>JABNAD010000398.1_pt1 | contig 27713 bp, 26 predicted proteins | sample 7240381 | NCBI WGS metagenome assembly JABNAD01 (sample SAMN11332834, study PRJNA596920) | anaerobic digester metagenome | biome: digested sludge; isolation source: digested sewage sludge-derived enrichment culture grown on H2/CO2 | place: Germany: Goettingen
GTCTACATATACCGCCGCATTTGACATTTCTTTTAATTTTGTTTGCACGGCAGGGTCGGTGCTTGATACATCTAATCCATAGTATTGAAGCTTCCCATCTACCAGTTCAAAAGGAGTAGAGTCAGTTGTTTGCCCGCCGAATAAGAAAGATTCACCCAGCTTTGAATTTGAAGACATAACGATGGATTCTTGCATTTGTCTAAGGCTCGTTGCAATGGTTTTTCGTGAGTCTAAGCTGGTATTGCCAGAGATACCTTCTAGTATTAGGGCATTGGCTTTTTTTGCAATGGTGCTCATTTCCATGGCACTGCTTTCTACCGCATCAAACTGAGAGGTCGCATCTTTCACGTTATCAATATGATCTCCGGTTTCGATATATTCTTTTCTTAGTTTATAAGCAACTGCAGCGGAAGCGGGATCTTCAGATGTCTTCATGAAATTTCGCTTCGTAAGCACTCGGTTTCTTGCTTTATCTAGTTCATTCGTAGTCTTAGAGAGATTTGTTTGGTAATTGCTTAAAACCTGATTTGTTGTTATTCTCATTTATCGCAACTCCTTTTCATTATCGTCCAACAACGCCCATCTTATTGATGATGGTTTCCAATGCCTCATCTAATGTTGTCATTAATCTTGCGGCAGCAGCGAAGGATTTTTGATATTTCAACATATTCATGCCTTCTTCATCTAAACTAACGGAAGAAATAGCACTTTTTGCACTTGAAATTTCGTTGGCAACGGAAACATGGTTGTTTAGTAACGTATTTGTAGATTTAATGTCAATGCCTAATGTCGTATTCAGATTAGAAACGAATGAGTGAAAACTTCCATTAAAAATTGTCACATCATCGGCAGGTAAAGCACCTTTTTTGATGAAAGGTTGATCTGATTTTAGGGCATCAATCATTTTTAATATATTTTCTTGCGCACCGGAAGCAGGTGTAGAACCATCATCATTCACGGATTTCGTTAAGCCGTATTCAGAGTTTGCCCATCCCGATGCAACTTTGATATTTTTCGCCGTAATGGTTGTACTGCCATCGGAGGTACCGAACATATCATGTAATGTACCACTGGGAAGTCCTGCATTATTAATATCATTAAGGGTTGAGGCAAGGGTATTTGCCATAAGGTCTAACATTTTTTGATAATATCCGATACCACGAAAAGAGTCTTTGCCAGTATCAAATTCCCCATTGGAATTTAGATAATCTAAAGATCCTTTTAAAGAACCACTTGTCAGTTCTTTAAAAACATCGGTGCCAATCACGGTACCACCGCTATTTTTAACGGGATTTCCTTCGGCATCTAGAATATTCAACTGGGTTGTTCCATCTGGCATATCGAGGCTTACATGGTCCAAATGATTTAAGAGATTTATTGTATTATTTGCACCAACCAAATCAATCTTTAATTCGTCAATGGTTAAACTATCAGAGATTTTGGTTGGAACATAGGTTACGTCAATTTTCATATAACCAGCCAAGTTATCAATTAAAACGTTTCTTTGATCAATTAGTTCCAAAGCAGGGTTACCATTCACTTGACCGTCCTTAATTGATTTGTTTAATTCTGCTATATTCTTTAAAATATTATTAACTTCCGGAATCTCAACTTTTTTTAAACTGTATTCTTGATTGGAGCGGACGGTTTCCAATTGCTTTGCGCATTGGTTCAAGTAATTTGTCAAGGATTCCGCAGAGGATTTTACCATATTTTCATATTCTTCGCTGCTAACTTTTCCGGCAAGCTTTTGCAACATGGTATTTAAGTCGCTTAGCTGTGTTTGAATACCGTCAGTGGCAATTTCATCTAAAATAGATTCAATTTCTTTCAACCCATCTAATTTCACATCCGCTTCGCCAACCTTGGATACTTCGTTTCGGAACCTGATATCCAGGTAAGGGTCTCTTACTTGGGATATGCCTGTAACCAGTGCGCCATAACCTACATTGGCAACAGAGGCATAGCGCCCGCTGTTTTTAAGGTTTAAGCTAATTTGGTCAACGACTTGCCTTGTATAACCTTTTGTATTTATATTTGAAATATTCTGACCTGTTACATCCAACCCATACTGACTTGCACGAAGACCTAACTGGGCGGTAGTAAAACTGCCAAACGTAGAACGCATAAAAGTTTTCCCCCTTTGGTAATAAATCAAGAGTTAAGCAAATCTATTTTTTAAATTATTCCCAGAGGGTGTTTGTTGGGTTTCTGGGTTTTGGCCTAATTTGCTAAGTGTCGTGTTGATGACATGTAAATTTACATCAAGAGCAACTTTTACACTGTCATTGATTGCATGAAAATCATCTGTCGTTTTCTGGAGCGTTGCGAAAAGTTTACTGCTTTCTTCTTTTTCCTCTGCTGGAAGGCGAGATATTATCTCTTTGTAAGTAAGGCCGTCATAGCCCAAGGCTGAAAGAATTTGTTCCCGCTTTTTATCAAGACCCTTTAGTTTCAACACTAAAACCTGTTCGTTTTTAATACAATTATTTAGAACATCTAAATTTTTGGAAGTTATGGATTCCAGCTTATCCTTTTCAATGGAAATAAGTGCTTCTAATAATTCGATTAAATGAATTACAATGTTATGAAAATCAATTATGGTTGTCATTTTTTTCAGTCCTTTTCAAATAGTTAGCTTAAGAGCATTTTTTTTGCAATTTGGTCGATATCAATTTGATAAGTTCCGTCTTGGATTTGTTGCTTCAAATCAGCGATTTTTTCCTCAGAGGTTGGTGTTGCTACTTCCTTTGAAACTTTATTTTTCAGCGCATCAATAAAGCTATTTTGTTCTGGTGTTTCTGCTTTACCACAGATAATAATTTCATCGTAATTTTTGGCCCTTGAAACAGAAGGGCTTTGTGAGGTGGTTTGGGTGATTTTATCTTTATTTGCTGCATTTGATTGCAGATTAAAAAAATGGTTTCCGGTAACTTTCATATTAATTTCCCCTTAAATTTAAAGTAACGTAATTATATTAACAGACAATTGTACTCACTTAATGATATCGGCATTTTGGATGTAAAAATAATATAATTTTTATAAAAATAATATTCTGGGCTTTTTTTCTAAAGAATACAATTTTATAATATGTAAAAACCATAAAACGATTTTTGAATAGAAAGAGAGTAAGTAAGAGAGGTTTGCTCGTTTGTAAAATAATAAAAATTCTATTATAATGATTAAAATACAAAAGAGGTGTTTTATGAAAGAGATAGGAAAAAAACAATTTGTTTTGATTTGTTCCCCTCCCATACTGTGCAGTTCAATGTTATTACTCATGCCATTTTTAACTGACAGAATAGGGAAAACATCCGGATTTATTATGGGTTTTTGTATGTATTGGTTTGTCTTTTGCCTTCCTATTTCTTTGTATAGCGCCAATGGAATTGGCGGACTTAAGAAGATGTATGCCCAAAAACCCAATGGTTCAACAGCAAAGAGGTTGCTATATTATTTATTAGCATTGATCCCTTGTATAGGTACATTTTTTGCGGTATTTCAGAAAATAGCTTTCCTTGCAGGGCCTTGGGAAATAGGCTTGGCCTTATTGTTTGCACTGATTAATGGATGGATTGAAGAATTATTCTGGCGTGGATGTTTCAATCACAGTTTTAAGAATAGCATCGTTTTGGCATATATTTATCCTACTATATTTTTTGGTATTTGGCATGTCGGTGTTTATTTTGCAAAAGGCATGGAGTACCAAGGTGGTTTTGCTTCATTGGTAGGTGGCTCTTTTTTAATGGGTTTATTATGGGGTGGGGTTGCATATAAAACTAAGTCTATTCAAGTTGTAACGGCAGCTCATATCTTAACGAATTTTTTTGCTTTCACAGGTTTAATTTATCAAAACTGGTTCCAATGATTTTTATTAAAATAGAGATTCAGACAGATAAAAAGCCGAAAACAGATAGTTTTTCCTTTTTGCGGGAAATTCTGATTTTCGGCTTGTTTTCATTTATATATAATTTCGATTTAGGCTAAGGCTGTGGTCTGTTTTTTTAAAGCGATGCTAAATATCTGCGTAAAACTAAGGGAATATTTTCATTGGATGCTTCAATCATAACAGCCCCAATATTCTTTGCTACCATGGGCATTCCATAGACAACACAAGATTCTTTGTTTTGTCCGATGGTGTATGCACCTTGCTGACGCATATTCAAAAGTCCTTGGGCGCCGTCTCTGCCCATTCCTGTCATGATAATACCCACAGCATTTTTTTTGGCGACCTCTGCCACGGAATTGAACAAGACATCCACAGAGGGTCTATGACCACTGACTTTTTCTGCCTGAAAGCATTTTACAACGTAAGTGGAGCCCAGCTTTGTAAGCTTCATATGGAAATCTCCAGGGGCAATTAAAACCAATCCGTTTTTCACAATATCCCCATCCACGGCTTCTCGAACCTCCATTTTGCATAGGCGGTTCAGTCTTTCGGCATACATTTTAGTAAAACCAGGGGGCATATGCTGTACAACCAAAATGCCCGGAGTATCTTCCGGCAAGTCTTTGATTACGGAGATGGTAGCCTCGGTACCTCCTGTTGATGCGCCCAATGCAATAACCGTTGTGTTTGCCAACCTAGAAGGATTGATTGGTGCAAAACTTGGCTTGGCCGCTATAGAAATTTTACTTACGCCTGAGGGCGGTGACACTTTTGCTCGGCTTGCAATGGTTATTTTTGCGGCCAGTTCCTCAATAAAGGCGGAGATGGTGTCGGAATTGGATAGCTCCGGCTTTTTTACAAATTCCACTGCGCCAGCAGCCAGTGCATCAAACACGCTAATATTGAGGGCGGAGACCAAAACAACGGGAATTGGTCGATCTGGTAGAAGCTGCTTTAAAAACTCAATACCATTTATTTTGGGCATTTCCACATCCAATGTAACCACGTCGGGTTTGAGTTGGGGTATTTTTTCTTTTGCCTCAAAGGCATCTCTAGCATACCCCAAAACCTCAATATGGTCAAATTCAGCAAGCTTTTTTGTGAGTACTCCTCGGAAAAACAGTGAGTCATCTACGACCAATACCTTGATTTTTTCTTTCATAGAGAACTACCTTTCTTTTTAGAAATTCCTTATATTTTTCTGTATACTGCAGGCATAACATATTTATATTTTGTGCTATGCTTATTAATGGTTTCTGAAAGCCCAATAATAAGATAACCTCCGGGATTGGTAGAATCATAGAAGCGGTCTACCAAAGCATCCTTTGTAGGTTGATTAAAGTAAATCATAACGTTTCGACAGAAAATAACATCAAACGGAATTCTAAAATGTATGGGATCCATTAAATTAAACGTTTTATAGATCACGTTCGCCTTTAATTCCGGTGTTACTTCATATTGATCTGTGTTAGCAACACGGGTAAAGTATTTACGCACCCATTCCGTCGGCATATCCTTTAGGGAATCACCGGGATAAAGTCCTTTTTGCGCTTGCAAAAGAACTTTTTGAGAAATATCCGTTGCCAAAATGCGGGTATCCCAATTGGGAGCATCTTTGCCTAAGAATTCTTTCATTAAAATAGAAAGAGTATAAGGTTCCTGACCTGTTGAACATCCTGCACTCCAAACACTCAAGACTTTATCCTTTTTATTCTTTACGAGAGTAGGTAGGATATTATGCGAAAAAAAATCAAAATGGGTCTTCTCTCGCATAAAATATGTGTAGTTTGTTGTAAGTTTATTCAACAGAACCTCCACATCTTTTTCCGTGGACTTAGTCAGAATAAAATCTACATAATCTGAAAAATCATTGAAGCCCATGGAAAACAGCGTCGAATTCAGACGTCCCTCGATGAGCTGTTTCTTTTTGGAAAGATTAATTCCGTACTTTTTTTGAATAAAAGTATAAAGACGGATGAAGTCATTTTCGTTTAAAGTATTCATGGATTAACCACCTTATTATTTATTGCTGATCAATGATTGGCAATCCAAGGAGAACATAACTGTTCCGTCACTCAGATTTGTCATGCCATTGATAAAGTCCAGATTTTTGGAAGGAGGATCTAAGAGCTTATTGGTAACATTGATTACCTGTAAAACAGTATCCACCAAAACTCCAATGGAAATCGAGTCGATTTCCAAAATGATAACACATGTGATGGCTGTGTCATCATTTATAGGTTTATTCATAATTTGACGAATGTCTATAATTGGGACAATCTGACCTCTAAGGTTCATGATTCCTTTTACATAAGATGGAACCATGGGTAGAGAGGTAATGCCAGGATTTGTAATGATTTCAACTACATTATCGATTGGGATGCCATATACCAATTCGGCAGATATAAATGTAAGATATTTGTTTAAGTTTTCATCCGCCTCTGTTAGGTTTAATTCGCCATTCAACAGATCGTCGGTAAAATTATTTTCCTTATTCATTGAAACATTCCCCCCTTATAATGAATTCTCGAATGCTGTTTGCAGGCTAAGTGCATCTAAGATAATACTGATATTTCCATCTCCCAGAATGGTACAGCCTGCGATTCCCGAGTTTTTGATATTAAAACCATTTAGGTATGGTGGCAGAGGTTTTACAACCACTTGTTGTTCGCCAATAAAAGAATCTACAAATAGGCAATAGGAGATATCGCTGGCTTCAACCCATACTAAAATACCTTCTTCGATATCCGTAACCTCTGTTTCTAAATTGTAAAGTTTATGCAGTCTGACAATTGAGTAATAATTTCCCATGCGCTCAATCATTTCATGCCCCAAGGAATCGTGAATAATTTCATCCTGGGTGCATTTGAAGGACTGTCTGATGTTTGTGATTGGCAGGGTGAAGGTAGATTTACCTACGGAGATTTCCATGCCATCCACAATTGCCAAAGTCAAGGGGATTTTCAGCGTAATACAAGTGCCTTCGCCCAATTCGCTTTCAATAGAAACGATACCGCCAACCTTTTCAATATTCTGTTTTACTACATCCATGCCAACGCCACGACCGGAGTATTCGGTAACGGTTTCGTTTGTAGAGAAGCCGGGGGCAAGCAAAAGCATGAGAATTTCACGTTTTGAATATTCACTTTCGGGTTTTGTTAAAATACCGTTTCTTTTTGCTTTTTCCAGTACTTTTTCTGTATTTACACCTACACCGTCATCGGCGATGGTAATCATAATATCGCTGCCGGTATGCTTTGCTTCCAATACGATTTCACCCTGTGGCTCTTTGCCAGCGGCAAGTCTTTCTTCTACTGACTCTTCAATACCATGATCCATTGCATTTCTGACGATATGGATTAATGGGTCATTGATACTGTCAACAATTGTTTTATCCAATTCGGTATTTTCACCGATAATGGTAAGGCGTACATCCTTATTTAAGCTTTGACCCATATCCCGAACAATGCGGTTCATCTTATTAAATACACCGGAAATGGGAACCATACGCATGGACATAGCAATGTCTTGCAGCTCATCTGTCAGCTTTCTAAGTTGTCTTGTGGATTTCAAAAAATTATCCAGCTTCAATCCCTTTAAATCAGGGGAGGAGGTCACCATGGATTCGGTTATAACAATTTCACCCACAATGGCCATTAGACTGTCTAACTTTGACAAATTCACGCTAATAATGCTTTGTTTAGCTTGCTGTGTCTGCGGAGCAGGGGGCGTATTTCCCTTGGCAGGCGTGCTTTGGCTTGGAGTCACACTCTGGGTTGATACCTTTGCCTGTAATTCCGGTTGCACTTCCTCAGCCTTAGATGCTTCCACAGTAGGATTGGCAATAACCTCGAAGGATGCAATGTTTGGTGAACTTTTTACTGCGGATATGGTTGCATCCATAAGAGATTCATCATCCAGGAAGATGAAAAAACCATGATCAATAATATAATTGCAGGTTTCTGAATTATGTTCCACATCTTCAGGGTAAAAATTAAAATTGTTGCCAATGGCATCAGAAATTGCATTTTTTACAATAAAAGCGCGCAAATGCTCCATACCACTACCGTCATCAAAAAGGATTTTAATGATATAAGGGGATGTGGTTGTTGGAATAGATTGCAAAACAGCACTGTTCTGTGTTACGTTATTTTCATTGGGTGCGTTTGTCATTTCAGCGGCTTCCAAGGTGCTTTGCTCATCTGCATTCAATTTTTCAATAAAAGTATTAATATCGTTTATAAAATGGTCGATATTATCAGAGATAGGTTCATTTTGCTCGATTTTTGCCACTTCTGTGCGCATAAAATCATTCGTTCTTAAAATTAAATTAAAAAGTTCTTTGCGCATCCCTTCTGATAAGGAATTGGTTGTGTTGTTTTGCCTAAAGATGAAGAAAAGATCTTCAAATCTATGGGCAACTTTAGAAATGGAATCATATTCCATCATAGCCGAAGAACCTTTGATTGTGTGCATGATTCGGAAAATTTCGTCAATATCTGCGGAGGAGAAGGACTTTGCCTTTTCCGCTTCGAGCATGATGTTTTCCAACTGCTCCAGTAGAGAATTTGTTTCGAAAAGATACATATCGATCATACTATCCATGCCGTTGTTCATTTTTGAGCACCACCTTAGTAAAGAATATGTTATACCATTTTTTATACCTTTTGGTTAATTATACTACATATTTTATTCGACAAAAAGAGGGAAAATATAATAGTTGAGTGGAAAGGATGTGAAATAATGTCTAATATTATGAAAGTCACTACTCCTGTATCAGGATATGATAATGCTTCCAGAACCAATCCCATCACAACAAACGACGCTAATATTAATAATATTACAAACGTTAATAAAGTGACCAGACCCGACAGTAAATCTACAAATGCGGATTACCAGCAGAATGAGTTTGTACAAAACCATAAGTCAAATTATGAAGGTTTTTTGCGTGCCTTAAAAGACACGCCCTCAATGACGGAATTGATGGGGGATTTGTTATTTTTAAAACTGGGAAATTTGGTTAATTCAGGCATAGATGAAAATTTCGCAGAGGAGATTTCTCGTTTTCTTGAGATGATTAAGCTCTCCAAGGAGGAGCTTGGGGGACATTTGAAAAATCAGGCTGATGGAGCAACAAAATTTTCGGGGGCCTTTTTTGATTTTTTAAGAGGAACCCTGGCGCAATCGAATTCAGCGGATTTGAATTTTAAAATACTGGACTTATTAAAAAAATATAATGATTTTACCTCCAGCCGGCATATTTTGAATAGCATAGTAATTGATTTATCCAATTTATCCAAAAGTCTGCCTAAAAGTTATTCTGTTCAGCTATTGGAAATTACAAAGCTTTTAGATCAAAATGCAAAGCCCGGAGATGTTTCAAAAAATCTAGAAATATTAAAAAAAGAAATGATTCCATTCTTATCGAAATATATTAGTTATACAAATGATTTTGGCCGGGTCAGAGATTTCATCTCTTCTTTGATGCTAAACATAGCTCGCTATGAAAATGCAAATAAAAGTGGATTTGTTGATGCATTTGAAGGCATTATGAATTATAATGTAATAAAGGATAAGCTTGGCAATATAGATGCTCAAACATTTGCTGACGTACTGGTGCAAATGCACGGGGAGGATGGCAAGGGGAACGAGTATAACCAAAAGCTGATTGATATTTTGGAAAGAGGAATAAAAGGAGAGGCTGGCTACGAAAATATAGATATGTTTAAGGGGATTTTATCCTCTATGCTATTAAACGAAAGTGTATATGTGCCGTTGTTGCACATGTCACTGCCCTTAAATGTGGATGGGGCGATGATGTTTTCTGAGCTTTGGATTGATCCTGATGATGAGGAGGGAAAGACGGGGGAAGATGAGAGAAAGGAAAAATTGTTGATTAAGTTCGATATAAAAGATGTAGGATTTTTTGACTTAATTATACTGCACAGCAAAGGGAAAATTGATATGCAATTGTTCTGTCCGGAGAAAGTCCTTGCACTGGATAAAGGAATCCGCGCGGGGCTGACGGAGATTATGGAGCGCAATGGGCTTGCAATCAAATCCATATCCGTAGAAAAAAGCAAAGCGCCAATCAGCATATCGGAAGTATTCCCTAAAATTTATGAAAGGAAAAATACTGTCAATGTCAAGATATAAGGATAAAATTAACAAAAAGGCTGTGGCGTTGAAATACGACAGCGATCAAGTGGCCCCTGTGATTGTGGCTTCAGGTATGGGCCATGTGGCTGAAAAAATTGTGGAGCTTGCTGCTGAAAACCGTGTGCCTGTTTATGAGGATACCTCCTTAGCTACAATTTTATCCAGACTTGATCTTGGCGCAGAGGTTCCGGAAGAACTGTATAAAGCAATTGTAGATATATATGTATATTTTTTGAAATTTTCACCGTCAAATATACGGAATGCCTCTGAAACGGATACGACAAAGGGCTAACGTAAATAGAAAGGAATCGCTTGGAGGGATAGACAATGTCAATTAAGTGTATTTTACTGGACGAACGAAATAATTTAATTGATTATGCGGATTTGAGTTTTTTGGGGAGTGATGATACTTTTTTGGTTCCCTATGAAGAGGTTACGCTAAATCAGTTTCATATAGGAGATAAGGTTGTTTTTCAGGTGGAGGATAAGTTTAATCAAATTTTCGATGCTGACATCACTGAAATTTCCTATGGCAAACTTCATTTACAGGAAGTAAGAAATTTGGCACCATTATTACATAGAGATGTTCGGGTTGAAGTAGATATGAAAACAACGATTTTTTACACTCAGGAAGAGAAGGATATTCCTGTTGAGGTTCAACTTAGGGATTTAAGTTGTGGTGGCATGTGCATTGTTTGTAAGGAAGAACTGAGTAAGGATAACGAGTATGAGTTTTTGGCCAATTGGTTAGATATACCATTTTTGGTGAAGTTCAAGATTTTACGCAAGGAGGAGTCGAATTATAATCAATTTGCCTACGGATGCGAATTTCTTGGTCTGTTAAGAACGGAAGAATGCTTGTTAAGGGCAAGTGTGTTTAAAATACAAGCAATCAATTACAGACGAAAAAGGATGGATGAAAATGATGCAGTTTAAGAAATCGTTGCACAGTAAAATGAAGCGAATGGCCGCACTGACCTTGACTGTAGCCATGACTGTGACGAGTTTTAGCTTTGTACATACGGAAAACGCATATGCAGCTTCGTTTAATATGGGGATTGAAAACCATTGGGCAGAATCTTTTATGCGTAATTTATATAACCGCGGGCTTATGAGTGGGGATAAAAACGGGAATATGAATCCAGATAAGCCAATCACAAGGGCAGAATTTATTTCGATTATTAACCGTACCTTCGGCTATACAAAAGCGGGAAAGACTCCCTTCAAAGACATTAAGGGGACTGAGTGGTATGCCAAGGATATTGCCATTGCCTATAACCAAGGGTATTTTTCAGGTGATGGAAAAGGAACGGCCAATGCCAAGAGTCTGCTGACCCGAGAGCAAGCCATTGCTTTATTGGGCAGAAACCTACAAATTGAGGAAATGCCCACAGCATCATCTTCTTTTTCAGACAACAACAGTATTGCTAACTGGAGTAGGGGCTTTGTAAATACATCGGCATCAAAGGGATTTATTTCGGGCTATAGGGACAATACCTTTAAGCCGGGGAATAATATCACAAGAGCTGAAGTGGCTAAGGTACTAACAGATGCTGTGGGTGAGCTAGTAAACCATTCTGGAACAAGGACTTTAGGCACCCAAAATGGAAATGTAACCATAGCTGCTTCTGGGGTCACCCTAAAGGATACTGTAATTAGGGGAGACCTTTATATTACAGGGGGCGTTGGCCTTGGGAGCACGGTTTTTGACAATGTTCTTGTTATGGGTGATGTGATTGTAAACGGAACAGGGGAAAGCCAGGCGGGTAAAAGTAGTATAACCTTTACAGATTGTACCATTACCAACCTTATTGTTCCTGATACAAAAGGTACCATTAAGTCTATTAAGTTAAATGGAAACACAATTGTAGATGAAACGTTGGTTAAGACCAATGCATATCTAGAGGAAATGGCCAGCAGGGGCGGCGGTTTCAAGAATGTTGTGCTAAATGGGCCTGCAAAAACGGAGCTTCACTTGGCAGGACTATTCGATAAGGTAACAGTAAAGGGGCCCCAAAACAATTTGTATGTGGACAAGGATACCGTGAAAAACCTGGTGATTGATGAAGAGGCTGTAAACAGCAAGGTTTTTTTAGATAGCAATACCTATGTAGATGGTGCTTATTTGGATGTAGGTGTGGATATTTCCGGTACTGGAGAAATTGGATATATAAAAGTAAACTCTGCGGGCAGTAAGGTTGAAATGCTACCTGACGATATAGAGGTAAGGCCTGGCTTAACCGCCAATATAAAAGGAAAAAACATGTCTAGCAAGGATGCAAATGAAGCATCCTCCGGCCCTAAAATTTTAGTGGATTATCCGGAAATGGAGGATGTTGGTCCCACTGATGCAGTGGCCAAATTTAAAACGAATAAGCCCGGCACTATCTATTGGGCAGTTACTCGCTATGAGGACGGCAGAACCAGCGTAGATGAACTGATTAAGCCTGGAAAATATAATACAGAGATCAAGAAAAATGGCTCTATCCCGGTGGAGTCCGATAAGGAATATACTGTAAGAATAACAGGCTTGGAAATGAACATGGAGTATACGTTGTCAGCAGTTTTGGTGGATGACAGAGATGATACAAGTGCCAGAAAAACGGCATATTTTACAACAATGGATAACAGCAAGCCCGGCTTCTTATCCGGATATCCTCGAATTAAGACGGTTACAGATGTGGCAGCTGCCATTGAATATGTTACTTTAAAAGACAGTGATATGTATTGGGCAGTGTATGAAAAGGGATATCCCGCGCCGGATGCAAAGGCGCTTAAATCCCAAAAACTCTATGGAGCAGTAAAAAATGGTATCAAAACGAAGTGTTTGAAATATGAGGGAGGAACCCTTGATATTTCAGGCTTGAAGGAATTAAGTAGCTATGATTGCTATATTTTGTTGTCCGATGGTACCAATGAATCTTCGGTGACAAGACTTTCCTTTAACACAACGGATGCTACCTCGCCACAGTTTAACTTAGGTTATCCTAAAATTACGGCTACGGATAAAACAAGCTCTGAAATTAGTGTTAGCCTGAACGAAGAGGGCCTTGTTTATTATGCAATTTATGAAGGCGGTACTTCTTTCCCTGTGAAGGAACGGCCTGATGCTGACGCACCTCCCATTACCTCTGACGATGCGAAACAGCAGGTAATTAAAGGGAAAGGTGCGGAAAAGACTGGCAAGTCCTCCAATATGAAAGCTGATACGGTGAGCTTAATCAAATTATCCGGTTTGAAGCCTGAATCGGAGTATGATGTTTATTTTATTGCTCAAGATAAAAGTGGAAATTTATCAGAAATTAAAAAAGTTTCCATTGAAGCTAAGCCTGATTTTATTACAGGCTATCCCAGAGTTCAGTCTATTAGGAATTTATCTGCGGACATTGCAGTGAATGTTACAAAAAATTGTAAAGCATATTGGGCGATTCTTCCCAAGGGGAGCATTGCACCCACGGAAGTGAATTTGAAAGCACAAGTGATTTCTGGTGCCACAAATATGGGCATTCTGGAAGATTGCAAGAAGAATGAGGAAAAAGTCTTAACGGTAGATGGATTAAAAGAGTTTGCTGAGTACGATTTTTATATCCTTGTTACGGATGAGCTAATAAGCTCGGCAGTTACCAAGCTTCAAATTCAGACGGCAGATTTAACGCCTCCCGTTTTTGCCAATGGGTATCCTACATTGGACAAGGTGGCGGATAAATCTTTGGATGTCAAGTATAAAGTGAATGAAAATGCAACGATTTACTATGTTTTGTGCAAAAAAGGTGATACCTTCCCCCTTCCTGCTACTCCGGGGGGCGTGCAGCCAACACTGGATTCCGATGAGGCGAAAAATCAGGTTGTATTGGGTAATAGCGGTCTAAAGAATGGTAAGGTGACTGCGAGACAAAACACAGAAGGAAAAATCAGCATCACAGGATTGGCGGCGGAAACGCCATATAACCTTTATATTGTGGCGCAAGACAGTTTTAATAATATTTCCAATGTAATTTACATGGATGTAAAAACAGCTGACTTCACTGCACCTAAAGCTGTATTAGAGTTTGAAGAAACCATTAGCGGCGATGTGGTTGCAGGAAGTGAAATTCGTATCAAATTCAGTGAAGAAGTCGTGGATAATGCTACAAAGAAAAAGCTCTCTACGTTGGATAAATCAGAGCTTGAGAAGAATATTACTTTGTATGACTTGTCTGCATTAAGAAGGCCTGTGGTTCCAATTGATTTCTCTAAGGTTTTGGTAGAGGACATTGATGGAAATACTGTGGTTACCTTCCCTAAAGGAATTCTGGAATTAAATAGCGGTAATGCATATGAATTTGAGCTGAATAAAATTGCAGATACTTCGGGAAACAGAATGGATGAGAAAACGCTTCTGCCTTCCTTTAATACTGTGGCCCCTATGGTAGAGATCATGGAGACGGTTTCCTCGGCGGATATAGACATGTCCTTTGAGCTGACACCTCAGGTTACAGAAACAAACGATAATATTTTTTATGACATTGTGTTCCAGAGCAACGAAAAGGTTGGCTTTGAGGTTTATGAAAAACCTAAGGGAAGTTCAAGCTTTACAAAAATCACTTCTGGAGGAAAGAGTTTAGTTATCGTGGAAAAAGGTAAGTCTGTTTCACTCCAGAATATAAAGGATAAGATTTTTAGTGACCCTGATGAAGATAATCAGTATAACTATGAAAGATTTAAAGATTTAAAGCAGACGGAATATGGAATAAAGATAGTTTCTATCAATGGAGATACAGTGAAAAAAGGATGGTCCAGCACAGTTATTTTTGGCGTTAAGTGCATTATCGGGGGCACTTCTGCATTAAGCCCTGTTTCTGATAATCCTACGGAGCGACTTACGGAAGCCATTGGTGCAGGAAAGGTAACAGTTGTAAACTATCCGAAAGACTTCAGCGTGAAGGTTTATTTTACAGACACTATCATTCCTGAATTTTCAATAGGTTATCCTGCCCTTGTAAGTGCCGAAGGGGCGAGCAAGATTGGGGACACGCTGATTCGTCCATTGGTAATGGTAACAAAGCAGTCAACCTTCTATTATCTGATTGCAAAAGAGGGAACAGTGGTAAACCCTACTGCTGATGGTATTATGAATGGAACTTACAAACCGCAAGATGGGGTTTATGGCAGCTTTCCTATTGTAAGCGCAGAGACAGAGTATGAGTTTAGAATTGAAGGCCTAAAGCCCAATGTGAATTATGTAATGTATTGCTTCTTGAAGGGAACGCCAGCGGCAACCTCTGCAATGAAAGAAATAAAATTTACTACAGTGTCTGTTGCACCTCCAAAGCTGGATAGTGCATATATCAGGGATCGGTTGGAGAATTCTGCAATTATTGATATTGCCCTTGATAAGGAAGCGGATATTGATTGGATTGTGTTTAATAAGCAGTCCATGCCGTTGGAAACGATAATTAACGGCGATTTTATCCGAAAGCGGGAGGAAAATATTGCGTACAGACCCATTGATTTTGGTTCTGCTTCTGCAAAAATCAGTAAGGGAGACACATTAGCAAGAGCTACCATTACGATTAATAACATAGAAAGAAACGTATACTACAATTTCTATGCAGTGGCAAAAAGTCCTGCTGGCGGTGGCGATTCCTCTATTATTAAGGTAATCAATATTACACCTGCGGATAAATCTAAACCTACTGTAATTGCAGATACAGTTATTACAAACTACGGTGATATTTATACACAAACACCGTATAAGGGTACGCTAACCTTAACTTTCTCTGAGCCAATGTTCTATCTGCCTAAGGAAGAGGCGGCTTTGAAGCCTTTGGATGTTACTGTGTTCAAAGAGGGGTTGGAGATTGGGCTTGCTGAAAATGAAGATTCAGGCAATATGAAACTTGAAGTAATATCTTATAAAACAGCAAGTACAGATTCAGGTGAAAGGGCATTAACCTCTGTTACCATAAAATTTAGTGGTATTTACAATAATTCGGTTATTAACTTCCCTTATGCGTTATCTGATAAAAACACAAATATTGCAGGATTCCTGTATATGAAATTTGTGGATAAGGAAATAGAGGGCGAAATTAGAGCCAATTCTTATTGGACGCAGCAATTTATTTCTTAAGAGGAACAAGAATGCTGGATTTTGGAAGTCCTCAACAAAACAAAAGTTCTTTTCAGGCAGACAAATTTAATTGTCTGCCTGTTTTTTATTTCAGTAGAACCAGGGTTTAGGCTTAGAAAATGTGAGCGGAAGTTTACATAGGTTTAAGAAGCTGTGAAAAGAAATATAAAGTTTTATTTGCTTGCGGTTGGGAATGAACAGTGAAAGATAAAATAAACACCAAGCAATTGGAATGAATGCTTTTAAAAAAAAGAAAAAAGCCCTGGAAACCATGGTTTCTTGGGCTTTTCTTTCTGCACTCTACAGGATTCGAACCTGCGGCCTTTCGGTCCGGAGCCGAACGCTCTATCCCCTGAGCTAAGAGTGCACAAACTGCAATGTATATTTTACATGGATTAAGATGGGATGTCAAACGAATATTATGTTATTTTTCGTGAAATCTTTGAAAAAACCTTGATTTCAAGCAAATTGACGTTTTACCATTGAGTTTATGAATGCTTGAGGGTATTTTTACTAATACAAAAATGCATTTTTTTAGTATTATTCGTGATGTTTTTGTATAAAAATGGAGAACAAATTATATAGGAAGGAACAAATAACAAACCCTTGTGGTTAGATAATAAATATTCAAAAACTAATTATTAAATGAGAGGCCTTTCTATTGAAAAAGAGGGGGCATTATGCTACTATAGATATGTTATTAGCTGAATTTGGCATATATTGACGATGTATGCATAGAAGTAAGTATTTATTAGAAAATGTAATTTTATGGTATGGATGTAACTTTGGTTGGAAAGTATCTATAAATCATAGAAATTATGAATTATTTGGTCATGGATTTGCAGAAAAAGCGAATAAAAGCTTCCCTTTCCATAAAATTTTTATCTGTATAGGGAAGTTATAAAATATAAAAAGATAGACGTAAAGCGTAATTTTAAAAGTTTCAAATGATTAGAATGGGGTAAGTCATTATGTTTAAGGGGGTGATTGCTTGAATACTACGTCTGTTTCAGTAAATTTGAATATTTCTGAAAATAGTAAAATGGTAGTACAGCCAAAGAGCGGCAAATCAGAGGATAGCTTTAAAGACATGATAAAAAATGTAACATCAAGGAAATCCCCTGAAACCAGAAGTCAGGCGAGTGACACGAAGAAGGACCTGAAGGATGCAAGCAATGAAGGAACACGGAGGCAAAAGGAAACAAACAAAGACAAGGATGTAACTGATGATAAAGGGGCAACTAAGAATGATAAGGATGATGGGAACAATGTTAACCAGCTAGCTGCATACATTGCATCATCTACAGCTATTCTTGACCCAATTCAATTGGCAAAACTGGTCAGAGTTCCAGCACAAGAGGAAGCTCCTGTAGACACTCAGGCAGCGGCGCAAGGAGATATGCAAAAAGGAATACAGGAAGTGAATATGGAAGGCTTGCAAACAATTCCTGATGCAATGGGAATTGAGGGAAAACAAACAAGGGGAATTGTTCCGCTTGAATATGCGGCGCAACCGGTGAGCGAAAATGCTACTCATGATGATGGTACGATACCCTTGCTAAAACAGGATGTCACAATGAAAGCTGTGGTAGACAATCCTCATGAGGCGGTTGAAATAAAACAAGGCGCATTCCCGAAGGAGCAGAATAAGGAAGGCGCTTTCTCTGAGGAAACAGGGAATATGGAAAACAGTTCTATCATAACTGACTTAAAACCACTAAGACCTGAAGGTGCCGATGATTCTGTAGTGATGATTAAAGTTGGGGATCCCTCTTTAGACAACTCTTGGAAGCAGGTTGCTGAAGAAATTGGAAATATGGTGGTTGAGAAAGTAAACAATGAGATTCAAAAGGTCAGCATCAAGCTAAACCCTAAGGATTTGGGCGAAATTGCTGTGGAATTTGCCATGAAGAATGGCAAGATTTCCGTTTCATTAAATTGCAGCAACGAGAGCACAAGAGCGCTGCTATCTTCGAATTTGGATTCTTTGTCAAAGGTGGTTCAATCCAGCCTGATGCAGGAAGCGAATGTTAATATTTCCTACGAAAAAGCAGAAGGACAAAATGCGAACCGTGAAAATTTTGACGGAAGAGGTCAGGGACAATACCAAGGGGATTCCAACAGTAGAAATAAAGAGCAAGAGCAATCAGATTTGGACTTTGCACAGAAACTACGTATAGGTATTGAAAATATTGAAACGATGGAGGTGTAAGCGTGGCTTCTGTTAATAATTATATGACAAACATCCCCACCGGGTCTGCCAAAAAGCTCAGCAATAGTGAGCAGACCAGTAAAGCAACGGGGAAAAGCACTTTGGATATGGATGATTTTTTTAAACTCTTTGCAGCCCAACTGCAAAATCAGGATATGACAAATCCTATGGACACAAGTGAGTTTATGAATCAGATGATCATGATGTCTACAATACAGTCAATTTCTGATATTACAAATGTTTCATTAATTTCTTATGCAGCTTCTCTGGTAGGGAAGGATGTAACTGTAGCTCAGGTAGGTAGCGGTGGAAAGATAACAGAAGTTTATGGACCGGTTACTGCAACGGGCATGTATTCTGGAGAACAGGTTGTATTTGTTGATGGGAAAAGTTACAAATTATCAGCTATTATGGCTGTTGGAAAACTTCCTGAAAAAGAACCTACTGAGCCTACTACCGGAGATGGAACAGGGTCAGGGAGCGATTAAGTCGTTCGAAAGTCAGAAAGAGGCCAAAAAGCAATGAGAGTTGAGTTGCTCAATAATTTAAATTCGATAGCAATGCGAAAGGAGATTTCATAGTTATGGTAAAGTCAATGTTTTCAGGAATTGCAGGGCTCCGTGCACATCAACAAAAAATGGATGTTATCGGTAATAATATTGCAAACGTAAATACATACGGTTACAAAGCAGGGAGAGTAACCTTCAAGGAATCTATTTATCAAACAACAGCTTCCTCCAGTGGCGGAAATGATGTTTTTGGCGGTTCCAACCCTTCTCAGGTTGGTTATGGTTCTCAGGTGGGAACCATTGACCTTATGTTTTCCAGTGGATCTTATGCACCAACTGACAGCTCCATGGATTGTATGATTGATGGACAAGGATTTTTCATTGTAGGCCAAAAGAATGGTGAAACTGAGATTAAGACTGACCCCAAGGAAATGTCTAAGGAAATGTCTAAGTATACCCTCTCAAGAGTAGGTAACTTCAACTTTGATGGTGATGGGTTTCTTGTTGATGGCAGCGGGAATGTAATTTATGGATTTATGTATAAAGATGGTGCATTGGATGAGGGTACGCTTCAGCCAATCCAAGTTCCATATGTTGACAAAGATGGTAAGCTTCTCCCTCCTGGAGATAGCTCGGGAACACCTTTGAAGCTGAACAGTGTTAGTATTTCCCAAACGGGCGAAATTACCGGTACCGATTCCGCAGGCAAAACAGTTAGTGTTGGTATGTTGGCTATCGCAAATGTGCCAAACCCCAATGCCCTTGAGAAAACACAGGGGCCATACTATGCCATCCGTGAAAACACTGGTTTTATTGTGCCATATAAGCCCGGCGAAGGCACAACAGGAAAAATTTTAAACTTTGGTTTGGAAATGTCCAATGTAGATTTAGCAAAGGAATTCTCTGAAATGATAACAACACAGAGAGGGTTTCAAGCAAATACAAGAATTATCACTGTTACAGACCAAATGCTTGAAGAGCTTGTAAATATTAAACGATAATTTTATTAGAGTGCAGACCGCTGCCATTTGGGCTGCGGTTTACTACTCTTAAAGCGAGTTTTAAAAACAAATATGATTTTGTAAGTGACTATTATTTATGGGGTATTGGTTAAATGGGTTTATAAATTCTTTGCTTTACAAACGTATTACGTATGTTAAGTTAGGCGTGCTTAGAAAACTTGAAAAGACCTTTGGCGTTGGGCAACAGGATATATTTTATCAGCGTTTTAGGGAATTGCTGCACTGAATGTATACATCTCAGGAGGATAAGATGATAAAATTAACAAAGCTTAACGGAGAAAAATTTGTTTTAAATTGTGAGCAGATAATTGCGATCGAGTGTATTCCGGAATCAAAAATACTGCTTAATAATTTAAGCTTTTATATAGTGCGTGAAACACCGGATGAGATCATTGAAAAAAGTATTAAATATCTATCAGCAATACACACCATGAATTTAAATCAAGATGCTTAAAATCGAGATAATTTTGAAAAAATAGTTTTGGAGGCGCAATATGGACTTAACAACGTTCATAGGGATTATAGCAGGCATGGTGCTTGTTCTTTACGGCATTGGCATAAAAGATCTTGGGAACTTCTGGGATCCGAATAGCATACTTATAGTAATTGGTGGGACTTTTGCTGCTTTAATTGCCAGTTATCCTGCTAGGGTGCTAAAACAGCTACCCAAGCAGTTTAAGATATTGTTAAAAAATCCATATAATGCTATGGAGTTCATAGATCAATTATATGAGTTGGCTATTATTGCCCGTAAAAGTGGACTTCTTGCATTGGAAGAAAAGGCAAATACCATGAAAGATCCCTTTTTTCGAGAAGGTTTGATGCTGATTGTGGATTCGACCACACCCCAGCAGGTAAATGAAATTTTAAATAACACATTGGATTATATTTCAGAGAGACACAGTGAGATTATCGAATTTTATGAAAAAGGTGCAGGCTATGCACCGGCATTTGGTATGGTGGGTACGCTGATTGGTTTGGTTAATATGTTAAAATCCATGAATATGGATCAGGGTGCAGACGGAATTAGTCAAAACATGGCCATTGCATTGATTACAACTTTTTATGGTTCTTTGCTGGCAAATATGTTCTTTATGCCAATTGCAAAGAAATTGCAGGTGCGCAGCGACGAAGAGTACTTGTGCAGGAAGATTATCATTGAAGGAATTTTGGCAATCCAAGCTGGTGAAAATCCTAATTTCTTAAAAGAAAAGCTAATTGCTTATTTACCACAATATGAAAAAACCAAAAAACAGAAAAAAGGTAAGGGTGGATCAGCAGAAGAAGAAGAATAAAAATTATCGATATTCAGCGTTTCGGAGGCTTGGAAACTGCATAAGCTTTTTTGTGCATAGGGAATTCAAGGAATTAGCAACATCCTCCATATGGGAAAAGAAAGAAACAATTTACGAACTGTAATCGTTTGACGTTCGCCAATCCACCGAATTTGAAAGGATGAATGCTTGTGAAAATAATTCAAATTAAGCATAGGCGGCGACGAAGTACAAAGGAGGATAAGACAATGAAGAAAAAAAGGAGCGGAGGCGTTTCTAACGAATGGCTGAACACCTATAGTGATATGGTGACACTTCTCCTATGTTTCTTTGTATTGCTCTATTCAATATCATCTGTTGATAGTGCAAAGTGGAAAATGATTGTAAAAAGCTTTAATCCAACAGATGCGGAAGTAAGTCAGATTGTTGAAAACGCAGAGGAAACCGATGGGAACTATGATGTGGAAGGCAATGTTTTAGGTAATGGAGAAGATTATGAGTTTGCAGATGACTTTGATGAAATGTATTATAAATTGTCTAAGTATGTCGAGGTGAATGGACTTTCTGCGGATGTTGAAGTCACCAAGGGTGATGGGTACACATTCATTACGTTTAGGAACAATATCTTTTTTGATGGGGATAGCTATGTGCTCAAGCAAGAGGGAAAAACTGTTCTGGACCAATTGTGTAAAATCCTTAAAGACGTCAATAACTCAATTGGTGAGATACAAATATTGGGGCATACCTCTCAGGCAAGTCCTACAGAACCAAATGAGATTCAAAGCGATAGATTTTTGTCATCAGACAGAGCAGCAGAAGTGCTTGTTTATATGCAAAAGAAAAAAATCATTGATCCAGAGAAGCTGGTTTCCATTGGATTCGGACAGTTTAGACCTATCAGTTCTTTCGAAACCAGAGAGAGCAGAGCAAAAAATCGGCGAGTTGAGATAATAATTTCCAAAAATGACAGTGTTGTTAGATCACTAGATAACTATTATAATGAAGTGTATGGTACTGGTGAAACAAAGACGCAGAATTAAGCTGTTATAATTAAGATGAAAAATAGAAGATGACAAAGAAGCTTAAAATAATTATTTTTGGGGAATTAGGAATATCGTTAAATGTCTCAATCTTCCTTTGCTATTTATTGATTTTAAGAAATTATGGAAATCTGAGAGAGATAAGCAAAAACGAACCTAATAGAATATGGCAGGGGTGAACGCAAAAGATGTCTGAAGTATTAAGCCAGAGTCAGATTGATGCACTTCTTGCATCAGTAATTGATGGGGGTAGCATTGAGAAAGAAGTCTCTGAGGATGCTGGCGAGAAATACCGTAAATATGATTTCTACAGTCCCAAGAAATACACGAAGGACAAACTGAATATAATAAAAAACACCCATGAGAGCTATTGCAGGCTGGTTTCTTCCAGACTGAACAGTTTGCTTAGGGCATCCAGCCAAGTTACTCTTATTACTGTGGAAGAGGAGCGTTATCATGAATTTAGTAATGCTTTATCAGATAATGATGCATTGACGCTAATCAATGCATCATTGCTAAGTAAAGATAGCGGTGGAACGGTTATCATGCATATTACCACGCCACTGATGCTTAGCATGATTGACCGAATGCTGGGGGGGAAGGGCGAAGAACCACAAAATGTGTCTTCTCAGTATGCTTATACGGACATAGAGCTTTTACTCTACGAGAATATTACAAAATATTTGGTTGGTGTAATGAAAGATGGATGGGCAAATTATCTTGAAATTGACTTTGAGATTGAAAAAGTTGAAACCTCCCACGGATTGATGCAGGAAATTGGGATGGATGAAATTGTAGTCATTGTCGTAATTGAGGTAGTTATTAATAATGTTGCAGGCAAAATAAATGTTTGTATCCCAAGTACATTGCTAACGAATATTTTTGGGATACTGGATAACAAAAAATCTCCCAATAGCAGATCGTCTGGTGGAGCTGTTGACCATACTTCACGAGATATCTTTGAATCCATCAAGGAATCAGATCTGGAAATTACTGCTAAAATTGGTGATGCTACTGTAATGTTGCAAGATGTTTATGATCTTAAAAAGGGCGATATTATTAATCTAAGTAGGCCCCAAAACTCATTTGTTGATGTTTTTATTGAGGACAATATCTGGTTCCATGGGAAATTGGGGGTTCATAATAAAAATATGGCAGTGAGAATAAGTGAAATAAATAAGAACTAGGAAAAGCCAAAGGGGGGATTAATTGTTATGGCCAATAAAATTTTTAACTCTTTAGAGATGGACGCCATTGGCGAAATTCTAAACATCAGCCTTGGGGCATCTGCTACAGCAGTTTCAACGATGCTTGACAGAAGAGTTGATATTACTGTTCCAACTGTAATGATATCAAGCAAAGAAGACTTTGAATTTACATATATGGAGCCGGCAGTTGCGGTGGAAATAACTTATGTTACGGGGCTAAGCGGCAATAATATCATGTTGCTGAAACGTCACGATGTTAAGGTGATTGTTGAAATCCTGATGGGGGCGGAAATCCCAGAGGAAGAATTTGAGCTTAATGACATCAATATGAGTGCAATACGCGAGGTAATGAATCAGATGATGGGGTCATCCTCTACCGCCTTAGCGGAGCTGTTGGGAGAACCTGTTAATATTTCAACACCCACCTCGTTTGAAATTAATACGGTAGCCGAATTTGCTGAAAAGTACTTATTGGAAGACCAGCCAATGGTAGTGGTGAGATTTTCACTGAAAGTGGAAGACTCTTTGGAAAGCGAATTTTTAAACATAATGACGGTAGACTTAGCAAGGAAGCTGCTGTCATGTTTTGGGGTACCAATTGGGGACTTGCCGGATGACACGCAGGAAGCCGTAGCTGAACCACCTGCACCTGCAGTGGAGACCCAGGAAATGAACTATCAAAATTTCCAAGAAGGGGAGCCCTTGGAGAAGCCATCTTCCGGCGGAATGATGAGCCAGGAGGAGATTGAGAAACTGCTATCTCAAAGCTCTCAAAGTGATACTCCTAGCAATACCCAGACTGAGCCGGTAAAAGCACAGGCAACACAAAATAATATGGATACGTCCATTGAAAAAACCTCTTCCGGCGGAAAGCTGAGTCAGGAGGAAATTGAAAAATTGCTGTCTCAAAGCTTTCAGAATGACGCTCCGGTTACCCAACCTGAACCCGTTAAAAGTGCGGTTAGTCAGAATAATGTGGTTGCACCGCCGGTAGAAAATACACCTGCACCACAACCAAGCTATGCGCCTGTGGTAAACACCCCTGTGGCACAACCTAAAGTAATTAATGTAAAGCCAAATGCTGAGTCAAGCAGAGGGGAAAGCTCTTTGGAACAGGAACGCAAGGAAAACTTGGATTTAATTATGGGCGTGCCACTGGAAATTTCTGTGGAAATTGGCCGTACAAAGAAAAACGTTCGAGAAATTCTTGAATACAATAAGGGGTCATTGATTGTTTTAGATAAGCTTGCAGGTGAGCAGGTTGACATCTATGTAAATGGTCAGTGTATTGCAAAGGGCGACGTAGTTGTTGTTGATGATAATTTTGGTGTGCGTGTGACAGAGGTTTTAAAGAAAATATAAGTTGATAATGACAATAGAAAAAACGAAAAAGATAGGGAAAAGAAAGGAATGGTTATAATGGCTAAAATTTTATTGGTGGATGACGCTTCTTTCATGAGAATGATGATTAAGGATGCACTGACAAAAAATGGTTATAGTGACATCTACGAAGCGGCAGATGGTGTAGAGGCAGTTGCGAAGTATACAGAAATTCATCCTGACTTGGTAATTATGGATATTACCATGCCTAATATGGATGGTTTGGGAGCACTAAAAGCAATCAAACAATTAGACCCTACTGCAAATGTGGTTATGTGTTCTGCCATGGGTCAGGAAGCAATGGTAATTGAGGCAATTAAATCTGGCGCGAAGGATTTCATTGTAAAGCCCTTTAAGCCTGATAGAATTTTAAAGACAGTAACAACTGTACTGGGGTAAGCTAGACAGGAGGAGAGTCTGATTTTTGAAGATTTTTTTATGATTTTTATGACCTTTCTATCAGTCATCTTAATTCTATTTCTGAGCTATTGGTTTACAAAGTATGTGGGCACGAAGACAATGAAATTCAGAGCCTCACAACACATGGAAATCGTAGATAGGTTATCCATTTCCCAGGATAAATCTGTTGTTGTTTTAAAAGTGCAGAAAAACTATTATTTACTGTCCTTATCCCCCAATGGGGTTGGGCTTATTAAAGAATTAGATAATATAGATGAAGAAGCCTTTCAAATTACGGAAGGGCTTCATAGTAAAGGCGAATACGACTTCAGGGAAGTCTTGTCCCAGTATTTACCGGGCAAAAAGAAATAAAATTCAAAAATACATAGGAAACACAGGGGATGAAATGTATTTAGTGTACGAGGGAGTTTATCATGAATGATGCTTTTATCAATATAAACGGCGGACAGATTCAATCATTAGAAATGATATTAATGATAACTGTTCTTACAATGCTGCCTTCCATTGTTATTATGACAACGTCATTCACAAGAATTATTATTGTGATGTCTTTTTTGCGAAATGCGCTGGGGATGCAGCAGACTCCACCAAATACAGTTTTGGTGGGTATTGCCTTGTTTCTTACGCTTTTCATTATGTCCCCGGTGTTAAATCAAATAAATGAAGAGGCATATATACCCTATAAAAATGAGCAAATTACTGGGCAGGAGGCATTGGATCGGGCATCGGTACCTATGAAAACCTTTATGCTGAAACAAACAGAAAAGGAAACTTTGGATATGTTCATGGATTTTTCCGGGGAAAAAATTTCGGATCAATATGAGGACTTACCTTTAACGGTTGTAATTCCCTCATTTATGACAAGCGAGCTAAAACGAGCTTTTATCATGGGATTCCTGTTATTCCTTCCCTTTTTATTAATTGATATCGTGGTATCCAGTACGCTGATGTCAATGGGTATGATTATGTTACCTCCCGCTATGATTTCACTTCCGTTTAAAATTTTATTATTTATTACGGTAAACGGGTGGCAGTTGTTATTCTCTACTTTGATTAAAAGCTTTAATTAGCCAGGGGGATAATATATGACAAACGGAGATGCTTTAGATATTATGCGTTCAGCCATTATGGTTGCAATGAAAATCGGTGGCCCTATCCTTATACTTAGTATGATTATTGGTGTTTTTATTTCAATCATACAGGCGGCAACCCAGATTCATGAACAGACAATCACCTTTGTTCCAAAGGTTTTACTAATTGTTTTTGTTTGTATCGTTTGCGGACCGTGGATGCTTGAAACGTTGCAGGATTTTGTCTATGAAGTGTTTCAGCTTATGCTTTAAGCTGTTTTATAGTTTTCCTAAAAGACAAAAAGTGGGTAAAGGAAAATATATTTTGCACTAATGTAATTTCGGAGGCAAAGAAACAGATGGATTATTATAAAAACTTTGTTTTCTTCTCGTTTGTATTAATGAGAATGTCGGGATTTGTTCTGCTAAATCCTATTTTTGGACGGAAAAACATTCCTGGTATTGTGAAATCCGGATTGATTCTTGCTTTGGCTATGATTGTATTTACTTCTTTGCCACAACAGCAGATGGAACTTTCGGGCATGTTTGAGTACGCCGTGCTCCTGATAAAGGAGTTTGCGGCAGGGGCAGCCATTGGCTTTGTTATCAGTTTATTTCTTTTTGTAATTATTTTTGCAGGAGAAATGATTGATATGCAGCTGGGATTATCCATGTCCAAAATATTTGATGCTCAAAGTAACGCCTCTATAGCACTAAGCGCAACTTACTATAATATTTTATTTATGTTTTTGTTCTTTGCAATGGATGCCCATTTAGCAATTATTCATATTTTATTAAATTCAGCACAAGTGGTGCCTTATGGACAAGTTGCCTTGGGGCAAGAGGTTGCTCAAGGCATATTAGATACTTTTATTTTGTGCAGTGAGTTGGCCTTGAAAATGTCATTTCCCATTATTGCCATTGAATTTTTGTGCGCAGTGGGTATGGGTATTTTGATGAGAGCCATTCCCCAAATCAATGTTTTTGTTGTTGATATTCAGCTTAAAATATTTGTGGGATTACTGACAATGCTGATTATATTTTCGCCAATGGCGGATTTTTTGAATACATTGGTGGTAACTATGGTGGACAGCGTAAGGCAGATTCTGATGCAGATGGGTTAAATCGGATTTGATTCATGGTTTGCGTAGAGCCAATGCTTTTATGTAATCGTTAGAAGTGACTTGGGAGTTTTATCCCAAAAATAAGAATTCGTGTAAGGGGGGAGAACATTGGCTGGAGATTCTAAAACCGAGAAGGCCACGCCCAAGCGAAGGAAGGACGAGCGGAAGAAGGGAAATGTTTTAGTCAGCAAGGACATAATTGCTGTGGTATCCTTAATCGGAACCTTCTTCGCTTTGAAAGTATTTTTCCCTCAAATGCTCCAAACGATTAACACGTTTATTTATAAAGCCTTTAAC
>JABNAD010000047.1_pt2 | contig 27647 bp, 25 predicted proteins | sample 7240381 | NCBI WGS metagenome assembly JABNAD01 (sample SAMN11332834, study PRJNA596920) | anaerobic digester metagenome | biome: digested sludge; isolation source: digested sewage sludge-derived enrichment culture grown on H2/CO2 | place: Germany: Goettingen
GCGAAAGGTCGCTCATTCCGTGATTCCTCCTCTCTTCTCCCGCGCAGAGCGCGGTGGAAGATGTGGACGGGGGGCGCGCTTCACTCCATATCCATCCCTCCACCGAACAACGAACACGGAGAATCGGCCCGACACTGCACCGGCGCATCGGTGAAAAAGCCACCGTACAAGGCTCTTATAAATTCTAACACAAAACCGATATGGTATTTAGAAGGAGAAAACGAACATGCTGGATATCAAATTTGTCCGGGAGAACCCCGACGCCGTTAAGGAGAACATTCGAAAAAAGTTTCAGGACGCGAAACTCCCCCTCGTGGATGAGGTCATTGAGTTGGACGTGAAGCGCCGCGCCGCAATTGTGGAGGCCGATCAGCTCCGGGCAGACCGGAACCGCCTCAGCAAGCAGGTCGGTATGCTGATGGGTCAGGCAAAAAAGGACCCCTCAAAGATGGCAGAGGCCGAGGCTGTGAAAAAGCAGGTCACCGACGAAGCGGAGCGCCTTGCCGAGCTTGAAAAACAGGAGGCGGCGCTGGATGAGGAGATCCGCAAGCGCATGATGGTCATCCCCCAGATCATTGACTCCTCTGTGCCTCTCGGCCCGGACGACAGCGCCAATGTAGAGGTTCAGCGGTTCGGTGAAGCAAAGGTTCCCGATTTTGAAATCCCCTATCATACGGAGATTATGGAGAGCTTTGACGGTATTGACATGGATGCCGCCGGCCGCGTCTCCGGCAACGGCTTCTACTATCTGCTGGGCGATATTGCCCGGCTGCACGAAGCGGTTTTGGCCTATGGCCGGGACTTTATGATCGACAAAAACTTCACCTATTGCATTCCTCCCTTCATGATTCATGGCAACGTGGTGGAGGGCGTCATGTCCCAGACCGATATGGATGGCATGATGTACAAAATTGAGGGCGAGGATCTCTATCTGATCGGTACCAGCGAGCACTCTATGATTGGCCGTTTTATTGACCAGATTCTTCCGGAGAATTCTCTCCCCGAAACGCTGACCTCCTACTCCCCCTGCTTCCGCAAGGAAAAGGGCGCCCATGGCATTGAGGAGCGGGGCATTTACCGTATCCATCAGTTTGAAAAGCAGGAGATGATCGTGGTCTGCAAGCCCGAGAACTCCAAGGAGTGGTACGAGCAGCTGTGGAAATATTCCGTGGAGCTGTTCCGTTCTCTGGACATCCCCGTGCGTCAGCTGGAGTGCTGCTCCGGCGATCTGGCTGACCTGAAGTGCAAGTCCTGCGACATTGAGGCTTGGTCCCCCCGCCAGCAGAAGTATTTCGAGGTTTGCTCCTGCTCCAATCTGGGCGACGCACAGGCCCGCCGTCTGCGCATCCGCTACAAGGATGCCGACGGAAAAATGCAGCTGTGCCACACACTGAACAACACCTGCGTGGCTCCTCCCCGGATGCTGATTGCATTTTTGGAGAATAACCTGCAAGCGGACGGCTCCGTTCTCATTCCCAAGGTTCTGCAGCCCTATATGGGCGGCAAGGAAAAGCTGACGCCCAAACACAAGTAATTTTCCATAATATTTCAGTCTGTATAATTATGTTAGAATAATACGGATTGTTGTTCCGATTTAGAGCCAATAGCGCAGTCGTTTCGGCATCTCTGCATCGTTTTCGGCTCTAAATCGGCTCCATTCCGGTCAGACTCCTGAATCCATTGGGCCGCAACGGATTCAAAGTAAGTAACTAATGAAAAAGAAAGGAACGTATCTCATGGCGGAAAAATCCACCGGTTTTATCTCCGAATTCAAACAATTTATCGCCCGAGGCAATGTGATGGATATGGCTGTGGGCGTGATCGTGGGCGGCGCGTTTAAATCCATCGCCGACTCTTTGGTGAACGATATTATGATGCCGCTGATCAGCCTGCTGACCGGGAACGTCTCCTTTTCCACCATGTCTGTGGTTGTAGGGGACAACTTGACCGTCATTCCCTACGGGAACTTTCTGGCCGCGGTTTTGAATTTTTTGATTACCGCCTTTGCCGTTTTTTGTCTGGTGAAGGGGATCAATCGCTTTCATAAGAAGAAAGAGGCTGCACCCCCGCCTCCTCCCTCCCCCAGCAAAGAGGAAGCCCTGCTGACAGAAATTCGGGATCTTTTGAAGGAACAGCAGAAATGATGGAAACAGTTTTGCGAGACGGCCTTTCCCAATTGGGCCTTTCCGGCAACAGCGTTCCTGCGCTGCTGCGCTATGCATCTGCGCTGGAGGAAAAAAATAAGGTGATGAACCTGACAGCCATCACAGATCCGATGGATGTGGCCCGCCTTCACTTTTTAGACAGTGCCGCGTTGTTGAAGATTCTGGACTTTTCCGACAAAGCGGTGGTGGACGTAGGCACCGGCGCCGGTTTTCCCGGTCTGCCCATCCGCATTTTGGACGATTCCGTGAAAATGACCCTGCTGGATTCTCTGGGCAAGCGCGTCACCTTTTTGCAGGAGGTCTGCGACGATCTGGGGTTGAACAACGTACACTGCGTTCACCAGCGGGCGGAGGAATTCGCGGCAGAGCACCGGGAATCCTTCGATGTGGCGGTTTCCCGCGCCGTGGCTTCCCTTCCGGTTCTGGCGGAGCTATGCCTTCCGCTGGTGAAGATCGGCGGCACATTTTTGGCCATGAAATCCGTGGACAGCGGCGAGGAGCTGGACGCCGCCGCAAGGGCGGTTCAGCTTCTGGGCGGACGGATTACGGGAACCAAGGACTATGTCATTCCCGGAACAGACGTTGTCCACCGGGCGGTTCTGATTGAAAAAGTGAAGCCCACGCCGCCGAAATATCCGCGGCCCTTCACAAAGATCAAAAAAGCGCCCCTTTCCGCGTCAAAGTGACGCCCATTCCCTGCTTAAACGCAGATACGCAAAATTTTTGTTTCAACTGATTAAATTGTTTTGATTTTGGCGAATTCATCCTGTAGAATCAGGATATAAAAGAGGTGAGGTCCAGATGGGTGAATGTATCGCCGTTGTCTCCGGGAAGGGTGGCACCGGCAAAACCTCCTTTGTGGCAGGGGTCGGGTCCGCTCTGGCGCAGGCAGGAAAGCATGTTCTTTGCATTGACTGCGATGTTGGCCTTCGAAACTTGGATTTGGCGCTTGGTCTGACGGATAAAGCCCTGATGGACTTCTCCGATGTGGCGCAGGGCCGCTGTACGCTGGAAAAGGCGGTGGTCAGCCAATCCCGGCTCCCCACGCTGGATCTGCTCACCGCGCCGGTGCGCAACCGGGGCCGTCCTGTGAGCGAAGATCAGTTTCGTGTCCTGATGGGGCAGGTCCGCAGACGGTATGATTATTGTCTGCTAGACGCCCCAGCCGGGCTGGACGGCGGATTTCGTCTCGCCGTGTGCGGGGCGGACCGCTGCATTCTCGTTACCACGTCGGACGCCGCATCCCTGCGGGACGCACAGCATACTGTGATGGAACTGGAATCCTTTCCTCGGGGAAGGCTGCATCTGGTGGTCAATCGGGTGCGCAAAAAACTGCTTCGGAACATGCACGCCACCATTGACGACGCCATTGACACCGCAGGCCTGCCCCTGATTGGGGTGGTGCCGGAGGACGACGGACTGCCGCTGGCGCTGAACCGGGGCGTCCCATTACTGCTGACGGACGACACTCTGGCCTCCACCGCCTATCGAAATATAACCCGGCGTCTCATGGGACAGCGCGTTCCCCTGATGCGCATAAAATAGAAAGGAGTTTTCCTATGAATATTGCAATTATGTCCCACGACAACCGGAAAGACCTGATGGTCCAGTTCTGCACAGCTTACGCCGGAATTCTCTCCAAGCACACCCTGTTTGCCACCAACACAACCGGCCACATGGTTTCCGAGGCTACCGGGCTGGACGTTCACTGCTTTTTGTCCTTTGCCCATGGCGGCTGCCAGCAGATTGGCGCCCGTATCGCCTATAACGAGATCGATCTGGTTCTGTTTTTTGATGATCCCAACAGCCCCAGCATGGCTGAAGACGTGACCTACATCTCCCGCCTGTGCGACCAGAACAACATTCCTTACGCCAGTAATATCGCCACGGCGGAAATGCTGGTTCTCGGTCTTGCGCGGGGCGATCTGGACTGGCGTGACATCGTCAATCCCAAGACCCATCCGCAGGGCTGAGCGCGCCCACAGCCTTTTCAAATACCGCGTTGATGCCGCAGCAGTAACCCGTAAACCAACCCACAGAGAAAAACGCCGATGGCTGAGAGCGTTTGGGTGGAACCGGGCCAAGGACAGCGGCGGAGCGGGGGCGGAGACGCCCACGGTCCCTCCCCGTACCGATGGAGGCCAAAAGGAGAGGCGGAGTCTGTTCCCCTCTTGAATTTGGGTGGCACCACGAAGCGTTTTCCGCTCTCGTCCCAAACCAAGGGGACGAGAGCGCCTTTTTATCATTTTTACGTTGCTTTCAAATAGAAAAAATACGAATAAAGGAGTTTTTTATTATGGCAACTTTGAAACCCCGCACTCTTTCCGGCTTCATGGAGCTGCTTCCCGCGCCCCAGCAGCAGATGGAGCGCATTATGGAGGTTCTGCGCGAGACTTACTCCCTCTATGGCTTTACGCCTTTGGACACCCCCATTATCGAGGCCAGCGAAGTTCTGCTGGCCAAGGGCGGCGGCGAGACGGAAAAACAGATCTACCGCTTTTCCAAGGGCGACGCTGACCTGAGCCTCCGCTTTGACCTGACGGTGCCTCTGGCCAAGTATGTGGCTCTGCACTACAACGAGCTTTCCTTCCCCTTCCGCCGTTTCCAAATCGGCAAGGTCTATCGCGGCGAGCGGGCGCAGCGGGGCCGTTTCCGGGAGTTTTATCAGGCGGATATCGACATCATCGGAGACGGCAAGCTGGCCCCCATCAACGATGCGGAAATTCCCGCCATCATTTACAAGGTTTTCTCCACGCTGGGCCTGAAACGGTTCCAAATCCGGGTGAATAACCGGAAGATTTTAAACGGGTTTTACGCCATGCTGGGACTTTCGGAGCAGGCTGGCGACGTGATGCGCACCGTGGACAAGCTGGATAAAATCGGCGCGGATATGGTGAAGGCTATTCTGGTGGACGATTACTCCATCTCCCCGGAGAAAGCCGACGAGGTTTTAAAGTTTATTGCCATCACCGGCGGCAGCGAGGCGATTTTGCAGGCGCTGGAGGGCTATCGCGGACGCAATCCCCTGTTTGACGAGGGGTTGGACGAGCTGACGCTGGTGGTCAAATATCTTGGTTCTTTTGGAGTTCCCGACGAGAATTTTGTAGTGGATCTGACTATCGCCCGCGGTCTGGACTATTACACCGGCACCGTTTATGAAACCGCGCTTCTGGATCACCCTGAGATTGGTTCCGTCTGCTCCGGCGGCCGATACGACAACCTTGCGGAGTATTACACGGAAAAGCAGCTCCCCGGCGTTGGCATCTCCATCGGCCTGACCCGTCTGTTTTACGTGCTGGGCGAGCAGGGACTGCTGAATCCCGATCTGCCCACTGCCCCCACCGACGTACTGATCCTGCCCATGACGGATGATCTGGCTCCCGCCATTTCCTTTGCCACGCTCCTGAGGGAAAATGGCATTCGGGCGCAGCTGCACTGCGAGGACAAGAAGTTCAAGGCGAAGATTTCCTATGCCGACAAGCTGCGGATTCCCTACGTAGTCTTTTTGGGCGAAGACGAAATCAAAGCGGGCATCGTGGCCTGCAAGGACATGATCTCCGGCGAGCAGACGAAGCTGGACGCCGCCGCCACCGTCTACCGCATTAAGGCTGGGCTGGCCGAGCGGAACAAGGGAACCGTCATTTCCGAATAAGGCCGCTTTTTTGAAGGCAGATTTTCCACTGTCCCGTGGAAAGTGGTTTTCCCGAGCTGTGTTATGCAGAGAACCGGCAAATATGATGAAAATTCAAAATCCATTTTGTAATAATCCGTTTTAATTATACAAACAGGAGATTTTGAAGCACAGCTGCTGACACTTCTTCTGGGACTGTACCCACACTTGGGTTTGGAGTCCGCCGGAAAACTCCCTCCTAACACGGAAATTTGCCCATCTAACGATCAAGAACGTTCACTTTAAATGAATTCAACACAAAGAGAGGAACCATCATGACACAATCACGTACCCATACCTGCGGGGAGCTGCGCATCAGCGACGCGGGAAAAGCCGTCACCATCGTGGGGTGGCTGGAAAATGTCCGAGAGGTTGGCGGCGAGCTGGCCTTCGCCGTGATTCGGGATTTTTACGGCACCACGCAGGTGGTAGCCGAGACGGAGGAAATGGTCAAAACCTTGAAGGCCATCAACAAGGAATCCACCATTTCCGTGACCGGTTCCGTCCGGGAGCGGGCCAGCAAAAACAGCAAAATCCCCACCGGCGACATCGAAATCGTGCCCGAATCCATCGAGGTTCTGGGCCGCTGCCGCCACAACGAGCTGCCCTTCCCTATCAACCGCAGCCGAGAGGCCGACGAGCTGACCCGCCTGAAGTACCGCTACCTTGACCTGCGGAACCCCGACGTGAAGAAGAACATTATTCTTCGCTGTCAGGTGATTTCTGCCCTGCGTCAGGCTATGACGGACCACGGCTTTTTGGAGATTACTACCCCCATCCTCACCGCCTCCTCCCCCGAGGGCGCGCGGGACTATCTGGTGCCCGCCCGGAACCACCCCGGTAAGTTTTACGCGCTGCCTCAGGCTCCCCAGCAGTTCAAACAGCTTTTGATGACCTCCGGTTTTGACCGGTACTTCCAGATCGCTCCCTGCTTCCGGGATGAGGACGCCCGGGCCGACCGCTCCCCCGGCGAGTTTTATCAGCTGGATATGGAGATGGCCTTCGCGTCTCAGGAGGACGTGTTTGCCGTGTTGGAGGACGTTCTGCCCCCGATCTTTGCCAAGTTCGGGGCCTATGACCGGGCCAGCGCAGCGCCCTTTACCCGCATTCCCTATCTGGAGTCCATGGAAAAATACGGCTCCGATAAGCCGGACCTGCGCATTGATTTGACGGTGCAGGACGCAACCGCCGTTTTAACGGACTGCGGCTTTGAGCCGTTTGCGGGCAGCACGGTAAAGGCCGTGGTCGTGTCGGACTTTAAGGAGACACGGAAGTTTATCGACAAGACCCTTGCTGACGTGGAGACGCAGGCGGGCAACAAGGCCTATTGGTTCCGTTTGGACGAAAACGGTGAGCTGGTTGGCGGAATCTCCAAGTTTGTCACCGAACGCAAGGAGGCGGTGGTCAACGCTCTGGGGCTGAAGCCCGGCGATTTTGTGGCCCTGTCCGCGGGTAAGCTGACTGCCGCCCAGAAGACAGCGGGCGTGCTGGTGAAGACGCTGGGCGCGGCTGTCCCCGGTCACATGGACAAGGAACAGTATGCCTTCTGCTGGATCGTGGATTTCCCCATGTACGAAGTCGGCGACGAGTCCGGCGAGCTGGAATTCTGCCACAACCCGTTCTCCATGCCCTCCGGCGGGCTGGATGTTCTGCTGAAAGCCGAATCCGGCGAGATTGACCCCCTCTCCATCACCGCCGACCAGTATGATCTGGTGTGCAACGGTGTGGAGCTTTCCTCCGGCGCAGTGCGGAACCACGACCCGGAGATCATGGTCAAGGCCTTTGAGCTGGTGCGTCTGGGCGAGGACGACGTGAAGGCCAAGTTCCCCGCCATGTACAACGCCTTTACCTATGGCGCACCTCCCCATGCAGGCATTGCCCCGGGCGTGGACCGCATGGTCATGCTGCTGGCGGGCGAGGATTCCATTCGGGAAATCATTCCCTTCCCCATGAACAAAAACGCGCAGGACGTGATGATGGACGCCCCGGGCGAGGTGACTCAGAAGCAGCTGGACGAGCTGCACATTGCCCTCGTGAAGCCTCAGGATTAACTTTTCCGACTTTTTTTTCACAATTTGAGCGGAACCGGCGTGCAATCAGCGCGCCGGTTCCTTTCTTTTTCCACAAAACTGTGATAAACTGACCCTATCAGATTTTTAATTGGGAGGCGTCTATGAAACGAATGCTTGCTGCGGTGCTGACGGCTGTCAGCCTGCTTTTCCTGATGTCCTGCGCATCTCAGCCCGCTTCCTCCTCCGCTTCGGCGGAGAGTTCTCCGGCGGAAAACGCCGGTTCCGCATCCAGCGAAGCCGCGCCCGCCGCACCCATTCTCACCGACGCAGAGCGGGCGGTTGAAATCGTCTCGCAGATGTCTCTTGAGGAAAAAGTCGGTCAGTTGTTTTTCGCCCGGGTACCGGAATCGGACGCAGCAAACGATGTTCATACCTATCATCTGGGCGGCTATATTCTCTTTGGCCGGGACACGAAGGACAAGACTGCAAACGAGCTGATTCAAACCATTCAACACGACCAGGACATGGCGGACATTCCCCTGTTGATCGGCGTGGACGAGGAGGGGGGCACGGTGGTGCGCGTCTCCTCCAATCCCCACATCCGCAGTCAAAAATTTAAATCCCCTCAGCAGCTTTATGCGCAGGGCGATTTACAGGCCATTATCCGTGACACCCGGGAAAAGGACGTGCTGCTCAAAGCGCTGGGCTTCAACGTCAATCTCGCGCCGGTGGCCGACGTATCCACCGACCCGAAAGACTTTATTTTTGACCGCAGCTTTGGACAGGACGCCGCCCAGACAAGCAGTTATACCTCCATCGTCACCAGTGCCATGACCAGCGACGGCATGGGCAGCGTTTTGAAGCACTTCCCCGGCTACGGAAACAATGCCGACACCCACACTGGAATCGCCGTGGATAACCGGTCGTTGGAAACCTTTGAAACCTCCGATTTTTTACCCTTTACCTCCGGTTTGCATCGTGGCGGCGGAATGACCGCCGTGTTGGTGAGCCACAACATTGTCACGTGTATGGACCCGAATCTGCCCGCTTCCCTCTCCCCCGCTGTCCACGAAAAACTGCGCAAACTGATGGCGGATGCGGGCTGTGAAAACAATGTGGTCATGACCGACGATCTTGTGATGGACGCGGTGAAAGCCTATGCGGACAACGGCTCTGTGGCCGCGCTGGCGATTCAGGCGGGGAACGATTTGCTGATTGCCACGGATTATCGGGAGCAGATTTCTCAGGTTATCGCCGCCGTGAAGGATGGAACACTGGATGAGAAATTGATCGACGCCGCCTGCGGCCGCGTGCTCCAGTGGAAAATGGCGCTGGGTCTTCTGTGAGCCAACGTTGCCGGTTCGTTATCGGACAGACCGATTTCGTGCCGGATAATCTCCAGTTTTGAAACACGAAAGGAAGTTTTCCACATGGAAACAGAAAAACTCTATTACGCTGACCCGTTTTTAAAGGAGTTTACGGCGACGGTTATGGACTGTCAGCCGCTGAAAAGCGGCTTCTCCGTAGTGTTAGACCGTACCGCCTTCTATTCCGAGGGCGGCGGTCAGCCCGCTGATCAGGGAACGTTAAACGGCGTCTCTGTCATCGACGTTCACGAAAAAAACGGTGTTGTTTTCCACAATTGTGAAAAACCCGTGGAGATTGGGGAAACCGTTTCCGGCGTGATCGACTGGGCGCGGCGCTTTGACCACATGCAGCAGCACTCCGGGGAACACATTCTCAGCGGCATCCTCTGCGAAACATTCCACTGCGACAATGTGGGTTTCCACATGGGCGCAGACACGATCACCATCGACTACAACGTCGAAATCTCTTGGGAACAAGTTCTGGAAGCAGAGCGCCGGGCCAACGACTACATTTATGCTGACGTTCCCATCGAAATTACCTTCCCTTCCCGCGAGGCGCTGCAAACCATCGACTACCGCTCTAAAAAGGAGCTGACCGGACAGGTGCGCATCGTGCGCTTTCCCGGAGCGGACTGCTGCGCCTGCTGTGGTACCCATGTTTTGCGCAGCGGACAGGTGGGACTTGTAAAAATCCTCTCTTCCCAAAAGTTTCGAGAGGGCGTCCGCATGGAAATTCTCTGCGGACGGCGGGCGCTGGAGTTTCTCTCAAAAAACTGGGAGCAAAACCGGGCGGTGGGCCAGCGGCTCAGTGTAAAGGCCTTTGAAACTGCCGCCGCGGTGGAACGGCTGGAAGCGGAGCTGAACGCCGCTAAGGCCCGGCAAACCCAGTTGGAGGACGAGGTGTTTGCCTCTCTTGCCGAACAGCAGACCGGAAAGGGCGACGTAATCCTGTTTCAGCCCCCTCTCCGACCCGACGGCGTGCGCAAACTGGCAGACGCGGTGGGAAAAACCTGTTGTGGCCTTGCGGCGGTCTTCGCCGGAGAGGACGGGCAGTATGCCTATGCTTTGGTTCGGTCTGACGGCGAGGATATCTCCCCGCTGGTGAAGGCGCTGAACGCAGCTCTCCACGGTCGAGGCGGCGGACGAAATGGATTTGCGCAAGGCTCCGTGCAGTCCAGCCGGGTAGAAATCGAGGCATTTTGGAAAATGGCCTTTTAAGTTTTTATATCTGACTTCCTCGGCAAAAAACCGCCGGATGCTTTCAGCATCCGGCGGTTTTCCATTGATTGGCGCTTCACGCGCCGACTGTTTGATTCATTCTGTCGGTGACATACCGATTTCCGTAATATGTATCATAGACAATGGCGTCCCGCAGTTCCATCAGCTCCCGATCCTCGTCGGTCAGCTGGGCGTCGGTGACATTCCAATAGGGGGTTCCCTCCGCTGTCACACAGTAGAGATCCGTATTCACCAACAGCGCTTTGGAAAGCCGCTCCTGCATCGCCCAGTATCGAGTTTTGGGCATGTCCGCCGCATTCAAAACCGCGGGGCCGAGAGATGTTAATCCCGTGTCCCGCCGGGTTCCGGCAGACTCCTTTAAAAGCGCCGCATCGTTGGCCCAGATGAGATAGTCGGTGGAATAGAGGTCCGCCACCTGATTGATGTCCCAGTTGGAACAGTCGTTTCCGTCGCAAAGCCCCAGATGGCTGTAAACCGTGCCTCCGTCGGTCATAAAAAGGTTGGGGCGATGATCGCCGAAAAAGACCACCACGGTCGGCTCCTCCCGCTCCCGCAGGGCATCCGCCAACTCCCCCAGCGCCTCATCCGCCCGGGTCAACCCCTCCAGCATCACCCGCGTAATGGCCAAATTCCTTTGATCCAGCTGCTCGCTGGTCACGCTGATCTGGCATTCGTAGCCAAACTTTTCCGGGTCAAAGGGCTGATGATTTTCCATGGAAATGCCAAAGAGAAACGCCTTTTTTCCGTCCGCGTTGGCCGCATCCAGTCGGCTTAAAAGCGCCTGTGTAAACACATGGTCGCTGAGGTAATATCCTCCGGCGTAGGGACTGCCTTGAATGTTCAAGTCCAGCGCCTGCATCTGGGCAGAAAACAGCAGTCGGTTAAAGCCCAGCCGCGGATAGGTCACCATGCGGTTATAGAGACTGTTGTTATAGGCGTGGAGCATTTCCGTCTCATACCCCGCCTTTTGAAAGGGCGTTACGATAGAGTCCAGAAGGCTGTAATCCTCATCGTCCCGGAAACAGATATTGGTTCCGGGGGCCAAATCCTTCCCCGTCAGGCCGGAGAAAATAGACTGCTCAATGTAGCCGGTTCCATAGCCCAGGTAGCTGGTATAAAAGCGGCCTGAGATTCCCTCCTCGCTAAGCCGATGGAAGTTTTCCGCCGGATCGGCGGAAAGGCTGAGTCCCGGCAGGCGGGTCATGTCATAAAAAGACTCCGAGAGAATGAAAATCACATTGGGTGTATCCTGCGCAGACGCAGTGGGCTGCGTTGGTTTCAAAAGCTCATCCAGCCGTTTTACCACTCCATCCATGTACGCTGCGTCATAACCCTCCGGCTCCCGGTTGGAAAGGAGACACGCATCCCGCCAAAGACCCAGTGTCAGTCCGTAATCCCGATAGGACACGGTGGACATGATGCGGTCGGCTGTGTTTACCGAGAAGGCTTGTCCCAGCGCAGACGCGCCCGGCCCAATCGTCAAGCCCAAAATCAGTGCAAGCTCGAAAGACAGCAGCAAAAACCGTGTCCGCCCGGAGCCAAGTGTCAACTTTTTCCCCAGCAGAAGGAAAAATAAAGTTACCAGCACCAGCATACCCATGGCCGCCCAAGCAAAACCGGGGATGGTTAAATTCCCCGCCACGCCCATGACCTGATTCAACTGGCCGATCATGCCAAAATCCTCCAGCTCCAGCGGAGAACCGTTGATGGCAAACTTAAAATAGCTCACCATCGCCAGCCCCACCGCCACGGCGGAGACTCCCAGTGTTCCGATCCAGAGCCAACCGGTTAAAAGGGCCAAAAACAGCGCGGCTCCCCCATAAAACATTGCCGTCAGGCAGAATGGAGCCAACGCCCCACGGCACCAATCCAATGCCGCCTGAGCGTCTCCCAGCGCAATCCACTCCATGGCAAAGGCCGCCGCGCCGCCAAACACCAAGGCCGCCAGCAGAACCAGTGCCGCTTTTCCAATTTTCAGAAATGCTTTCTTCAATCCATTCGCTCGCTTTCAGGGGAAAACGGGACACGGTGCTTCCGTGTCCCGCTCTCTATTGTTTAGGAAACCCTCGCAATGCGGCGCTGAATGCGCCCTCAATCACGCGGTACAGCCTTAGTAGGCCAGCTTTTCGGCAAGATACGCCTTCAGCTGATCGATGGGTATTCTGACCTGCTCCATGGTGTCCCGGTCACGGACGGTGACACAGTTGTCGGCAGGCTCGCCCTTCACCGCATCGCCCACGGTCTGGAAGTCCACCGTGATGCAGTACGGCGTGCCGATCTCATCCTCCCGGCGATAGCGTTTGCCGATGGAGCCGGTGTCGTCAAAGTCCACCATCCAGTCGGAGCAGAGCATTTGCTGGATTTCACGGGCCTTGTCGCCCAGCTTTTTGCTCAGAGGCAGAACCGCCGCCTTAAACGGCGCGATGGCGGGATGGAACCGCATGACCACACGGGTATCATTCTTCTCCGCGTCCACAACCTCCTCGTCATAGGCCTCCACCAGCAGCGCCAGCATCATGCGGTCCGCGCCAAGAGAAGGCTCGATGACATAGGGAATATAGTGCTCGCCCGTCTCCTGATCGAAATAGGTCAGATCCTGACCGGAATGCTCCTGATGCTGTGTCAAATCGTAGTTGGTCCGGTCGGCCACGCCCCACAGCTCGCCCCAGCCAAAGGGGAATTTATACTCAAAGTCTGTGGTGGCCTTGGAATAGAAACTCAACTCTTCCTTCTCATGGTCACGCAGACGCAGGTTCTCCTCCTTCACATTCAGGTTCTTCAGCCACTCGTGGCAGTAGTTCCGCCAATACTGGAACCACTCCAGATCGGTGTCGGGCTTGCAGAAGAATTCCAGCTCCATCTGCTCAAACTCCCGGATGCGGAAGATGAAGTTGCCCGGCGTAATCTCATTACGGAAGGACTTGCCCACCTGACACACGCCAAAGGGAAGCTTGCGGCGGGTGGTGCGCTGGATGCCGGGGAAGTTGACAAAAATGCCCTGTGCGGTTTCAGGACGGAGATACACCTCGGTGGAGGAATCCTCCGTCACGCCCTGATGGGTCTTGTACATCAGGTTGAACTTGCGGATATCGGTAAATTCAGACTTGCCGCAGCCGGGGCAAGGCACGTTTTTCTCCCGGATATAGGCCACCAGCTCCTCGCCGGTCATCGCCTCCACATTCACATCCGTGATGTTGTTCTCCTGATTATAATTCTCTACCAGCTTGTCGGCCCGGTGGCGCATTTTGCAGGATTTGCAGTCAATCAGTGGATCGTTAAACGTGGCCACATGGCCGGAGGCCACCCAAACCTGGGGATTCATCAAAATGGCGGCGTCCAATCCCACGTTATAGGGATTCTCCTGCACAAATTTCTTCCACCAAGCCCGCTTGACGTTGTTCTTCATCTCCACGCCCAAAGGCCCAAAGTCCCAGCTGTTGGCAAGACCTCCGTAAATCTCGCTGCCGGGGAACACAAAGCCTCGGTTTTTGCACAGTGCCACAATTTTTTCCATGGTTTTTTCCGTATTTTTCATCAGTAATTCTCCCTTTCCGCCTTTAAATTTCATCGTAAAAAAACAAAAACGCCCCGAGCAAAGCTCAGGGCGAACGGTTGTCCGCGGTACCACCTGAATTCGCATCCAAACGAATGCGCACTCTGACCCGATAACGGCGGGGACCGGCGCGGCCTGCTTTCGCTGAGCCGCACAGCTCAAGGACGCCTTCTCCCCATTCCGGCAAGGGCTTTCACCAAACGCCCTCTCTCTTTGCCCGGCAGCGGGGGATACTACTCCCTTTCACAGCTTTTTTAGATATCGTGTGTCACTTTATCACCTTTCTTTTCAATTGTCAAGAAGGTTCTTATGGCAATTCCTTGCAATTGAATTGCCTATATTCATTTTGCAAAGGCTTTTTTTCAATTAATCCGCGTTTTTTTTAAGATGATTTGCATCTGATTGGAAGCATCTTTTTTCAGCACACATTCAAAAATTGTGGATACTGAGCAGAATTTTATTCAAAACATGGCTTTTTAGATGCCGCCCCCTGAAAAACCGCTTTCTTTTTCCACAATTTTTGATAACTTTGTGAAAAACCCGCCCGGTCTTGCTTGACCGGACGGGCATTTTTCAAAAGGCTCGCGTTCAGCGCTCGTAGGACACAACGACCCGCCGATTCGGCTCCGTGCCGATGGACCCGGTAGACACATTGGGCTCCTCCTGCAAGGCGGTGTGGATAATGTGCCGCTCATAAGCGTTCATGGGTTCCAGCGTCACGCTGCGGCGGTACTTGACCACCTTCAGCGCCACCTTGTGAGCGAGGTGTTCCAGACTTTCTTCCCGCTTGGCGCGATAGTTTTCCGCATCAAGGGTCACCCGGATTCGTCCGCTGCTGGACCGATTCACGGAATAGCTGGTCAGCTGCTGAATCGCATCCAGCGTCTCGCCCCGGCGCCCAATAATCTGGCCCAGATTGGGTCCGGTCAAAATCACCTGATACCGTCCCTTTTCGGGCAGATACACATGGACCTGACTCTCCACTTCCATCTTCTCCATCAGCCCGGAGAGGAAGGTGCGGATGGCGTCCGCCTTTTCATCCTGAACCTCTTCCCCAATAGGGGTCGCCGTTTCAGTCACCGCAGCGGCCACGGGCCGCTGTGTCTTTTGAACAGGCTCTTGCGCCTTCACGGCGGGCTTTTCCACCTTGGGTTTTTGAACCGGAGCCGCAGGTTTTTCCGTGGGTTTTCTTTCGGTTTTCGATTTCTCCGGACTGGGCTTTGCAGAGACAGGTGAGGTTTTTTCCTCATCCTCGCCATAGGTCACCCGCACCTTAGCCGGCGCGCTTCCGATGCCGAGAAATCCATTTTTTGCCCGCTCCAGAATCTGGACGGACACGTCGTCCCGGTCCATGCCCAGCTGCGAAAGAGCGCGGGCGAGGGCCTCCTCCTCTGTCTTGCCCGTTACGTCAATATAACTCATGGCAACAAGCTCCTTATTTCTCGTTGGAATCGTTGAACCGATTCTCCTGATAGGCGCGGCCGCGGGCATAGGGACGGTCACCCACGCGGCCATTTTCATTGGTACTGGCCTTCTTGGGTTTGTTGACCTTGGCATCCTGAGCGGCCTTGCGCTTTTCTTTCAAAGAGGGCTTCTGAGCCGACTGACGGCGCTGCTCCTCCTGCTTTTGCTTGGCCTCTTCCTGCCGGCGCTTGCGGTCGGCCTCAATCACAGCCTGACGCTGATTTTCCTCTTCCTCGATCTTCTGGTTATAGAATTTACCCATAAACCACTCCTGAACCGCGGAGAAAGCACTCTGCGCAATCCAGTAGACACACAGAGCCGCAGGCAGCGTGAAGCCAATCCACAAAGACATGAGCGGCATCATCCACATCATCATCTTCATCTGGTTGGCGGCAGGACCCTGCTTGCTCTGTCCGGACATGGACGCCATGCTCATCAAAAAGCTGAGCGCTGCGGAGACTACGGGCATCAGCACCACGCCGATGTTGCTCCACGTAAACGTGAATGCCTTGATTACATTGCTGGGCAAAACGGACAAATCCATCCCCAAGAAGCTGTAATTCACGCTAATCCAGCCGGGAATGGTTGCGGCGAAGTCAGGCAGCTGGGTATTAATCGCGTTGACCATCATGATCTGACCAAACGCGGTAACCTGCATCGTGCCGTCCTTCGCGGCGATGGCGATGTTGGAAATATCAATACCCGCACTCTGCAGCGCGGACAGCGCCGAATCCACCACGCTGGAATCCAGCATCATGAAGTGAGTGATGGGCTGACGGATAATGGCATACAGCGCAATCAGGAAAAACATGGGCAGCAAACTCCAAAGGCAGCCGCTCATGGGGTTCACGCCCTGCTCGGCATACAGCTTTTGCGTCTCTTCCTGCTGTTTAGCCGGATTGTTGGCGTATTTCTTCTGAATCTCCTGCATCTTCCCGCTCATGCGGTTCATGCGCACCATGCTCTTTTTGCTCTTCATCTGGAAGGGCAGCAGCACCAGCTTGATTACCAGCGTAAAGAAGATCAGGGACAGACCATAGGAGCCGGTCAGGTTGTAAAACAGCCGCAAAAGTGCGGCAAACGGGATACAAACGTAATATCCCAGGGTTCCGAAAAATCCCATTTGGAGACTCCTTCGTATTCAAGTCTTGCTACGCTCAGGGTACAGGGTCGTAGCCCCCCTTGTGGAACGGATTGCAGCGAAGAATCCGGCGCAAAGACAGGTATCCACCCTTCAGCGCACCGTATTTTTCGATGGCCTCCAGCGCGTATTGAGAACAGGTCGGATAGAACCGACAGCAAGAGGGGCGATACGGAGAAATTGCCACACGGTAAAATTTTACCATGGCCAGCAAAACCCGTTTCACTTAAGAAACCTCCTCCAAAAGCCCCAGCTTTTTTGAAAGTTTCAAAAAGCTGGCGTTCAAATCCTTCCATGGCATGTCCACCGCCCGGTGCCGGGCAACCAGGATGATGTCATACCCCTGCCGCAGCTGATCCGCGTTCAGTCGAAAAGTCTCCCGCAGTCTGCGACGCGCCCGGTTTCGAACCACGGCGTGTCCGATTTTGGTGGACACCGTGATTCCCAGCCGATTGCGGCCCAGCCGGTTCTTCCGGCAGTAGATCACAAGGCCGTATCCGGCGGCGGAAGCCCCCCTGCTGTAAAGGCGGCGAAATTCATGATTTTTTTTCAGCGTTACGGCTCTTTTCATGTATTCTCCCGTTCTTTCCGATGACTGAACCAACTAAACAAAGCCAATAAGGGACGGAGGAAAACCGGTTTCCTGCCGTCCCTGTCTATTTTGTTCAGCAGGTCTCCCGCGGCAATTTCCGCGCACGCGGCTCCTTAGTAGCTGAGCTGGGCACGGCCCTTGGCGCGACGGCGAGCAAGAACCTTGCGACCGTTGGCGGTAGCCATCCGCTTGCGGAAGCCGTGGACTTTCTGACCGTGGAGCTTCTTGGGCTGATAGGTACGTTTCGTTGCCATGTTGAGACACCTCCTGTAAAAAACTTTTCCGGCCGCCTTTTGGCGGCGCTTACTCGACACGGCGTTGCCGCCGCGCAGTAAACAAAATAAGAGCGCAAATCCAGCGCTCGAATTAGTATACATGCAAATCAAAAAACTGTCAATAAAAACTTGCAAATATCAAAAATTTCCGCCTATTTTCCTTCTTTTGAGAACCTAAACTAAAAAACCACAAAATATTCGTTTTTTTCTTTCATCTTCTCCAGATATTGTGGTTGCGGCCCGTTTCATTTTCGTACTTATTTATTAGAATATGTGTTGTAATTTTTCACGTTTTTTGCTATAATTAAGTGTATTTTGATTTCCCCTGCCCGCAGGGAGAGAGAGGTGTCTTTCTTTTGAATTCCGTAGCCGACGTCTGGACAAATGTCCTCACCCAGCTGAAACGCGACCTCTCGGAGACAACCATTGCCACTTGGTTCGATGAACTGGAGGCTGTAGATCTCCGGGACGGCGTTTTTTATCTCCATTGTCCCAACGACTTCAAGAAAAATTATATTGAAAGTCTGTTCATGAAAAATATCAAGGCGGTTCTCCATGATATTTTTTCAACCGATTTTGAGGTAAAGGTTCTCACTTCCGAGGAATACGCAGAATTTTCCGGCGGCGTGCAGAAAAAGAAGTCGGAAGCCTTCACCTCTGACGAGTTCACTTTTGAAACTTTCGTGGTGGGTCCCAGCAACAAACTGGCCTATGCCGCCTCCATGTCTGTGGGAGAACATCCGGCAAAAAACTATAACCCCCTTTTAATTTATGGAGATTCCGGTCTTGGCAAAACGCATCTGATCTATTCCATTGCCCACGTCATTCAAAAAAATGACCGCAACGCAAGAATTGCCTACGTAAAGGGCGATGACCTGACCAATGAGCTGGTCAACGCCATTCGAGAGGGAAAAACCGCTGAGATGCGGGAGAAATATCGGAAAGCGGACCTCCTGCTGGTCGATGACGTGCAGTTCATCGCCGGACGAAAGCAGACGCAGGAGGAATTTTTCCATACCTTCAACAACCTCTATGAATCCGGTAAGCAGATTGTTTTAACCTCTGACCGCCCCCCTTCTGAGATGACACAGTTGGAGGACCGTCTTCGCACCCGTTTTGAATGGGGTCTTCTGGTGGACGTGGCTCCCCCCGACTATGAAACGCGCCTTGCCATTATTAAAAATAAAGCGGCATTATTGGGCATGGAAATTCCCAACAAGGTGGCTATCTACATCGCCGAACGCGTTACCTCGAACGTTCGGCAATTGGAAGGAACGATTAATAAGCTCTTGGCCTACAAAGATCTTTTAGGAGACGATGTAGACGAAGAGCTGGTTAAGCGCGCCATTCAGGACATTCTTCGTCGAGGTGAAAACATTCCCACGCCGGATTCCATCGTGGATTTTGTTTCCAAATATTACGGTGTGGACGCCGAAGTGATTCGGGGGCAGCAGCGCGTGCGGGAAGCCGTGGCCGCCAGACAGGTGGCAATGTATCTGATTCGCAGCATGACAAACCTCTCCAGCGACGACATTGGCAAGTTTTTTGGCAACCGCGATCATTCCACGGTGCTCTATTCCATTGAGAAGGTTGAAAAGCAGATGAAGTCCGACGCCGCCTTCGCAGAAACGGTGAAAGAGATCAAAACAAACATCAGTTCAAAGCACTGAGTTTTCCCCATTTCCTTGTGGAAAAGGAAAACGAAAATGTGGAAAACTTGATCTTTCTGATCCCCTGTGGAAAAACCATGGAGTTATTCCGTACTGCTCCCAGTAAAACTTTTTCAGGTTTTTCAATGGTTTTCAAGGTTTTCCACTGTTTTCGTCCCTCTACTACAACTATGACTAAAAAGATCTATTTTTCTTTTCTAAAAGACGACGAAAGCAAATCTTCTCATGCTCCTGCCTTCTTTTATAAAAAAAGAAACATCTCCGACAGAAAGGAAAGTGGCCTATGAAATTCTCTTGTGAAAAAGCACTACTGCAAAGTGCCGTGGGCGTGGCTTCCCGCGCCGTGTCTCAAAAAAGCTCGATTCCCGCTCTGGAGGGTCTTTTGCTCCACGCGGCGGAAGGCGTCACTGTCTCCGGCTACAATATGCAGACCGGAATCCGCACTCTTTTGTCCGCCGACGTTACAGAACCTGGTGATCTGGTCCTAAATGCACGCCTTTTTGGTGACATTATTCGCCGGATGCCGGATGATATCATCACTTTTTCCTCGGATGAAAAGATGGTGGTCCATTTGCATTGCGGCGACGCTGATTTCAATATTATGGGGTTGAGCGCCGCGGATTACCCGGAACTCCCGGAAGTGGAAGACGAATATTCGGTTTCTCTTCAGCAAAAAACGCTGCGCTCCATGATTGAAGAGACACTTTTTGCCGTCTCTACCAATGAGAGCCGTCCGGTTCACACCGGTTCCCTCTTTGAAATCAGTGAAGACGGCCTAACCGTCGTTTCTGTGGATGGTTTTCGTCTGGCTGTTCGTAAAGAACCGTTGGAAAAGGTCAACGGAGGTTACTTTTCCTTCGTTGCTCCCGGCTCTGCTTTGAGCGAAGTTGAAAAAATCTGCGACGATGTGGAGGATTTGGCCTCCATTACTCTGGGAAAACGTCATATTTTGTTTGAAGTGGGTACGACGCAGCTGATTTGCCGCCGTTTGGAAGGCGAATTTTTGGATTATAAAAACGCGGTTCCACGAAAAAATCCAATTTCTGTCGTTGCGGATACCAAGGAATTGATTCAGAGCATTGATCGTGTCAGCGTCGTGATCTCTGAAAAGCTGAAAAGTCCGGTACGGTGCCTTTTTGAAAATGACAGAGTTCTCCTTTCCGCAAAAACCGCCAATGGAGAAGCAAAGGATGTCTGCCGTTTGGCGGGCGACGGCGGAGAACTGGAAATCGGCTTCAATAACCGCTATTTGATGGAGGCTTTGCGTTATGCCCCTGCCGATACGGTAAAAATCGAGTTGAATACCGGAGTTTCTCCCGCTGTAATTGTTCCGACCGAGGGGGAAGAGCGTTTTCTTTATATGGTACTTCCGGTGCGGCTGAAAGCGCAGGATTAATATGAAAACAATAACAATCACAACGGAGTATGTGAAATTGCAGGATCTTTTGAAGTTGGCGAATCTGGTTTCCTCCGGCGGCGAAGCGAAAGAACGGATTCAGGGCGGAGAAGTCCTGGTCAACGGCGAGATCTGCACCCAGAGGGGAAAAAAACTGCGCCCCGGTGATGTGGCGCGAATTGACGGAGAGGACTGCACGCCATCTTATGCGGATTGATCGTCTTACCCTTGAACATTTTCGCAATTATAACCGACAGGATGTGGCATTTGACACAGACTGCAATGTGATATTTGGTGAAAATGCCCAAGGAAAAACCAATCTACTGGAAGCTGTTCAATATCTTTCCTGCGGTCATTCCAGTCGGGCAAAGAGTGACCGGGAACTCATCGGATTTCAGGCGGAAAATGCTCTGATTCAGGGGCAAATTTTTGCCCGTGATCGGGAGTTTGTGCTGCGGACGGAGCTGTATCGAGAAAAACGGCGAAAACTTTGGGTTAATAAGGTCCCGGCAAAAACCTCATCGGAACTTTCTCAGGTGTTTCAAACTGTTTTTTTCTGTCCGGAGGATTTGCTTTTGATTCGGGAAGGCGCGGCGGCGCGAAGAAAATTTCTTGATCAGGCACTCTGCCAGCTTCGACCCAGATATGCGGCGGCCTTGGCGGCGTATCGCCGGGTCTATGCTCACAAAACCAGAATTTTACGGGACTGTGAGGAACAACCCGGACTTTTGGATATGCTGCCGGAGTTTAATGAACGATTGATTCAAAGCGGCGCGGTTATCATTCATTATCGGGCGCAATTTACTGAAAAATTGGCGGTTTGCGCCGCCGCCAACCATGCGGACTGTTCCGGCGGAAAAGAAAAACTCTCTGTCAATTACAAAACAGTCTCCACGGTTTTAAATCCGCTGGAAGAACTGCCGCTTTTGACCGATCAGCTTCGCGGGCATATGGAATCCCACAAACAGGCGGAGCTTGGTTCCAGATTATGCTTGTCCGGCCCGCATAAGGACGATTTATTGGTGGAAATTGATGGACGAGATGCAAAAACCTATTCTTCTCAAGGGCAGACCCGGACGGCGGCATTGAGTTTAAAGCTGGCAGAGCGAGAAATTTATAAAAATGTCACCGGAGAAGCGCCGATTCTTTTGCTGGACGATGTTCTCTCTGAGCTGGACCCCCGGCGGCAGGAATTTGTGCTGAACCGTATTTCGGGGGGGCAGGTTTTTATCACCTGCTGCGAGGATGACCGACTGCCGGTTTTACTGGGCGGAAAAGTCTTTCACATTGCCGCCGGAAAAGTGTTGGAATCATCCTAAATGCCTGAAAACACAATGTTTCACGTGAAACGTGAGGCTCTAAAAAGAGGCGCGTTGAGAAAGGAACTTGTATCTTGTATCTTCACATTGGTCAAAACGAAATTGTCCCGGAAAAACGGGTGGTCGGTATTTTTGATCTGGACAAATGCAGCTATGAAAAGCGTACGCGGGAGTATCTTGCAAAAGCGGAGGCGGAGGGCGTGGTGCTGGATGTTTCCGGTACTCTGCCAAAATCCTTTGTGGTGTGCGATCACCCTTACCACGCCCAGATCGTCTATCTCTCTCAACTCAGTCCCACGACTTTGCAGCGCAGGGCAGAAAGCCTGCAATTGGAATTGTAAAAACAGAGCATTTGAAATGCTTTGCAGGATGCCGCTTACGAGCTTGCAGTCGAGAGCAAGAAAAGAACCAACATTTTTCTTTTTGCAGGGCTGATTGAAAAGGCGGCAAAGAGAAAAAGAATGCTGTTTATCAGTGTATAAATATTCATAATACTTCACTCAGGGGCAAGGAGAAGCGGGCCCGCGGGTCGGCGGACCCGGCTCTTCTTGCCTTGCATACGGAAGGAGAAACCAAATGGCAGAAAATGAAATGCTAAATTCAACCACAGTCGGTTCAGAAAACGAGTATGATGCCTCAGAAATTCAGGTTTTGGAGGGGCTGGAGGCGGTTCGTAAGCGGCCCGGCATGTATATTGGGTCCACGTCGTCTTCCGGTCTGCACCATCTGGTGTATGAGATCGTAGATAACGCCATCGACGAAGCGCTGGCAGGGTATTGCACGGAAATTCTGGTGCAGATTAATGCCGACGGAACCATTACCGTGGTAGATAATGGCCGCGGTATTCCCGTGGACATTCAGGCACAGACCGGCCGTCCGGCGCTTGAAGTCGTGTTCTCTGTGCTGCATGCCGGCGGAAAATTCGGCGGCGGAGGCTATAAAGTTTCCGGCGGACTCCACGGCGTGGGCGCATCGGTGGTCAATGCCCTGTCCGAGTGGCTGGTCGTACAGGTCCACAAGGACGGAAACATCTATGAGATGCGTTTTTCCCGCGGTGGTATTACGCAGGAGATGAAGGTGGTGGGAACCACCGATCACACGGGCACCACCGTCACCTTTAAGCCCGACCCAGAGATGTTCCGGGATACAACCGAATATGAGTATGACATTCTTCATACCCGGATGCGGGAACAGGCGTTTTTGAATGCCGGTCTGAAGATCCGAACTGTGGACCTGAGAGAGGGCCGGGAGCAGTCCGACGAAATGCACTATGCCGGCGGCATCCGGGAATTTGTCACGTGGCTGAACCGGGCGAAGGATGCGCTGCACAGCGATGTGATCTATATGTCCGGCACCAAGGACGATTCTATGGCGGAGATCGCTATTCAGTATAACGACGGCTATAACGAAACCATGCTGTCTTTTGCCAACAACATCCATACGCCCGAGGGCGGTATGCATGAGGAGGGTTTTAAGCGGGCGCTGACCAATGTGCTCAATGCCTACGGCAAGAAAATCGGAATGCTGAAGGATGGGGACAAGATTTCCGGCGAGGACTGCCGGGAGGGTCTTACCTGCGTGATTTCCGTGAAGCTGACCGACGCCCAGTTCGAGGGGCAGACCAAGGCAAAGCTGGGCAACAGTGAAATCCGCACGCTGGTAAACAATCTTGTTTCCAACAAGCTGGACACCTATCTGGAGGAAAACCCGCAGGTGGGGCGCATGATTTTGGACAAGTCCCTCACCGCAAACCGCGCCCGTGAGGCCGCCCGAAAAGCCCGGGAATCCATTCGCCGCAAGACCGCTTTGGGCGGCGCGGCGATGCCGGACAAGCTGCGGGACTGCAACGAGGCAAACCCGGAATTGACAGAAATCTATATCGTCGAGGGTGACTCCGCAGGCGGCTCCGCCACACAGGGGCGGGACTCCCGGTTTCAGGCCATTCTTCCTCTGTGGGGAAAGATGCTGAACGTGGAGAAGGCCCGGGCCGATAAAGTATATGGCAACGACAAGCTCCAGCCGGTTATTACCGCGCTGGGCGCGGGCATCGGCGACGAATTCGACCTGACGAGGCTCCGCTATCATAAAATCGTCATCATGGCGGATGCCGATGTGGATGGTTCTCATATTCGCACCCTGCTGCTGACCTTTTTCTTCCGCTTTATGCGGCCCTTGATTGAGCACGGCTATGTTTATGCCGCTGTTCCCCCCCTGTTCAAGCTGACACGGGGCAAAAACTCCCGCGTGGCTTATTCCGAGGATGAGAGCCGCGTGATCTCCAACGAAATGCGGGCGGACAATCCCAATGCAAAGATTGAGATCAGCCGCTATAAGGGCCTTGGCGAAATGAACCCCCATGAGCTGTGGGAAACCACCATGGACCCGGAAAAACGGACGCTGCGCCGCATTACGCTGGATGACGCCGTGGCCGCCGACGAAACCTTCTCCATCCTGATGGGTGAAAAGGTGGAGCCGCGGAAGGAATTTATTGAGAAGAACGCGAAATACGCGGTCAATCTGGACTATTAAGGAGGGAGAACCGAAATGAGTAAGAAACCCCAGTATGATCCCGAGGAGATTCGGTTCCCCAATCAAAAGATTGAACAGTCTCCCCTCGTTTCCGAAATGCAGAAATCCTATATTGAGTATGCCATGAGCGTCATCGTGGGCCGCGCCCTGCCGGACGTGCGGGACGGTTTGAAGCCCGTTCACCGCCGGATTCTGTACGCCATGTATGAAGATGGCCTGACCTTCGAGAAGGCCTTCCGCAAGTGCGCTACGGCCGTCGGCGATGTTCTGGGTAGATATCACCCCCACGGCGATCAATCCGTGTACGACGCGCTTGTGCGCCTTGCGCAGGACTTTTCCATGCGCTATGTGTTGGTGGACGGACACGGCAACTTTGGTTCCATCGATGGTGACCCCCCCGCTGCCTACCGTTATACGGAGGCGCGCCTTTCCAAAATTTCCGAGGAAATGCTGCGGGACATTGAAAAAGATACCGTGGATTGGGACCCCAACTTTGACGAGACGCGGAAAGAACCCCGGGTTCTTCCCGCCCGTTTCCCCAATCTGCTGGTCAACGGCTCCAGCGGCATCGCCGTCGGCATGGCCACCAACATCCCGCCCCACAATCTGCGGGAGGTTATCAACGCTTGCATCTGCGTGCTGGATAATCCGGAGGCAGAGATCGCTGATCTCATGCAGCACGTAAAGGGCCCTGATTTCCCCACCAAGGGCATTATTATGGGCCGCAGCGGCATTCGCGCGGCCTATGCCACCGGCCGGGGCCGGGTGGTGATCCGTGCCCGGACGGAGTTTGAGGAATTTGGCAAGGATCGGACCCGCATCGTGGTGACGGAAATCCCTTATCAGGTGAATAAGCGTCTGCTGATTAAAAACATGGCGGAACAGGTAGAGGACAAGCGGTTAGAGGGTATCTCCGACATCCGTGACGAATCTGACCGAAACGGTATGCGGGTGGTTATTGAGCTGAAGCGGGACGCGAATCCGCAGGTGGTGTTGAATCGCCTGTTTTCCCAGACCGCGCTGCAATCCAGCTTTGCCATCAACATGCTGGCACTGGTGGATAATCAGTCTCAGCCGAAAATTTTGTCTCTGCGGCACATCATTGACGAGTATCTGCGCTTCCAAGAAGAGCTGATTGTCCGCCGGACAAAATACGATCTGCGCAAGGCGCAGGAGCGCGCTCACCTGCTGGAGGGCCTGCTGATTGCGCAGGATCACATCGACGAGGTCATCAAGGTCATTCGTTCCAGCTACGACAGCGCCAAGCAGGATTTGATGAGCCGCTTCGGTCTGGACGAGATTCAGGCGCAGGCCATCTGTGACATGCGGCTGATTGCCTTGCAGGGTCTGAACCGGGAGAAGCTGGAGACGGAGTATAAGGAGCTGGAAGAGAAAATCGCTTATTTTGAAAAACTCTTGGATTCTAATGAAATGATCCGCGCCGTTTTGAAAGAAGAGCTGATGGCCATTGCCGAGAAATACGGCGACGACCGCAAGACCGAGATTCAGGACGTAGAAAACGAAATTGATATCGAGGATCTGATTGAGGAGGAAGAGTGCGTCTTCACCTTGACGGAGGCGGGCTATATCAAGCGTACCCCGGTCAGCGAGTATACCGCGCAGTCCAAGGGCGGCATGGGCAAAAAGGGCATTACAACCCGGGACGAGGACGTGGTGGTGGATGTGTTTACCGCCTCCACCCACGACTATATCCTCTTCTTCACGGATACCGGAAAGGTCTACCGCAAGAAGGGCTATCAGATTCCCGAGTCGGGCAAGACCGCCAAGGGCACAAACCTCATCAACATCTTGCAGATTGAGCAGGGCGAGCGGGTTCAGGCCATGATCCACACCCGCTCCATTGAGGATGACGGCCGGTTCCTCTTCATGGTGACCCGAAACGGAACCGTGAAGCGTCTGCCAGCCAATACGCTGAGAAATCTGCGCAACAACGGCATCCGCGCCCTGCGGATGGACGAGGGTGACGAGCTGATTACCGTGCGGGAGACGGACGGCACCATGAGAATTCTCATTGCCACCCACGATGGACAGGCCGTCTGCTTTGACGAGACGGACGTTCGGCCTATGGGACGGGACGCTATGGGTGTTCGCGGTATCCGCCTGCGGGAGGGCGACTATGTGGTTGCCGCCGCCCGGGCCGCAGAGGGTAATACCGTCCTCTCCATCACGGAGAAGGGCTATGGTAAGCGTACCCCCGTGGAGGATTACCGCATCACGAACCGCGGCGGCCTTGGTATCAAGAACTATATGGTGACGGATAAAACCGGCCCTGTGGTGGGCGTCAAGGTCGTGGACGGAAGCGAAGATATTCTGCTGGTTACCCAGAGCGGCATCATGATTCGTACTGCGGTGGACAGCATCCGCGTAGCGGGACGCGCCACGCAGGGCGTTATCGTCATGCGCTTTAAGGAGGACGGGGATCAGGTCATCTCCATGGCACTGACCGATAAGGAAGAAGCGGAGCCTGTTCAGGAGGATGGAGAGCTTTCTCAGGGCGAGGGTGAGGTTCTTCCCGCGGAAGAGCCGACGCAGGACGAGCCGGAGGCGTAAGCCGCTTTAAATCAGCTTTCTGTCTGTGAGGCACAGAAAAATTCAATAAAAAAAGGATCAGAAATGGCAAGCGCCATTCCTGATCCTTTTTTGCTCTATAAAATGCTCCGTAATAAAGTATCATTTAAACTTTCTGCTCTCGGCCACTGCCAATTCGTCGCAGCGGTTGTTTTCGGCGGTATCGGCGTGACCCTTAACCCAGTGATAGCGGAGGGTATGAGTGTCCGTGAGTGCCAGCAGTTTTTCCCAGAGATCGGGATTCAGGGCGGGCTTTTTATCGGACTTGACCCATCCCCGCTTCTGCCAGCCCTTTGCCCAGCCCTTTTCAAGCCCGTCAATCACGTATTTGGAATCGCTCCAAAGGTCGACGGTACAAGGCTCTTTCAAAAGTGATAACGCCTCAATCACGGCGGTTAGCTCCATGCGGTTATTGGTGGTGTCTGCTTCACCGCCGGAGAGTTCCCGCCGGTGCGCGCCGTACAAGAGGACGGCTCCCCAGCCGCCGGGGCCGGGATTTCCGGAACAGGCTCCGTCTGTGTAGATGGTGACAGTTTTCATGAAAACTCCTTTTAAAAGAAGACGTGGGGGCCGTTAAAAACGGCCTCCACGCCGAGATCAAGGTTTTATTCCAGCGAATCCAACTCACTTTGCCAGAGATTCATACTTGCGTCGCTGGGCATTCGC
>JABNAD010000399.1_pt1 | contig 27601 bp, 29 predicted proteins | sample 7240381 | NCBI WGS metagenome assembly JABNAD01 (sample SAMN11332834, study PRJNA596920) | anaerobic digester metagenome | biome: digested sludge; isolation source: digested sewage sludge-derived enrichment culture grown on H2/CO2 | place: Germany: Goettingen
TGCCGGTGTGGACCAGGTCCTCTCGGACGAGGTCGAGGTATCGCTCTCGGTGACTGAGTACATCCTGAGGGACCTCGGCGCCACGCCCGAACAGATAGACCGGGAACGCGCCCGCGTCCATAACGCGCTCCTTCCCCCCTCCTCGCCCCGGAACGGCCCTGACTGAAAGCCCGAGGGGAGGAGGGGCCATTCGCCCCGACACACGCTTCTTTATCCTGCAGAGACCATCACTTTTCATGGCCCTGGTGATCGAGTCGAGGGGTCTCTCGAAGTGCTATGGCGAGACGGTCGCGGTCGATTGCCTGGACCTTGCGGTGCCGGAAGGCGCGCTTTACGGCCTCCTCGGCCCGAACGGCTCGGGTAAGTCGACGACGATCAGGATGCTGACCGGCCAGACACGGCCCTCGGCCGGTACGGCCACGGTGCTCGGAGTGGACGCGGCGGCAGACCCGGTCGAGGTCAGGCGCCGGGTGGGGATCATCCCCGAGCAGGAGACACCCCCCTCCTTCCTCACCGCCGCCGAGTACCTCCGGTTCGTCGGCGCCGTCCGGGACTTCGCGGGGGTGGAGAAGGCCGCCGACTGGTGGTTTGAATTCCTGGACTTCGGCGACAAGCAGGACGTCCTCTGCAAGGACCTCTCGCGGGGGACGCGCCAGAAGCTGATGTTCGCCCAGGCCTTTCTCCACTCCCCCAGGCTCGCCCTGATCGACGAGCCGCTCGTCAACTTCGACCCGATCGTCCAGCACCAGGTCAAGGAGTACCTGGTGGAGTACGTGAAGAAGGGGAACACGGTCTTCCTCTCGACGCACATCCTCGAGGTGGCCGAGGAGATCTGCACGGGCTATGCCGTGCTCCACCGGGGCCGGCTGCTCGCCACCGGGAGGCCCGACGCCCTCCGGACCGAGGGCCGACACCTTTCGGACGTCTTTCTCGACCTCGTCCGGCGGGAACGCGACCATGCGTGAGCTCTTCATCGCGATGGTCCGCGAGGAGTGGCGGGTCCACGCGGTCCTCTTCGGCCAGGCCGTCTTCGCCCTCCTGCCGGTGCTCGTCGCAGCGATGGCCTTCATGGGCACCTTCCTCGTCCCCGTGGTGAACCGTGCCCTCCCCGCTGGCGACCTGGCCTCGATCGTTCACGTCCTCTTTCTCCTCCTTGGTGCGATGGTGGGGGGCTTCGGGCTCGTCGGCAACGAGGTGATGAACCGCCGCTTCGGCCAGGCCTCGTTTGTCTCCTATGCGGCCCGCACGCTCCCCCTCTCCGAGCGGCGGATCTTCGGTGCATTCGTCGCCAAGGACACGGTCTACTACCTGGCCCTCTGGGTCCTGCCGGTGATCGTGGGCGTCGCCGTCGCCTCGCCCTTTGTCGGGCTTCCCGTCGGAGCGGTTCTTCGCCTCTCTGTGTCGCTCCCGTTCGCGTTCCTCTTCGGCCTCGCCGGCCTCTTCTTCGCGACCACGGTCTGGGGCAGGTCCCGGGTTGCCTTCGCCGGGCTCGTCGTCGCGGCCATCGTAACCGTCGGAGCGTACGTCCAGGGGACGGGCGCCCTCCCACCGTTCCTCCCCCTCGTCCTCTACCGGTCGTTCTCCTGGTTCGGGCTCGGCGTCGCGGCCATGGCGGTCGGTGCCGGGCTGACGGTCTCACTTCTCCTCTTCCAGCCCCGGTCCGCGGGTGGAGAGCGGCGGCACCCCGATCGGTTCACGGGCCTGCTCCGGCGGCTTGGCCGGCTCCCGTACCCGGCGCTCACCGCCCGGGACCTCCTTGACCTCTGGCGAAGCGGCGGCGGGGTCGGGCAGGTCCTCTTCTCGCTTCTCCTTCCGCTCGGCCTCTGCTGGTTCCTCCTCTCGCTCCTGGGCCCGGTGCTCCCGGCTCACGGCGTCCTCCTCCTCTTTGCTGTGCTCGCCGGCGTCCTCGCCTCCACCATGTACACCTGGCTGACCGCGTTCGACACACCGGGGGCCTATGCCTGTCTCCCGGTCGCGGTCGGCGACCTGATCCGGTCCAAGCTCGGCCTCTTCGCCCTCCTCCAACCGGTGCCGGTCACCATCGTCCTCGCCGCAGCAGTCCTTTCGGGCAGCGCCGGGGTCACAATCCCCGCGCTAGCACTGATGCTCGGGGTCTCGGCCTGGTCGGCCGGGGTCATGGTCTACCTCGCCGGACTCTCGCCGAACGTGCTCGTCTACGACCCGCGGGTCCTCACCACCTACCTGGTCGGGGTCGGCCTGCCCGTGGTCGGCCTGGTCGTTCTCGGCCTCCTCAACCCCTGGTTCGGCCTCGCAGCGCTCCTCCTGCTCGTCCCGACCGTGCTCACCGTCCGCGCCGCTGTACGCCGCTGGGAGGCATCGGAGAGCGCCTTTTTCTAAAGAGTCAGGAGCAACTCCTCCTCGCGGCTGCTCGAGCGAATGCGCCGGCGGGGCCGAAAAGGTGTGGCGGCACGTTCGGTGTTCGCGGGTTCAGGGAATGAGCGAGCAGAAAGAGCGGGGAGGCAGAAATGGGAAAAAAAGAACGTGGGTACAAGGAGGCTATGATACAGTCGGTAAAGGGAGAATGGGCCGGGACTTCAGAAGTCCATGCCGCCCATGCCACCCATGCCGCCCATACCACCCATGCCACCGGGCATACCGCCCATGCCGCCCATGTCGCCGCCCGCAGGGGGAGCCGACTTGGACGCGGCGATGACATCGTCGATCCGGAGGATCATGACGGCAGCCTCGGCTGCGGAGGAGATCGCCTGGGTCTTGACGCGCAGGGGCTCGATCACGCCGGCGGCCTGCATGTCTCCGGGGTGGCCCGCGAAGACGTCGAGGCCGGCAGTCTTCTGGCCCTTCTCGTGCGCCGCACGGAGCTCGACCAGCATGTCGATCGGATCAAGACCCGCATTCTCGGCGAGGGTGCGGGGGATGATCTCGAGGGCCGTAGCGAAGGCCTCGATCGCGAGCTGAGCCCGGCCGCCGACCGAGGACGCGTAATCCTTGAGGCGGAGCGAGAGCTCGATCTCGGGCGAACCGCCGCCCGCGACGAACTTGCCGTCCTCGATGACGACCGAGACGACGCGGATCGCGTCCTCGAGCGCACGGTCGAGCTCGTCGACCACGTGCTCGGTGCCGCCGCGCACGAGGACCGTGACTGCCTTCGGGTTCTTGCAGCCCGTGACGTAGGTCATCTCCTCGCCAGCGAGCTTCTTCTCCTCGACGAGACCCGCGAAGCCGAGCTCTTCGGCGGAGATCGCGTCGATCGAGGAGACGAGCGACGCGCCGGTTGCCCGGGCGAGCTTCTCCATGTCGGACTTCTTGACGCGGCGCAGGGCGAAGATGCCGGCCTTCGCGAGGTAGTGCTGAGCGATGTCGTCGATCCCCTTCTGGCAGAAGAGGACGGTTGCACCCGAGGAGACGATCTTATCGACGATCGAGCGGATCATCCGCTCCTCCTCGTCGAGGAAGGCCTGGAGCTGGTCGGGGCTCGTGATGTTGATCTCCGCGTCGACCTCGGTCTTCTTGAACTCGACCGCGGCGTTGAGGAGGAGGATCTTCGCGTTCTCGACCTTCTTCGGCATGGCCGGGTGGACCCGCTCCTTGTCGATCAGCACGCCCTCGATGATCTCCGAGTCATGGATGGAGCCGCCGACCTTCTTCTCGACCTTGATGTTGTCCTTGTCGACCGCACCATCGTCCTCGGCAACCATGCTGACGGCCTTGACGACGAGCTCGGTCAGCTTGTCCTTCGATGCCTCGGCGCCCTTGCCGGTCATCGCGGTCTCGGCGATCTTCTTGAGGAGCGCGAGGTCACCCCGCTTGACGGGGATCGCGATCTCCTGGAGGATCGCCTGTGCCTTCTCGGCCGCCTGGCGGTACCCGTGGGCGATCACGGTGGGGTGGACGTCCTGGTCGAGGAGTTCCTCGGCGCGCTTGAGGAGCTCGCCGGCGATCACGACGGCCGTGGTGGTGCCATCGCCGACCTCGTCGTCCTGCGTCTTGGCGACCTCGACCATCATCTTGGCGGCCGGGTGCTCGATGTCCATCTCCTTCAGGATCGTGACGCCGTCGTTCGTTATCACGACGTCGCCGATCGTGTCGACGAGCATCTTGTCCATGCCCTTCGGGCCGAGTGTGGTCCTGACTGCGTTCGCAACGGCCTTCGCCGCGGCGATGTTGTTGCCCTGCGCGTCACGTCCACGGGTGCGCGAGGACCCTTCCCTGAGGATGAAGATCGGCTGTCCGGTAAGCTGTTGCGACAAGAGTATCACCTGATGTGTCGATAATTTTGGTTTGTGGTTCTATATAAGAATTGTCGTCAGCCAATCAGATCCAGGAGTTCCTGACCATCTTCGAGCCGGCTGAGCGCCTCGGGCCCGATCAGGAGGGTGCGCCCGATCCGTTTCTGCCGGACCTCCTCGACCGTGATGCAGAGCGCGTGCGTGCGGGTGATCTCAGAGAGGTTTCCGATCAGGCCGGCGCGCTTGACGACCTTCTGGGCCGAACCGCAACCCGCCAGGATCGTCTGCTCCTCGAAATGGGCCATTGCCTGGAACGGGGCCCGTCGGAGGTGGTGGAGCTGGAGCCCGAGCCGCTGAAGCGCGGCAAGAGCCACCGATTCAGGGGAGGGCTCGCCGGGGGGCGAGGACTCGAAGTGCGAGGCGTAGCTGAGCAGGTCGATCGACTCGATCACCTCGGCATCGAAGTACTCCTCCAGTTTGATCGCCATCTCGAGGGTTGTCCCCATCCCGGCCTCGTACTTGCTGATCGTCCTCCGGGAGACCCCGAGCACGTGCCCCAGGTCGCCGAGCGAGAGGTTCCGCGCCTCGCGCAGTTCACGGAGGACATCGCCGTCGATGTTGACGTAGAGGCCACCGGGCGAAGCGTAGACCAGCGGGGGAACCTCCTCGACGAGATAGTCATAGAGGGTCTCGGGGTTGACAGCGGCGATCCCGTAGCGAAGGTAGACCGCACCGCGCTCGAGCTCCGCATCGCGCCCTCGTTCACCGACGATCAACGGCAGACCCGATAGGTGGGTCGCCACCAGGTCGAGGTCCCGCGCGATCTCCTCGGAGACATTGTCGATCGGGCTTGCAACCTTGATGATCAGGAGGAACTCATCACGCTTCGCTATCAGGTCGAACGAGCGCGGGCGGATGTTGCACCGCTCAGAGCAGGCGAATCCTGCCATGAGGAGGACGCTGACTGCCTTGTTGACGAGCCGTTCCTGGACCATCGGCCTTAATGAGACGTATCGCCCACCGGAGTTATAATCATGGCGATCGGGGCCGATGGATTCCGGATTGGGCTCGATGACACGGATGCGGCCTCAGGGCTCTGCACCACCTGGCTCGGAGCGGTGCTCGCAGAGCGGCTCGAGGACCGGGGCTTTCGGGTGCGGGAGCGCCGCCTCGTCCGGCTCAACCCGAACGCCCCGTTCCGGACGCGGGGGAACGCGGCCGTCACCCTCCTCGCCGACGGCGACCCCGAGACGGCGTTCGCGCTCGCCTGCGCCCTTGTCGAGGAGTATGCGCCCCGGGACGCACCGATGACCAACCCAGGGGTCGTCGTGGCTGAGCAGCCGCTCCCGCCCGCTTTCTATTCCCGGGCGGTCACCGATCTCTGCACGGTCGGTGAAGCCCTCCGGGTGCTCGACGAGGCCGGGGCCCGGTACCGGGGCTACGGGAACGGACGGGGTTTGATCGGCGCGACGGCGGCGGTAGCGGCCGAGTTCCCGGACCGGACATACGAACTCCTGGTCTACCGCAAGCCGGCCCGGTGGGGGACGCCCCGGGAAGTGGACGCGGCGTCGCTCTTCGCCGCGGAGGTGGCCACAGCCCCCCATACGTGGGACTCGGTCGACCGAGAGAACCGGGCGGTGGTCTGCGTCCCGCATACCCCTGACCCGGTCCTCTTCGGGATCCGGGGCGAGAGTCCCCGCTGGGTTCAGCGGGCGCGCGGGCTCGTCGTCGCCGAGCCGGCCGCTCTGGAGGCCTGCTGGGTCACGAACCAGGGGACTGACGCCCACCTGGTCAAGGGGGTCTGCGGGGAGCTCCGCGAGGCACGGTCATACGCGGTCGTCGGCACGGTCGTCGCCACACCATCGACCGGGGAGGGGGGACACGTTACCCTTTATGTCGAGGACGGAGGCAAACAGCTTCGCTGCATGGCCTACGAGCCGACGAAGGGGTTCCGCGAGGTGATCCGGGCGCTCCGGCCCGGGGACCGGGTGGTCGCCTGCGGCTCGTTCCGGCACGGCTCGCTCAACCTCGAGAAGCTCCGGGTCGTCTCCGTCGCCGAAGCGGTCACGCTTCGCCCGCCGCCCTGCCTGGCCTGTGGAAGGCGAACCACGAGCGCCGGCGCCGGAAAAGGCTGGAAGTGCCGGGCCTGCGGGGTGCGGACCGCCGAGCCCGAGCGCGTGGTCGAGGAGCGGTCGATCGAACCGGGGTGGTACGAGGTCCCCCCTGTCGCTCGCCGTCACCTGGCCAGGCCCCTCTGTCGGGGGGTGCCGGTGCAGGACTGGAACGACCCGTATGACGAGCACGGTGCCCCGTGCCGATCCGTTATCATGGATGAGCTCCAATGATCGAAGTGATGGACTGCGGAACTCCGGTTCGGCCGGTCGCCCTCCGTCCGGGCATGACCGTCTCCGACCTGGTCGACGCACTCGGGCGCGCCGGGGCCTACAACGGTGGCTCTCTCGCCCGGGGGGTCGACCTCTGGGAACGTATGGTCAGGGACGAGGAGACCGTCCGGTTCTTCGGCCTTGCAGGCGCGATGGTACCGGCCGGGATGGGGGGGATCGTCGCGGACCTGATCGAACGCGGCCACATCGACGTCCTTGTCTCGACCGGGGCGAACCTGACCCACGACGTGATCGAAGCGATCGGCTGCTCCCACTATCGCGGGACAGCGGCCTGCTCGGACATCGAGCTCAGGCATGACGAGATCAATCGCATCTACGACGTCTTCCTCCCGAACGAGGCCTTTCTCCGGTTCGAATCGTTCATGCAGGAGGCCTTCGAGGCCCTCCCCGAGGGAGGGGTCCTCTCGATCAGCGACCTGCTCCGCCACGTCGGCGAGCGGCTCGACACCGGGATCCTCGCCGCAGCCGCCCGGGAGGGGATCCCGGTCTACTGCCCAGCGATCCAGGACTCCATGATCGGGCTCCAGTACTGGCTCTTCTCCCAGACCCATCACGTCGTGATCGACGCGTTCCGGGACATGCCGGGCCTGCTCGACCGCTGCTTCGACGCACGGCGCGCCGGGGCGTTCCTCGTCGGCGGTGGTGTCCCCAAGAATTACATCCTCCAGTCGATGCTGATGACCGAAAACGGCTTCGCCTACGCGGTGCAGCTGACCGGCGACCGACCCGACCTCGGGGGGCTCTCGGGCGCGACGCTCGACGAGGCCCGCTCCTGGGGTAAGCTGACCGAGGAGGCGGAGGCCGTCACCGTCTACGCCGACGCGACCATCACCTTCCCGATCATGGCCGCCGCCCTCCTCGAGCGGCTGGAGGCTGATCCATGACCGAGCTGATCCTCGCGCTCGACGTGACCGACCCGTTGACCGCCCTCGAGATTGCCGAGGCGTGCGCCCCGTACCTCGATCGGATCAAGCTCGGTTACCCCCTGGTGCTCGCCGCCGGCCTTGGGATCGCCCGGGACCTCGCGACCTTCGGCCTGCCCCTGATCGCCGACTTCAAGGTGGCGGACATCCCGAACACCAACCGGCTGATCGCCGAGCAGGTCTTCACCCACGGGTTCGACGCGATCATATGCCAGGGGTTCGTCGGCCGCGACGCGATCGAGGCCTGCGTCGACGGGGCCCGCGCCTACGGGGGCGAGTGCTACGTCGTGGCCGAGATGAGTCACCCCGGGGCGACCCGATTCTTTTCACCCGGGATCGCCGAGCGCCTGGCGGAGCTGGCCGTGGACTGCCGGGCCGACGGGATCATCGCCCCGGGAACCCGGCCCGAGCGAATCCGTGCGTTACGACCGATCGTCCGCACGCGCCGGATTCTCTCTCCGGGAATCGGGACCCAGGGGGGCGATCTCGCCCGCGTCGCTCCGCTCGTCGACGGGGTGATCGTCGGTCGGACGATCTACGACGCCCGGGACCCGGCGACGGTCGCGGCCGACCTTGCCGCCTCGCTCACGACGCTCTCGGGCCGATGATGAGCACTCATCCTGACCGGCGATGAACCCTATGAGTCCCTGAGGCCTCGATGGTTCGACATGGGCGCCTTGCCCGTGTCGACACCTTTACATCCGAGATCCCCTATTCTGTAGGTATGGACTGGACCCCGGAGCAGCAGGCTCTCGCCCGGAAATACCGCCGTATCGATGAGATACCGGAAGAAGAGCGCAAGTACAAGTGCCATACCTGTCACCTGATCGTGGATGCCTCACCCTGCCCGAACTGCGGCGAGCCGCACCCCCAGGTCATGTGCCCGCTCGACCACTGTCACTGCTCCCACGAGATCGTGACCGGGATCGAGTACTGCCCGCTCTGCGGAGCGGCCGTCTGCCCGGAGTGCGGCTCGCACGACGTCGTCCAGATCTCGCGCGTGACCGGGTACCTGCAGGATGTCTCGGGCTGGAACGCAGGCAAGCAGCAGGAACTCAAGGACCGGATCCGTTACACGGTCTCATGAGGTATTACACGAAGGAGGGTGCACTCCTCCTTCGAGGACTCGCCTTCGCGGCCGGTACGGACCTCCCGCCCGGGGGAAAGGTGGTCCGATCGTTTCTCTTCGCCCCGGTGCCGCCGGCCTGTCCCGGGATGCCCGCCGTCGAGCTCGCTGCACGCCGCGCCGGGCTCGACATCGCTTCGGCGGCCGGTTTTTCCGTTACCGTCGATGTCAACCGAGCGGTCGTCACCCAGTATGACGGGGCGATCGCCTTTGCACTCGTCGACGTCGAGAGGGTCATGCTCGTCGCCTGGACGCCCTTCTCGATCATCCAGGAGGAGATCGAGACCCTCCTCGAAGGGGTACGGATCGCCTGTGCTGCGGCGCCGGCAGCCCTCGTCCTCGCCTCGGGTTGCGGGGGGCCGGGGCTCCGCACCGAACCCCTCTTCGAAGCGGCGGCGGCAGCCGTCGAGAAGGCGCTCGGACGCCGCGATGGGCCAGCGGGAGGTGGACCCGCCTTCTTCATCTACAGCCGGTTCGGGGGCGGGCACTGGGTCGAATGGTCTCCCGAAGCCTGTCCGTACTATCCCTGCCACCACCTGGAGGGGCAGCGGTGCGAGTACTGCTATTGCCCGTTCTACCCCTGCCGGGACCCCTCGCTCGGAGACGAGGTCGTCTCCTCGACTGCCGGGGCGGTCTGGAACTGCAGCCGGTGCACGCTCCTGCACCTGCCGGCGGTGGCTGATCACCTCAACCGAAACCCGCTGGCTTCGCTGGCCGAACTGAAAAGAGTGGCGTCCCGCCGGTAGGCGGGGAGTTCAGGCCTCGATACCGAGGGCCGAAAGCATCTCGTCGACGGGGACGCCGTGCGCCATCGCGGCCTCACGGATCGTCTCGCCCTTCGCGATCGCGCACCCGACGCAGCCCATACCAAACTTGAAGAGGACCTCGACGGACTCAGGTTTCTCCTGGAGCAGTTCGTAGATCGTGCTGTCACCTGTGAGAGCCATAACTTATGATTCATCTCCTCGCGATAAAGATTGTAGCGATCCGACTCACTTTCACTCCACCACCACCGAGGTTTTTACCCCATCGAGCCGAAGATCCCACCGGAGATGTAAGTATGGACCTTTCCATAATCGCAGCAAGAATCTCCCAGAAGATCCAATCAAAGGGAAAGAACGTCGAACAACACCAGATCGAGGCGAAGCTCCGCCTGCTCGTCGATGAGTTCGGGGTGCCGCCGGCAGAGGCCGAGCGGACCGTGATCAACGAGCTCGGACGCGAGTACCAGGTACAGGGGCTTGCCGGCGCCGTCGAGTCCGACCGCCACGCGATCGCCGAGCTCGTGCCCGAGGAGTGGGTCACGATCGAGGGAAAGGTCGTGGGCCTCTCGACACCAAACAGCCCGTCGATCGCCCAGACAGGGATCATCGCCGACGCATCGGGAGCGATACGTTTCGTCGTTTGGGCGAAGGCAGGGGGGCCGCACCTCGAGGTGGGCAGGTGGTACCGGGTCGAATCGGCGGTTGTCGACGAGTTCCGGCAGGCCCCGAACCTCAAGGTCCACTCGGGCACGACCGTCACCCCGCTCGAGACCGACCAGGCGCTCCTCCCCTCGGTGACCGCCGTCGCCGACCTGAAGCCGGGTGTCGGCTCGGTGCGGGTGAAGATGGTCCAGGAGTGGGAGGCCCGCTCCGACCGGATCCTGCAGACCGGCCTCGTCGGGGACCCAACAGGGACGATCAAGTTCACCATCTGGAAAGAGGAGGGGCGGGAGCCGCTCGTCCCCGAGACGGTCTACGACATCTACTACGCGACCGTCGATGAATACAACGGCCGGCTCTCACTCGTGCTGAACTCGGGGACCGTCATCCCCGACGAGGAGGCCGAGATCGATGTCGGGGCCGGGGGCCAGGCATACACCGGAGCAGTCGTCCATGTCGGCCAGGGGTCGGGCCTGGTGAAACGGTGCCCGGTCGAAGGGTGCAACCGCGTCCTCTCGCGGCAGAACTACTGCCCGATCCACGAGATCCAGCCAGAGTTTCGGTATGACCTCCGGATAAAGGCCGTCCTCGATGATGGCGTGACAACGAAGAACATCCTGATGCAGCGCGAGACGACCGAATCGGTCTCCGGCATCTCGCTCGAGGAGGCCGTCGATCTCGCAGAGAACAGCCCGCTCGGCATGGACGAGGTCTTCCTCCGCGTCCAGTCGGCCGTGATGGGGCGCTACCTGGACTGCCACGGTCGTGAGATGGACACGACCGTGCTCGTCACATCGGCCGAACCACACCGCTTCGACCCGGTGGCGCTCGCCGCCCTGATCGACCGTGCGGGAGGAGAGGCATGAACTCGTCGCAGCCCCCCTTCGCCGGCCGACGCGAGATCCGCTTCGAGCGCGAACCCGCACGGCGGGTCTTCGCCGCCGAGCTCCGCGAATCCCGGCACCAGTTCCGCGAGGGGACCGAGGAGAAGAGCCCGACCTACGTCCTGCTGCCGACCGGGCAGCGGTGCAATCGGGTCTTCGTGGTCGGTTCGATGACCGAGAAGCAGCGGCAGGGAGAGCAGAACATGTTCTACCGGGCCCGCATCGTCGACCCCACCGGCACCACCTTCGTCACCGCGGGCAACTACCAGCCCGAGGCGATGCAGCAGATCGCCCGCATCGAACCCCCTGCATTCGTCGCGGTGGTCGGCAAGCCGAATGTCTTCGAGGCACCCGACGGCGGAGGCGTCTACGTCTCACTGCGAGCCGAGTCGGTCACGGTTGTGGACCGCGAGACCAGGGACCTCTGGGTTCTGGACGCGGCGAAGGCCACGCTGGACCGGATCGACGCCTACGGCACGACCGAGGACTCGAAGCGGGCCGGTGAGGAGTACCGGATCGACCCGGCGCTCTTTCGAAAGACCATCGCCGACGCCCTCGCGCAGATGAACCTCTGATCCATTTTTTCTCTTCTCAGCCCGAACAATCGCATCCATGCAGCGGGCGCCGTGGGTCCTGCTCCTCCTCGCCGCACTCCTGGTGATCGTGCCCCAGTTCCTGGTCCCACTCGTCGAGCCGGCCGGCACGCTCCATGCCCCAGTCACCGTTTCCCTCGAACGGCCGGCCACCTGGCCGTACGCGTTCGGGGTGATGGTCTGCCACCAGCGGCCGGATCGATCGTTCTTCATCCGGGAGAACCAGTTCCCGGTCTGTGAACGGTGCCTCGCCATCGAGATCGGAATGACCCTCGCCTTCGGTGCGGCCGTGCTGGTCTCGCCGCCCCCCGGGTTCTTCGCGTCCCTCGGCACCTTCCTCCCGCGCCGGCTTAGGGGGCGAGCAGGGGTTCTCGCTGTCGGCATCGCCCTGATGCTCCCGATGGTCCTGGATGGCGGACTCCAGATCGTCACGCCGTACGTCTCGACGACGCCGGCACGGGTGCTCACCGGTCTTCTCTACGGGGTCGGCCAGGGGGGACTTGTCATCGGGATCGTAGCATGGCTGGCCGATTCGCTGAGTGAACGGCACAGGTAGACCCCCGTCGCGAAGTCTTACCTCCGAAACCCTGATGAGCACGAGCGGAGATGGAGTGGCATGGAACCCACCGTGCTGGTCCAGCCGGATGCGGCCTTACACGATCTCTCCGGTCACCCCGAATCCCAAAAACGGCTTGAGAGGGCGCTTGAGAGGATCCCCCCAGGGACGAGACCGTCCCGGTCATCCGTGCCGGCGGCCCCGGAGGAGGCGGTCGTCCGGGTGCACGCCCCGGCGTACATCGCGGCCCTTCGGGCCAGGTGTGCCGCGCTCGGTGAGGACCAGGCCGGATTCCTTGATCCCGACACCTACATACGCCGCCACTCCTTCGAGACTGCGCTCTCGGCCGCCGGGTATGCGATTGAGGCGTCCTGTCTGGCCCTCGCCGGCACCTCCACTTTCGCGTTCGTCCGGCCACCCGGTCATCACGCCGAGCGGACGCACGGCATGGGGTTCTGCCTCTTCAACAACATCGTCGTGGCGGCAAAAAACGCCCTCGCAAGAACGGAGCGGGTCGCCATCGTGGACTGGGACGTGCACCACGGTAACGGGACTCAGTCCGCCTTCTACGCCACGGACCGGGTTCTCTACTGTTCGGTCCACCGCAGGTTCCACTTCCCCGGGACCGGGTGGTACAGCGAGCTCGGTGCGGGTCGGGGGACCGGGTTCACGCTCAATGCTCCGCTCCCCGCCGGCAGCACCGGCGCCGACTACGACCACATCTTCGAGACCGCCTTCTGCCCGGCTATCGCCGCGTTCCGACCGGGGCTCGTGCTCGTCTCCGCGGGCCAGGACGCGCTCTCGGACGACCCTCTCGGGGGGATGGCCCTCGAACCGCGGGACTTCGGCGCGATGACCCGGCGCCTCCTCGAGGTCACAGGCCAACCCCTCGCGCTGATCCTCGAGGGCGGATACAGCCCCCGTCACGGCGAGGCCGTCGCCTCAATTCTCCGGGCCCTCATGGGAGAAGTTGAAGAGGGGCCAGGGGGCACGCCGGGGCGCGAGACGCGGCTCGTCGCCGAGATGCTCACCGCGGGCTCCCCGCTCTTCGATGGGCTCGTCGAGGACCGGGTGAGCGGCTCGATAGCGCAGTGACACCACCCTTATCGAGTCCGGGGGTGCACGCTCTTTCCAGATTATGAAACCAGGAATCACGTTGTTCAGTGTCATCATCCTTGCCTGCGTGCTGATCGCCAGCGCCGGCTGCCTCCAGGGTGGAACCGGATCGGGGCCCACGCTTCCGCCGTCCCCCGTGCTGACCGAGGCAACTGGGGTCACGCCGAATGGAACACTCGTCTCGAACGAGACCCTCGTCTCTTTCGTCGAGAGCGCTGCCGCCTTCGTGGAGAAGGAGGGGAAGGAACGTGCCCTCCAGGAGTTCTCGGATCCGAACGGCTCGTTCGTCCGGGGCGAGCTCTACATCTATGCCTACGACTTCAACGGCACCACGCTCGCCCACCCGATCAACCCCGAGAAGATCGGTCAGAACCGCCTGAACGAGACCGAGAACGGGGTCGGGGACTTCCTCGCGAGCTCGATGGCCGCAGCCAGGGACGGGGGCGGCTTCGTCCGGATCAGCTACATCAACCCCGCTCACAACCGCTCGCTCGAGTCGAAGCTGGTCTACGTCCAGAAGATTGACGATGAATGGTGGCTCGGCTCCGGGGTGTATAGCGGGACGGTGAACCCCCCCACCGGGATGAGTGGATGAGGTCGCCCGGGACACGAGACGAGGCGGGGACGGGGGTTGTCGGCCGATCGAAAAACGCCAGCATCCTCCTCCATGATCCGACCGAGCCCGCGGGCCTGATCGAGGGACTGTTCACTGCCCGGGGGATCCCCACCCAGGTGCACCGGCTCGACCTGATGGGCACTCTCCCGCCAGGACTCGGTCCTGGCCCCATCGTCCTGATGGGCGGGCCGATGTCCGCGAACGACCAGGACACATATCCCTGGTTGGCAGAGGAGGAGGCGCTCGTCCGGGACGCGATCCGGTCGGGGCGCCCGGTCCTGGGGATCTGTCTCGGGGCCCAGGTGATCGCTCGGGCCCTCGGGGCACGAGTCTATCCCTCGGTCCCCGAGATAGGGTGGCGGACCCTCGCCGGAGTGCAGAACAACCCGCTCTTTCCACCAGGTTTCTCTGCCTTCGAAATGCACGGCGAGACCTTCGACCTGCCTTTGGGCGCACGCCTCGTCGCGACCGGTTTCGACGTCCCCCACCAGGCCTTCGTGGCCGGGTCGGCCCTCGGGTTGCAGTTCCACCTCGAGGCAACACCGGCGATCATCGAGACCTGGACCGCTGACCTCCCATCGGAGGAGCGGGGCCGGTACAGGTCCGCGACAGAAGAGCACCTGCCCGAAGCCCGTCGGCTCCTCGACGGTGTCCTCCACTACCTCCTGCGGGAGTAGGCCGTCTCCTCGCGCTCGAACCGGCCATAGATCCGCCGAATACGCCGGGCGAGGGTCTTCCACCCCTCCTTCCGGAGGACCGGGCCGTCACGCAGCTTGATGTGCGAGATCCGGACCCGCCGGCCCCCGAAGGTATAGACCTCGCCGACCACGAAGACCTCCTCCCCATCGGTCCTCTGATGGAACGGTATCGTCTCCCGCCCGCGGTGAACCGAGACCGGGACCACCACGTCCTCCACCACCCGTGTCCAGAGCGTGATGACCTCGCTCGCCCGGGCGCGGGGCACCCGGCCCCCACCCTGTGCCTCGACCGAGCTCACCTCGACGCCCGCCGCCTCGTCGCCCTCCCCTTCGGCCACGAGCAGGTCCCCGACCTCGACAAGGTCGTCCGGCATCAGTTCGATCGTCCCGGGACGGGACTCCGTTCCGGCAGAGACGATCGCCCTGACGCGAAGGGGTTCTGCCGGGGCCTCCCGGGGCGCCCGGTGGATATGCCCGCAGGCAGAGCAGCGGAGCAGGAGGTCATGGGACTCACGCAGGACCTCCTGGTCGGCCTCTTCGCCGCAACCCGGGCAGCGCTGGTTCCATTCCATGGGGTTTGGTTGGTGACGGCAAGGCGTTAAACCTGCGGTCGAAGAACCGGTAGGCGATACGGGCTGCGAGCGGGCCAGTCGGAGAACGGCTCCTCAGATCAGGTTTCCGCGCCAGAAGAGCACGATCCCCAGGGTGCAGAGGACCGCCGTCAGTCCGACGACCATCAGGAACGCATCAGGGGAGCCCTGGAGTGGCAGGTCGACGTTCATCCCGTAGAACGATGCCACGAGCGTCGGGATCATCAGGATGATCGTGATCGTTGTGAGGGTCTTGACCACTGTGTTCAGGTTGTTGGAGATGAGCGAGGCGAACGCCCCCATCATGTTGGAGAGGATCGAAGAGTAGATCTTCGCCATGTCCATCGCCTGCTTGTTCTCGATGATCACCTCGTCGAGCAGGTCCTTCTCGTCCTGGTCCATCCGGGAGTAGGTCGCATTGTGGAATTTCTCCATCATGAACGCGTTCGACCGGAGCGAGGTCGATATGAAGACCAGGCACTTCTCCAGGTTGAGAAGTCGGATGAGCTGTTCATTCCGGGCCGATCGATGGAGCTCCTTCTCGACGTTGTTGGTCACCCGGTTGATGTCCCTGAGGTACCTGAGAAAGAGAAGGGTCGTTCGAAGAAAGAGCTGAAGGACGAAACGGGTTCGGTCCCCGGTCGAGAAGCCACGGACCTGGCCACGTTTGAAGTCCCCGATCACCTCGGCGTCGAGCGCCGTGACCGTGATCACGATGTCGTGGACCAGGATGATCCCGATCGGCAGGGTGGTGACCGGGATGTCGTCCGTCCAGCTCTCGAGGTGCGGGACGCGGAGCACGACCAAACGGGCACCGTCCTCGGTGTCGAGGCGGGCCCGCTCGTCCAGGTCGAGCGGGTCGGTCAGGAAGTCGAGCGGGATCCCGAATCGTTCCACGAGAAGGGCGAGTTCCTGGTTGCTTGGATTCGAGACGTGCACCCAGGCGCCGGCGACAAAGTCGTCAACGACCAGGAGCCCATCGCTCGTGGACTTGTGGATCGTGATCACGCTCTCCCCTCCATCCCGGGCCAACGTATGCCGGTGTTCTCACCTCGAATACATCGTGCATGACCAGAAAAGACCGCGTTTTTCGATCGGAACAATATTCACAACGGAATGAAAAAACGCGGCGGCCAAAAGACGTGTATCACGGAGAAGGTGGACCTCCAGGGGTAAAAGGACTTTGGTTGCCCTAGAGGGGAAGACGTTCCTGCCGGGTCGCCGGGCGGACGTGGAGGTACTCGATCGCCGCTTCTTCGACACGGCCCCGGACCTCCGCTGGGGCATAGACCCCGAGACGCCACTGCCCGCGCCGGGTCTCGTTCAGGGTCCGAATCATCGGGGACCGTTCGTCCAGCGGGACCGTGCCCGAACCACGGCTGATCCGGACCTCCATCGAGAGGTCGCGGGGGAACGGGGGCGCATCCACGATCACCTGCCCGGGCAGGACGTCGGCCAGCTCGGCGATCGCGTTCGCGGCCGAGAGAGCGAAGGCGGGGTCGGGGGCTGATGGGAGGGCGGCGGTGTTCACCTGGTCGTGCCCGACATAGACCGCCCGTTTGTAGAGCTGCCGGTTCATGATCCGGCGCACGAGCGCCCGCGTCTCGGGGCTCGGCGAGCTGAGCAGGGCCTGAAGGCACCCCCCGTCGTCCAGCGAGAGGAGGGCTGCGGCTGATTCACCCGCGCCCGGCTCGGCCAAGTGGAGGGCGAGAGCGAGGGCGAACATCCCCTCGGCGATCCGGGCGACGTGGTGATAGTAGACCGAGGGGCGCATCAGGGTGCGGGCGATCAGCAGGGACTCGGCCGCCGCTATACCGCCCTCGTCGATCGCGAAGCCGTGTCCGGTCACCCGTATCGAGCGGATCAGCCGCTCCGCGTCGACCGTCCCGTACGGCACGCCCGTGTAATGGGCGTCTCGCCGGAGGTAGTCCATCCGGTCGACATCGAGCTCGCCCTGGATGATCCCGGCGAGCGGGTGGTCGCCCGCGACGAGGCGGCAGACCTCGCCCGGGTCGACGGAGACCTCCTCGAGGAGGCCGGCCGCGCCCGACGCCTCCACGATCCCCCGGATCTCCTGGTGGGCCCGGCCCAGCCGCGCAATGAGGAACGACTCGGAGACGTGGCTGAACGGCCCGTGACCAACGTCGTGGAGGAGCGCTGCAGCGGTCACCGCCCGGGTGAGCTCAGGATCGATCGTCAGGTGGCGGCAGAGCCGGCCCGCGAGGTGCATCGCACCGAGCGAGTGCTCGAACCGGGTGTGGTTCGCACCGGGGTAGACCAGGTAGGCGAAACCGAGCTGCCTGACCAGGCGGAGCCGCTGGAGGAGCGGGGAGTCAACGAGGGGAAGGAGCGCCGGCTCGACCTCGATATACCCATGGACCGGGTCCCTGACCGATTTCGACCGCCGCTCCATCGGGATCAGCTTAACCCTTCGAGAATAAAATGGGATCTGGAATGATTACTGTGCTCTCGGGCGGGACCGGGACCCCCAAGCTTCTCCGGGGCCTTCGCCGCCTCCTCCCCGATCCCGACCTCGCCGTGGTCGTGAACACGGCGGAGGACTGCTGGCTCTACGGGAACCACCTCTCGCCCGACATCGACACGGTCCTGTACCTCTTTGCCGACCTCCTCGACACTGCAACCTGGTGGGGCATTCGGGGCGACACCTTCACGACCCACGAGATGACGAAACAGCTCGGGGTCGATGCCTTCATCGCGGTCGGTGACCGTGATCGGGCGGTCCACATCCGCCGCGCCGAGCTCCTCCGGGAAGGGAGGACCCTCACCGCTGCGACCACCGATCTCGCCGCGGCACTCGGGGTCGATGCACGGGTGCTCCCGATGACCGACGCCCCGTACACGACCCATGTCCAGACCCCCGAGGGGCTCCTCCACTTCCAGGAATACTGGGTCCGCCACCACGGCGCCCTCCCGATCACCGATGTGATCCGCCTTCCGCCGGGCCGTCCGCCGGCGACGGATGCCGTCATTGCTGCACTCGGGGAGGCAGAGGCGGTCGTGATCGGCCCCTCGAACCCGGTCACGTCGATCGGGCCGATCCTCGAGTGCCGGGGCGTGGTCGAGGCGCTCAAAAAGGCGTTTGTGGTTGCCGTCTCGCCGTTTCTCGGCACCGAGCCGATCAGTGGGCCGGCCGGCGTGCTGATGACGGCTGTCGGCCAGGAGCCCTCCTCGCTCGGGACCTTCCGGCTCTATGAAGAGTTCGTCGACCGCTTCGTCCAAGACGTCCGCGACCCGGTCGAAGTCCCGGGCGCCGTCCGGGCCGATACCCTGATGGTCGACATGGAACACAGCGAGTCGCTCGCCGGGGTCATCCTCGACCTGGTGCACGACCGGTAGGAGACTTCAGCTTCGGCGGGAGAGCCGCTTCATGATCCCGAACCGGCCCCGGCCGAACTCGGCCGCGAGCCGGTCGATGGTCTCCCCCTTCCCGAGCCCCTCGGCCCGGAGCCGGACGTAGGCCGACACCAGGGCCCGGTCCTCCTCCTCGCTCCAGGCCCGGCCCCGGCGGGTCGGCGGGGCCGTCAACGGCACCCGGAGGGAGGCGAGTCGGCAGCCGGGATCGAGCCGGCAGAGCTCCGGGACACGGGCGGCGAAGATCGACGGGGAGATCTCGAAACCAACGAACCGGCGACCGAGGCCGATCGCCGCCCGGCCCGATGAACCGCCCCCGAGAAAAAAGTCGCTGACCAGGTCTCCCTCGTTCGACGCGTACTGGATGATCTTCTCCAGGAGGGTCTGCGGCAGTTCGTTCCGGTTCTTCGCCCTTCCGGGCTTGTACTCGCGCGCGATTGTCCAGACGTCCTCCCGGTCCTGGTAGTTGAGGGAACCGCCACCCATGTCCCGCTCACCGAGACCGAAGCGGCACTCGAGGTTGAAGGTCCGGATACCGCCGGGCCGGGCCCAGTAGAGGACGTGGTAATGGCTCGAGACGAACTTCTTCCGCGTGAAGACGCCGAACGGGTATTTCCAGACGATGTGGTTCATCTCGATGAGTGGAGAGGCCCTGAGCGCCCCGAGGACCTCGTAGAGGTGCGTGTACCCGGAGATGACGAAGAGCGCGCCGCCGGGCCGGAGCACCCGGGCAACCTCGGCAATCCAGGCGGAGGAGAACGCCCCGTACTCGCCGGCAGGGACCTCGACGTACCCTTCGACAACGTGCCGTTCGTCGCGGTTGTAATGACGGTCGAGCCGATCACCCCCTATCCCGTACGGTGGATCGGTCACCACCAGGTCGACCGAGTTGTCGGCCAGGAACCGGCGGGCCCCCTCGATGCAGTCGCAGTTGGCAAAGAGGCTCGTCCCGCACCGCACCGGTTCGACCATGTATAGAACGGTTCGTCGGCCTGAAAGAAATAGGAAACGAGGCGTCGGCGCCCGGTGGGCTAGGACGCGGTGATGGGGGAGAGAAGGGTTACTGCCAGGACTCGAGGTCCGCGAGCAGCTCGTCGCAGTACCCGACCACGCGCTGGCAGGCCTCGCGAATCGCGGCAACCGGCTCCCGGCCCTCGTGTGTGGTTACGAGAAGTTCGGGGTCGGCGAACTGGAACTTGATCACGTACTTCGCCACATCGACCCCCGGGTCGAGCAGCAGCTCCTCCACGAGGGCGTTCATGAACGTGTGCCCCTCGCCCCCGACCACGAGCCGTGCCCTGCCCGGTCCGAGCTCAAGGACCTTGACATCCATGCCTCCACCATTGGAGGCAGAGGAGTTTAATGGTATGGATACCGCTAGAGGTGCGGCGGGCGCAGAGAGCGGGGCGGCACGTCGACATGGTCCCCCAGGATGAAACTCTCGCCGTCCCGCCCGAGGTGGGGCAGGTCCCAGGGAACCAGGTGGGCAAGGTGAACGCACCGGAAGTCCTTAGGCCGGAGGCGTGCGGCGAGCGCGATCGCCTCGTCGTAGGTCATGTGCTTGCTGATGCAGTACCCCGCGGGCGCGATCGCGTCCACCAGGAGGAGGTCGGCATCGGCAAGAAGGTCGAGCGAGCGCGCCGGGATATCCGCACGGGTATCGGCCGTGTAGGCGAGGACGGCGCCGTCGGCCTCGATGCGGAGTCCGTACGCGGGCCCCGGGGGATGGTTGACCGGTACGAGCGTGACCGTCGCCCCGCGGATCTCGAATGGTTCGAACGGGGCATGCGGGTGCCGGGCGAAATCGAGAAACGAGAAGACCTGCCCGCAGTAATCGAGCACCTCGGGCGCCGCGTGGACGGGCGGCGGGGCCTGGACCCGGTAGAACTCACCGAAGCCCATGAAGTGGTCGTAATGGCCGTGGGTCCAGATCAGGGCATCGATCACGGGCGAGCCTGCCGAGAGGAGCTGGCGGCGGAGGTCCGGTCCGGAGTCGATCAGGATGCGGCAGCCCCCGACCGTGACCAGGAGCGAGGTACGGAGCCGTTCCCGGCCCGTCTCGAGGCCCTCGCGGCACTGGGCACAGGAGCACCCGACTTTCGGTGTCCCGATCGCGTCGCCCGTTCCGAGCAGGCGGACCTCCATCCTACACCCAGGTGTGGTCCTTGATCACGTTCCTCTTCAGGACCAGGTTGACCCCCTTCTCGATGTCGGACTGGAAGATACGGGTTCGGTCCTCCATCAGGGCCGAGAGAACACCCTCCTTCACGATCATCCGGAGGTCGGCTCCGGAGAACCCCTCCGTCTCGTCGGCGAGCCGGTCGAGATCGGCGTCCGTATCGAGGCCGGCCATGACTTTGTTCAGGATCTCGAGCCGCATCTCCCGGTCGGGGAGCGAGAACTCGATCACCTCGTCGAACCGGCGCCAGGCAGCCTCGTCGAGGAGGCGCGGATGGTTGGTCGCGCCGATCAAAACGACGCTCGTCCGGATCAGGCTCACCTGGTCGATGTTCTTGAGGAGCGCGTTGACCGCCCGCTTCATCGCCCCGTGGTCGTCCGTGACCCGGCTTTTTGCCACGAAGTCAAACTCGTCGACGAAGAGGATCGCGGGCGCGAGCCGGCGGGCGAAATCGAAGACCCGGTCGATGTTCTTGCTCGTCTCGCCCAGGTATTGTGAGGTGATCATCGAGATCCGGACCTCGATGATCGGCATGCCGAGGACGTGCGACATGGCGAGGGCGAGCGAGGTCTTGCCGGTGCCGGGGGGGCCGACAAAGAGGAATTTTCCGACCTCGGCGATGTCGTGCTCCCGGAGGAAGGCGAGGTTCTCGAGCGCGGTCCGCACCTTCTCGATCGAGGTGTACTGCTCGGAGGTCAGGACCAGGTCGTCGAGTCTCTTGCGGATCTCCTCGGGGGCCGAGATGATGCAGAGTTCGAGGGCAGACCGCATCCTCTCATCCTCTGCCAGCAGGGCCGAGATTCGTCGCTCGAGGTAGGCCTTGGTCTCCTCGTACTTCGGGTTGCGCCGGCGAGCGTCGGCGTAACTCGCACCCTCGACCGGGTCATGCTGCTCATAGTAGTAGGCGAGCGCCGGGTTGTCCCGGACCAGGGGGGCGCCCCCCTTCCGGGCAAACCAGCGGGCCGCCTCGGCGAGCGCCGTGACGCGGAGTCGCTGGCCGAACTCCTCGTAGCTGACGAACGGGTTCTTCTTGAGACGCTCGGCCGCGTCCGAGACCCCGAAGACCTTCCGGAGCATCGCCTCCGAGACCGCGACCGGCCGCTTCGCTTCCGAGGCCCCTCCGACGCCGAAGACCTCACGGGAAGAGGGAGGGAGGTCGTTCAGGTCGAGGTTCGGATGCTGGTTGTACACCTCGGCGGTCAGGACCACCTCCACGAGCCGGAGCAGGGCCTCATCGGAGACCGCGCCGGTCACAATCGGTGCGTTGGCTGCGTCGGCTGACATGGATGCGTATCCTGATCTTTGCGGCTTATCAGTCGATAAGCATATGGTTCATGCCGTGGTGACCAGGCAGCCGTCCTCCAGGATGACGAGCGTGTGCTCCGCCTGGGAGACGAACGACCCGGGGATGTCGTGGAGCACAGGATAGCTCCGGAGGATTCCCTGTTTCACCAGGTTCGCGAGCGCAATCTCCCGCTTCGGTATGTCGAGCCAGCGGCGGGAGAAGGGCATCCCCCGGCGCTCCCGGACAAGGTCGAGCAGGCGCCGTCCGCTCGGGAGGCGAGTGGGACGGACGGCGACCTGACCGTAGATCTCGATCCGCGCGGCCTCGGAGACGAGGCCCGAACCGGTCGAGGCAAACGGTTCGATCGCAACGACCTGCCCTTCCATGAGCTGCATGCCCCCCGGGTGGCCGACGTTCGGGACGCTCGGAGGCCCGTGGAGGAGAAACTGGTCCAGACCGTGACCGGTCAGGTTCGCCACGGGCCGGAAACCATACCCCTCGATCGCGGCCTGGATCGCCGCTCCGAGCTCGCCCGTCGTGACGCCGGGCCGGGCGTGCGCGATCGCGGCATCGAGGGCGGTGCGGGAGGCCAGGACCAGTTCGGCGTGGTCGCCGAGGTCGATCGTGACCGCGGTGTCCGCGACGTAACCGTCGAGGTGGACGCCGAGGTCGAGCTTGACAAGGTCGCCCTGTGAGAAGACCCGTTCATCGTCCTCCGAGGCCGTATCGTGCGCGGCCGCCTCGTTGAAAGAACAGTTCAGCGGGAAGGCAAGGCCGGCGTCGGCCTCGAGGACCATCGCTTCCAGCGCCTCGACGGTCTCCAGGACACCGGCACCGGGCCGCACCATGCCCACCCCGGTGGAGAGGACCCGGTGCGCAATCCGGCCTGCCTCACGGTATCGGTCGAGGACATCGTCCTTCACAGGACCAGCTCCTCGTCGAACCGCGTGAAGTTCTCGAACCCATCCGCGGTCACGAGCCCCATGTCCTCGAGACGAACGCCGCCGACCCCGGGAATGTAAAGCCCGGGTTCGACCGTGACCACGTTCCCCACCTCGAGCGGCCCCCCCTGCGGGCCGAGCGTGGGGAGTTCATGGACCTCGAGCCCTACCCCGTGCCCGAGGTTGTGGGTGAAACCGGTCTGCCCCTCCATCGCGTATCCCCGTGAGGCGAAGTGGTCGGCGACCGCCTGGTGGACCTCCGCCCCGGAGACACCCGCCCGGATCCGGGAGATCGCAAGCGTTTTTGCCTCGCGGACTGCTTCGAACATGTCGCGGACTTCGTCGGAGGGTTCGCCCCTGACGACCGTCCGAGTCATGTCGGCGAAGTAGCCCGAGAGCTCGTCCTCGGGAAAGATGTCGATCACGATGGGCTGGTCTGCGGCGAGCGGGCCCGTGCCCCGCTGGTGGGGCTGAGCCGTCTGCTCGCCGCAGGCGACGATCGTGTCGGCGGCACGGCACCCGTGTGCGAGGAGGGTCACGTGGCATTCGGCACGGATCCGTTCGGCCGTCAGCGACTCCCCGCCGAGGACCAGGAGGCCGTCGCGGACCTCGGCGGCACGGATCAGGTTGATCGCGGAGGCCATCGCCGCCTCGTTCGCCCGCTGGACCGAGCGGATCTCCTGCACCTCGCCCGGCACCTTGACCGCGCGCAGGCGCTGGATCGTCCCGTCGTCGACGACCACCCGGCAGTGGGCCTCGAGCCCGCGGGCGAGCGCAATGGGAAAGGACGGAGGCACCAGCACGTCGCCTTTCGCCAGCCCGGCGATCGCCGCGGCCATGGCGGCCCAGCGGTCCGAGGGGTCCTTCCAGTGGGTGAAGAGGCCAGCCTCGGCCCGCGTCAGGGGGGAGAAGCTCGACTCAGAGGCGGCCCGAGCGTACTCCATCTGAGAAACGACGACCAGGCCCCGTTCACCCGGCCGCTTCAGGAAGAGGACGGGGTCGGTCGTCTGGAACCGGGTCAGGTAGCGCATATCCGGGTCGATCGAGGACGCGTACCCAACGTAGGCAGCGGCACCGCTCGACAGAATCGCCTGGTCCAGCAGGTCCATTGGGGGAGTACTGGGCGCCCCGGGTTGAAGTAGGTTTACGTGGAGGTCAGGCACCGAGCAGGGGGGCGAGGTCACGGGTCCAGGCCATGACCGCGTCCCAGTCCCGGTGGTCGCCGGTGGGCGCACCCATCAACCGGACCACGGTCCGGTCGGCGAGGCCCATCTTCGAGGGCTCGAGTGCCCCGGGAAAGACCGCGGTGGCGACAGGTTCGAGCGGGGAGAGGGCGTTCAAGAGGGCGGTCCGGACCTGCTCCACCTGGCCGGCCTTCGGGGTGACCGGCGTGAGGCCGACCGCGAACGCAGCGACGGGCATCTTGGCGAGGGGACCGGCGTGGTGGGCGACGAAGGGGGCAAGATCGAGGGGCTTGCCCATGTAGATCGGCGCTCCGAGCACGACGCCGTCGTAACCTTCGACGGACCCGACCGCCTTCTGTTCCACGGCGACGGCCTCAAGGCCGGCACCGACGAGCGCTTTCACGACCGCCTCGGCCACCCCGGCGGTCGACCCGTACTTCGTCGCGAACGCGACCAGGATTCGTGCTGTCACGCAGTTCGTCTCCGCCGCAGGATGGGTCGGGGGGTGACTTAATACCGACAGAAACGGACTTTTCCACGGGGAAACCAGCCCCGAACGATCAAGAGGTCCAGCAAGAGACGGAGGCCGGGGCGGATCGGAGCGGGTAAGGTGAGGGGCACGGTACGAGGGGGCGAAGGGCTTGCCTGGGCAGGTCCACGGTCACCTTCTTCTTCCATGCCGCAGATACTCGATCATGGACGATGCGACGAAGGAGCGCTTCAAGTGGAAGTTCTACAAGCTCACCCTGCTCCTGAACGTGGTCATCCTCTTCTACGCCCTCGCAGTGATGGCCTTCTTCATGGGCGGCGGATACGCACTCCCGCTCTTTGCCGCGCTCGTGCTCGCCGCCTCGGTGCTCGCTTTCGTCTTCATGCGAACGTACAGGAAGGAGAAGGCATGGTTGATGGCCCAGCCCTGAACCCGGAGAACGATCTCCTCGGCAAGATGCGGAGCGAGATCGAACTGCTCGCCCGTCATATCGAGGTGGCGAAGGCGGTGCAAGGACACCAGCCCATCGGCATCCTGAAGCTCTCGGAGCTCCTGGATGAGCCGGTCCACCGTGTCCGCTACTCCCTCCATGTCCTGGAGGCGCAGGGATACATCGCGGCCTCGCCGGCCGGGGCGATCGCCGCCCCCCGAACCGCCGAGCTCCTGACGAGCCTCGACGCGGAGATCGGGCACCTGATCACACTCCTTCAGGCGATCCGGGGTCCGTAATCCGCTTCAGGCGGCCAGGGCCGACCTGACGGCGTCCAGGAGCTGGTTGAGCCGGTACGGCTTCGGCAGGACACCCACGAACCCCCAGGCGGCGTGATCAGCCATCACCGGGTCGTTTGAGTAGCCCGAGGAGACGATCGCCCGGACCATGGGGTCGAGGGCGAGCAGCTGCTCCATCGCTTCGACGCCTCCCATCCCGCCCGGCACCGTTAGGTCCATGATCACCAGGTCGAACGGCTCCGCAGCGGCGAGGGCCTCGCGGTAGCGCTCCAGCGCCTCCTCCCCGTCGGCCGCGCACTCCACCCTGAACCCGTTCATCCGGAGCATCGCCCCGGTCACCTCGCGAATGGCCGCCTCGTCATCCATCAGCAGCACCCTGGCGTTCGAAGCGACCGACTCCAGGTGCGTCGGCTCCGCTGCTGGGGGCGATGCCTGGCGCACCCCGGGGTGAGCCGGCAGGTAGATAATGAAGGACGCCCCGCCGCCAACCGCCGGTTCGCAGGCCAGGTACCCACCATGTCGGCGGACGATCGAGAACGAGGCCGAGAGCCCGAGCCCCGTTCCCCTGGGACGGGTGGTGAAGAACGGGTCGAAGATCCGGGTGAGGAGCTCGGGCGGCACCCCCGGGCCATGATCGCGAACCTCGCACCTGACGTACGGACCCGCGGGAAGGGGCATCCCCTCTCCGCCGTCCAGGACGACGGTCGAGAGCCGTACCTCGACCTGCCCCCGACCATCCATCGCCTGCACGGCGTTGAGGACCAGGTTCGAGACCACGTGGGAGACCTGCCCGGGGTCGGCCTCGACCGTCCAGATGTCACGGGGCGACGAGAAAAGGCACCGGACGCCCGTGCCGCGGCAGGCGAACTCCGCCGCCTCCGAGACCAGGTCCGAGATCTGCACGGCCCGCTTCACCGGCGAACCGCCCTGTGCGAAGGTGAGGAGCTGCGTGGTCAGGGAGGTCGAGCGTTCGAGCTGCCGTGCCAGCTCGTCGAGCCTCTCCCGAACCGGGTCGTCGGAATCGATCCCGGCCCGGGCCAGTTCGAGGTTGCCCAGCGCCGCCGCGTTCAGGTTGTTGAAGTCGTGCGCGATCCCCCCGGCCAGCACGCCGAGGGCCTCGAGCCGCTCTGAGGCGGCAAGCCGGTCGTGCATCGCCATGCACTCGGCCGTCCGCTCCGCGACCAGCCCCTCGAGTTCGTCGCGGTACCGTCTCAGCTCGGCAAGGACTTCCTGCTGCTCGGTCACGTCCCGGCCGACGAACTGGTGCGCCCCACCGCCCAGGGCGCGCACGGTCCACGCGATCTGTCGCACGGTCGATCCGTTCTCGACCGTGATCTCGGTCTCGACCGGGGGCTGCCCAGGAGAGGTCGATCCGATCGCCTCGCTCATCTCTCCTGCGACCGACGCCGGCAGCAATCCACCGAAGTCCTGCCCCTCGATGCCGCCCGGGAGGTTGAAGAGACGGAGGAAGGCGCGGTTCGCGAAGACGATCGAGCCATCGGGGCCGATCCGACAGATCAGCTCGGTCTGGTCCTCGACCACGGCCCGGAACCGTTCCTCGCTCTCACCGAGCTGCTCGTGGAATGCCAGGAGATCATCGAGCATCCCGTTGATCGCGGTGCCGAGGGAGGAGATCTCGTCGTTCCCCCGGAGGGCCGGGATGCGGGCGGTGCCCGGGTTCCGGCCGATCGTCTCGACAGAGGTCGTGATCGTCCGGATTCGCCGCAGGTACCGGCGGTCCGTCACCAGGAGCGCGACGAGACCGAAGAGGAGGACCATCAGCACAATCGCCCCAAAGAAGACCGCCTTGGCCCGCTCGCCGCCTGCGGTGACCGTGCGTGGGAGCTCGAGACGGAGCCAGACGTCGTGGCTGCCGAGGTCGGTGATCCGGGAGTAACCAGAGACGAACGAGGCGTTCTCAGGCACGAGCAGGGCATCACCATCCTTGAGGACCACCGAGCCCTCACCGTCGGGGAGCGGGGGGAGCATGAGGGAGACCGGCAACCCAACGAGCTCGCTGACGGCGTCCATCCGCTCCTCGTCGAGGGTTCGGGTCAGGACGAGCGTGCCCGCCGGCGGGCCCTCAAACGTGCTGGTCAGGATAGGGGCCGCGACGACCATCATCAGCCGGTCCTCGACATGGACCAGTCCGTCGATCGGTTCGTCGGCGGCGAGCGCCCGTGTCGAGAGCCCGGCGGTTGCGAGCGTCGCGAGGAGCAGAGGGGCCGCCGTCTCGAACTCGAGCGAAGAGCGGTTCAGGGTCTGGTCTCTTATACACATCT
>JABNAD010000054.1_pt3 | contig 27596 bp, 28 predicted proteins | sample 7240381 | NCBI WGS metagenome assembly JABNAD01 (sample SAMN11332834, study PRJNA596920) | anaerobic digester metagenome | biome: digested sludge; isolation source: digested sewage sludge-derived enrichment culture grown on H2/CO2 | place: Germany: Goettingen
ACACAGATTAGAAAATCATTCCGCTAACTTCCGATTAACTTCCGCTAACTTCTATCTTCATCCTCTTTTATGTCACCCCTTCGGGGTTATAAAATGTTGGGGAAACCGATGTTCTACAAATATGTCACCCCGCTGGGGTTCAAGAAATTCCGCTAATTTCCGATTAACTTCTATCTTCCTCATCTTCCTCATCTTCCTCATCTTCATGGAACACAAATAACACAGGTTTTACAGATGAACACAGATTAGAAAATCATTCCGCTAACTTCCGATTAACTTCCGCTAACTTCTATTTTCCTCATCTCCCTCTGCTTTCATAGAACACAAATAACACTGATTTTACAGATGAATACAGATTAGAAAATCATTCCGCTAACTTCCGATTAACTTCCGCTAACTTCTATTTTCCTCATCTCCCTCTGCTTTCATAGAACACAAATAACACTGATTTTACAGATGAATACAGATTAGAAAATCATTCCGCTAACTTCCGATTAACTTCCGCTAACTTCAATCTTCCTCATCTCCCTCCTCTTCCTCACCTCCCTCATCTTCCTCAATCTACTTCTTCCCCTTCACATACTTCTCCAGCCACATATCGGTTTCCCATGCAGTGTGCAGTATTGATTGGCGTGCTCTGTACCCATGACTTTCGTAAGGGAGTAGAACAAGGCGTGCTGTGCCACCATGCCCTTTTACGGCGGTGAACATACGTTCGCTTTGCATGGTAAATGTTCCGCTATTGTTATCGGCTTCGCCATGGATAAACAGGATTGGTGTTTTTAGCTTGTCGGCATGAGCAAAAGGAGACATTTTCATGTAGATATCGGGCGATTGCCAAAACGTGCGCTCCTCACTTTGGAAGCCAAAAGGAGTCAACGTGCGGTTGTAGGCTCCGCTGCGGGCAATGCCTGCTGCAAAAAGATTGCTGTGAGCAAGCAAGTTGGCGGTCATAAATGCGCCGTAGGAGTGTCCACCAATGGCCACTCGGTTAGGGTCGCCAACTTTCATGTTGGCAAGTGCATCAATGGCTGCCTTGGCGTTATCAACAAGTTGCTCAATAAAGGTGTTGTTGGGCTCAACTCCCTCGCTGCCTACAATGGGCATTCCCAAATCGTCTAAAACAGCGTATCCACGGGTTACCCACATAATTGGCGATAGCTTTCCTGGGCGAATAAAGCGGAATTTAGATTCGGTAATCTGACCTGCGAGCTCTGCATTCACAAATTCCTCTGGGTATGCCCACATCAGAACGGGTAGTAGTTTGCTTCCTTTTTTGTAGCCTGCAGGCAGGTAGAGTGTGCCTGTAAGCTCAACTCCATCGCTTCGTTTGTATCTAATCTGTTCTTTCTGCACATCCTTTAGGCTAGGGTATGGGTGTGGGAAGAAGGTTATTTGTGTAGATTTTTTGCGTTTTATATCGCGGGTAAAATAGTTTGGCTGCTCGGTTAGTGATTCCTTAGAGGTGATAATTTGCCCCTTTGCTACGTCGGTAAAGGCTACAAACCTCTCGTAGTAAGGTGCCTCGCATCGCCAAATGCGTACGGCTTTTTTCGATGTGTAATCAAACTCATCAAGGAAAGGGAATACTCCCTCGGGTGAGGCGCCTTCTCCATACAGATAAAGTTTATCTCCTTTAGGGCTGCGTAGCAGAACGCTTTTGCCAAACTCGTTTTGCTCAGTTACAAACATGCCAGGATCGGCATAGGCATCCTGCCAGGATCTTTCCCATATGAGTAGTGCTGGCTGCTCTGTTTTAGCTGGATTTATAAATGATGTGGCAACAGTTCTTGTTTCCCACCAGCGTTCGTAAATAACGGCAAATTCGCTCCAGCCCCATTGTATGCCAGCATAGCGGTAACGTAGACTGGCAAACTCGGTTGGGGTACCCTTAAAGGGTTCCTTAAGCATGAACAGCTTATCGCGAATCTCTGCCATAACCTTAGGGTCGCCTTTATCTTGAGCTTCTATCCAGTATATTGTGGCAGGTTCATCGTTACGCCAGCTAAAACCTCTTGGTCCTGTGGTTGTGGCGCTAAAGCCCTGGGGTAGATCCTCGGTAAGCGGAAGTTCAGCAAGGTGCTTAATAACTTTGCCTTCCATGTTCCATATCTCCACTAATCTAGGAAAGCGGTAGTAAGGTACAATATAGGAGTATGGGCGAAGTATCTGGTCAACCAAAAGGTACTCTCCATTTGGCGATACCGAGAACGATTGCACTTGCCCTGGATTCCCCAGTGCAACGGGGGTGTTGCCATTGCTTGTTAAGTAAAGTTGTACCTTGGTGTAGTAGTCAAAACGCTGCTCGTCGTCAACATCTTTCAGCATATCCTGATAGGTACGCACCTTTGTTGATTTTCCCTTCGACTCCTGTACCGAGGGGCCTAATGGAAGTTCCTGTTTGCTCGGTATTACTGGAAGATTTTCTGCTACTGCACAGTAAACGATGGACTCGCTATTGGGAAGCCACTCAAATGCGCTACCCACCAGAACAGTGTTAAGCTTGGTGGCCCAACGTTCAGCTTTAGCTGTGGTTACGTCAACAACCCAAAGTTCAATGGTTTCTGGCAAGTAAATTTGTAGCGCAACGCGTTTCCCGTTGGGTGCCCAGTTTATATCGTTTATTAACCCGTTTTTAGGAAGATTTGTTACTGGAACAGCCTCCTTGTCGGTGAGTTTTCTTACCGAAATGTTGGTGTAGAACCTATTCCTGCTCTCCCCAAAGTTGTTTGGGTTAATGCGAACACCTGCAAGCTTTAACTCGGGTTGTGCTAGCTCCGATAAATCGGGCATGTCCTGTGGCTCTGCAAGTAGTGCGTATTCCCTTGTGGGGCTAATCCTGAACGATGGTGTTGCTGGAGCATTAATAATCTCAGCAAGTTCCGCAGGGGGTGTCATGTAACGGGTTGGTTCTTGTGTCATGGCCTGTGGTGCTATAAAACCAAGGGCTAAGAATACAGCAATTGGTTTTAGTTTTTTTATATGTATCATAGCCTAAATATATTGGTTAGCGTTTAGTTTTGATGATGAGCCGCTTGTGTGGTTTAGCTTGGGGCTCCCTTTAAAACCGCAAAATAGCTTACATTTGTGCAAAATCAAATTTCCCATGCAAGCATTAATTGACAGAATTGAACGGGCTTGGGATAACAGGGAGCTGCTTAGCAACCCTGAAACCCAGAATGCCATTAGAGAAACCATTGATCTTTTAGATAAGGGAACACTTAGGGTTGCCGAGCCATTTGGCAATGAGTGGAAGGTGAATCAGTGGGTTAAAAAGGCTGTAATACTTTACTTCCCCATACAAAAAATGGAGACCATAGAGGTTGGCCCATTTGAGTTTCACGATAAGATGCTACTTAAAAAGGATTACCAATCACTTGGTGTTAGAGTGGTTCCTCATGCGGTTGCTCGTTATGGAGCATTCCTTGCAAAAGGGGTAATTATGATGCCATCGTATGTTAATATTGGAGCTTATGTAGATGAGGGTACAATGGTTGATACATGGGCTACCGTGGGAAGCTGTGCCCAAATAGGCAAGGGGGTTCACCTCTCTGGAGGAGTGGGAATTGGCGGTGTGCTTGAGCCTATTCAGGCTTCTCCTGTTATAGTTGAGGATGGCTGTTTTGTTGGCTCAAGGTGTATTGTTGTTGAGGGTGCTCATGTTGGTAAGCAGGCTGTGCTTGGTGCCAATGTTGTAATAACTGGTTCTACTAAAATTATTGATGTTACAGGTGCCCAGCCAGTAGAGTATAAGGGTTATGTACCACCCCGTTCGGTAGTAATACCAGGTTCGTACACCAAGCAGTTTCCTGCTGGCGAGTACCAAGTGCCCTGCGCGCTAATAATTGGGAAACGAAAGGAGTCAACAGACCTTAAAACCTCTCTAAACGATGCTCTTAGAGATTTTAATGTGGCAGTTTAACTAGAGCCTGCTTATGTTGTTTGGCGGAACTTTATGTATGGTTTGCCTTGCTGCATTTTTTGTAGTAGGTGTTTTATAGTGTTTCTTTAATTTATTTTTATTTACTTGTTTTTGTGTTTTATGGGAGCCAATAAAAATTACTTTTGTGGCTTAATTTTCATCTGTAAGAGTTAAAGAAAATGCCCAAAATATCTGCAGTAATTATAACCTATAACGAGGAGTCAACCGTAGAGCGGTGCATTAAGTCAGTGCAACGAGTAGTTGATGAGGTGCTAGTTGTAGACTCCTTTTCTACAGATCGCACGCAAGAAATTTGTGAAAACTTAGGTGTTAGATTTATTCAACATGAGTTTAACGGTTATCGGGATCAGAAAAACTTTGCGTTGCAGCAGGCTACCTACGATTGCATTTTGTCTCTTGATGCCGATGAGGCTCTTTCTGTTGAGTTGGAAGTGGATATAATGAAAGCCAAAGAGAACTGGCTGTATGATGCGTATCGATTTAGGCGTTTGAATAACTATTGTGGGCGGTGGATATATCATACCGATTGGTATCCAGAGTATCGAATTCGACTCTTTGATAGACGAAAAGGCGAGTGGACAGGCGCAAATATTCACGAATTGGTTAAGATGAACAAGGGAGTACCTGTTGGCAAACTAAATGGGCATTTGTTGCACTGGCGATATGCAACCTACGAGGAACATGTTGATGAGGTCAATAAATACAGCACAATCTCTGCACAGGAGTATTACAATAAGGGAATAAAGTCGGGAGTAGGCAAAGCTGTTTTCCACTCAATTTGGCGTTTTTTTCATTCGTATTTTGTCCGTACAGGTTTTTTGGAGGGTGTTAGCGGCTTAACTATCTCTCTAATGCTTGCTAATCTATGTTACCTTAAGTATGCAAAGCTGCATCGGTTAAATCGCAAGAATCCTCACAGCCCCCAACGTAAGAACAATAAAATCTCCAAGCATAAGAAGGGACGCTTGGTGGTGCTCCCAGCATCAGGTCAACCAGCAGTTTCTGTTATTATTACCACATATAATCAGCCTGAATGGTTAAGGAAAACACTGTGGGGTTTTTGTCATCAGACGGTTAAAGGTTTTGAAGTACTAATTGCAGATGATGGGTCAGGCGAAGATACTAAAGCTGTTATTAATGAGTTTGTCAAGAATGAAACCTTTACGTTGAAACACATTTGGCATCCTGATAACGGATTTCAAAAGTGCACTATTCTTAACAAAGCCATAGTGCAGTCTGCCTCAGATTATCTGGTATTTACTGATGGAGACTGTATTCCACGTCAGGATTTTATTGAAATTCACCTTCGGAATGCGAAAAAGGGGTATTTCCTTAGTGGCGGGTATTTTAAGTTAAACAAGCGGGTCTCTGATGCAATCACCTATTCTGATGTAGAACAAGGGAGCCCTTTTAGCGTGCGATGGTTACTTAGGTCTGGGCAAGAGTTTCAATATAAGCAGATAAAGTTTATTCGTGTTGAATTTGTTCAGCGCATACTCAACCTAATTACACCCACCAAGGCTACTTGGAATGGACATAATGTTAGCGGCTGGAAGTCCGATATTGTTGCAGTTAATGGATATAATGAGGATATGCAGTACGGGGGGCTTGATAGGGAATTAGGAGAACGGCTCTTTAATTTTGGGGTAAAAAGCATACAGATACGCTACAGTGCAATTTGTGTTCACCTAGATCATCCTAGACCCTATCGTACTAGCTCTACTCTGACCAAGAATAAGAATATTCGGAGAAATGTTGTTAAAAATAAAGTGGTTTGGGCGGAGAATGGGATAGAAAAAAAGAGTAATGGTTTGCAATTGTAGGAATTATATGCGAGTGGCTGTATTTAAATTTGGGTTTCAAAACAACCTTTGGTACGATGAAGTTGGAATACTTGGATTGGGATAGTCATTTTTTTCAATTGAAAACGGGGCGTGTTACTTTAGACCCAGGAGATCAATCAGATGATTTAAAGCGTATTGTTCAAGAGAACCCTTCGTTTAAATTACTATATGTCTTTAGTTTGGAAGACAATCTTGGTGTTGATTTGTTACCCCATTGCTTTTTGGTTGACAGAAAGGTTACATACTTATATCAGGCTGATGAAAACACTATTTACCCCGTTTCTTCGTTAGGTTCTGATTTTGATATCTGCTCTTTCGAAGGGGAAAATATCCCTGCAGATTTGGAGTGTTTAGCCCTTCAAAGTGGGGCATATTCCCGTTTTAGAATAGATCCCTTTTTTAGCAATGATGCCTTTGTAAGGCTTTACAAAACTTGGATTGAGAACTCGGTCTTACGAAAGATTTGCGATGATGTCTTTGTTGTAAAGAGTAATGCCAAAATAGTAGGATTTGTAACAGTAAAATATTTAAGCAATTATTGTAAAATTGGACTGATTGCGGTAGACCCTAATTATAGGGGCAAAGGTATTGGCACGATGCTTATTCAGGCAGTGGTGCGAACTGCCCTTGGAAAAGGTATATTCAAGGTGTTTGTCGATACTCAACTTGACAATGAACTCGCATGTCTTTTTTATGAGAAGAATAATTTTACAGCTAACCAGGTTCACTATATTTATCATTATTGGAATAATCTATGATTAACTTTAATAAGCCGTATTTAACAGGGAAGGAAACCCAGTATATTACAGAAGCCGTGCAAAGTGGAAAGATTTCAGGGAATGGGGTTTTTACGCAGAAATGTCACGGCTTTTTTTCTAGTAAGTACCATTTTAATCGATGTTTGCTGGCATCTTCCTGTACCGATGCTTTGGAGATGAGTGCGTTGTTAGCCAATATTACTCCAGGCGACGAAGTGATTATTCCGTCTTTTACATTTGTTTCTACTGCATTGGCTTTTGTGAGGCAAGGTGCAAACATTGTTTTTGCTGATAGTTATTCTCATCATCCCAATATTGACGCTAACACAATAGAGGCATTAATTACCCCCAAAACAAAGGCAATAGTTCCAGTTCATTATGCGGGCATTGCCTGTGATTTAGATCTAATCAAAGAACTTGCTAACAAGTACAACCTGTTGGTAATAGAGGATGCAGCACAAGCAATAGACTCGTTTTACAAAGAAAAGCCTTTGGGGGGTATTGGTGACTTGGGGTGTTTCTCCTTTCACGAAACAAAAAATATTATTTCAGGGGAAGGAGGGATGCTCACAATTAATAACTCTATTTTTGAAAAGCGCGCTGAAATAATTTGGGAAAAAGGAACTAACCGATCTGAGTTTTTTAGGGGGGAAGTTAATAAATACGGTTGGGTTGACATTGGTTCTTCTTTTCTTCCCTCTGAGATTACTGCAGCTTTTTTATTCGCTCAACTAGAGCATGTAGATCTGATTCAACAAAAGCGGAAGGAAATTTGGAATTTATATAATGTAAACCTTAGCGACTTGGCTCTGAAGGAATACCTTGAACTTCCCCAAATCCCTAGTTATGCCACAAATAATGCCCATATGTTCTATTTGGTTTGTAGAAATGCAGAAGAACGATCTTGGTTGATTCGTTACTTGAAGGACAATGGGGTTATGTCTGTCTTTCATTACCAGAGTCTCCATAAAAGTCCTTACTATGCCCAAAGACATGACGGACGTAGTTTGCCCAATAGCGACAGGTTTACCGACTGCTTGCTGCGGCTGCCTATCTACTTTGAGTTGAGCCTTGATGATGTTAATCTTATTTCTACCCATATCGTCGATTTCTATAAGAAGTTGCATGAGTAATAATAAAATACTACACATCTTATATCCCGAGAAATTCTTCAGGGATTATGTTCATTTTATTGCGGAAAATTTTGACTCAAGGGAGCATTTATTCTTGTATCTGAAAACACGAGGTGATGAGCCGTCTTATCCTAATGTTAAGCGAATGCGTTTTTATCGAATTCCCATACTGTTTCACTGGGAACTGTATCGCTTAATGTTGGCGCACAATAAGGTTATGCTTCACAGTTTGTCAAAGAAAAGAATAGTAAACTTCTTATTTCTGTTCCCTTGGTTCTCAAAAAAATGCTATTGGTTACTTTGGGGGGGCGATATGTATTATCGTTTATCTAATACATCTTCTGGTAGTAAAAAAAACTTAGGAAATTACATGTTTTCGCATGTGGTAAAAAAACTAGGGTACATCCTCACTCATATTAAGGGCGATGTTGATATTGCAAGGAAAGAGTTTGGGTTTAAAGGTTTTCACTATAATTGTATGCTGTATCCAAGCAACTTGTTTAATGATGTTGCTTTGGAAAAAAAGTCAAGTGAAGGATTGACCATCTTATTAGGAAACTCTTCCCATAAGTCAAATAATCATAAGGAAATAATAGATAGAATTGCTTATTTACGTAATTCTGATGTTAGGATTTTCTGCCCATTATCGTATGGGAGTAAGCGTGTTGCAGAAGATGTTGCAAATTATGGGAATCTGGTATTTGGCAATAAGTTTATTCCCTTGATGAACTTTATCTCAAAAAATGAGTATCTTGAATTGCTTGGGGCTGTTGATGTTGCAATATTTAACCATTGGCGACAGCAAGGTGTTGGAAATATAATATCTCTTTTAGGCTTAGGCAAAACAGTATATCTTAGACAAGAGGTTACCACTTGGGATATGCTTGTGGATAAGGGTATAACGGTTAAGGATGTTAGGACGCTAGATCGGTTGGGGTTGATTCATCCTAGCGAGCGAGATGTTAATGTCGCTATTGTTAAAGCTTGCTTTTCGAAAGAGGTCTTGGTTGAACAGTATAAAGATATATTTTGAATGGGTATTCAAGACGAGATTAGTAGGGCACTAGAAGTGCTTAACAGTGGCGGTATTATTCTGTACCCAACCGATACCGTATGGGGTATTGGCTGCGATGCAACAAATCCAGAAGCTGTTAGTAAAATACTTGAGCTAAAGCAGCGTAAGGAGAGCAAAGGATTGGTGGTGTTGGTGGACATTCCTTCTCGTATTACCTCGTATGTGCGCGAAGTACCTGAGATGGCCTGGGATTTAGTGGAGCTGGCCGATAAGCCGCTAACTATTATTTACCCTGGTGCAAAAAACTTGGCATCTAATGTTGTTACCCCCGACGGAAGTATTGGCATTAGGGTGGTTAGTTCCTCTTTTTGCCAACGCTTGGCAGCACGATTTAAAAGGCCTATTGTTTCTACGTCCGCAAATGTTTCGGGGAAACCCACGCCAAAATCCTTTGACGAAATAGAGGGGATAATAAAAACCGGGGTCGATTTTGTGGTTCCACAAGAATTCGACAACCCGGTTAGTTCAAAGCCTTCAAGCGTAATTAGGCTGGGCCTAACTGGCGAGATAGAAATTATTAGGCATTAAGCATTTTCTAAAGAGATGTAACGCTGCCCGATCCAGAAACCTTAACGTCGAATCGGGGACGGCCTTTGTAGTAAATGTCGCCGCTACCAGAAACTTTGCCGCGTAAGTTCTCGTTTGCCCAGAGTTTAATGTCGCCCGAACCGCTAATTGCTACGTTTACGTCGTTTGCTTGAAGTTCCGATAGGTCAATGTCGCCGCTACCCGACACCGCAACGTCAACTTGCGAAATGGTTCCTGGTCCAGATAGCTCCATGTCGCCCGATCCCGAAATGGTTAGGTCAAGGTTTTGTGCTGTTAATGAACCAATTTTTACATCGCCCGATCCCGAAATGGAGATCTTAAGATCTTCTGCTTTAATTGCAGTTTGGGCAATAATATCGCCCGATCCCGAAAGGTGTAACCCCTTTATGGTTGGCAGCGAAACGTAGATTTTCACTTCGTCGTCGCGCCAGTTTATGGATTTGAGACCAGTGGTTTTAATTTTTAGGGTTTGCCCATCAACATAAACGTCCAGTTTCTCTAGAATGGCCTCTGGAGCAACAATTTCAACTTTATAACCAGCTTCTTGCGAAACGTAAAGATCGGCTGCAAGGCTCAGGCTAACTGTTGAAAAGTCCTTTAAGTTGTAACTCTTTTTTTGTTGTGCGCTTAAATCGCAACCAATTAGCATAAGAAGTGACAGGGATGTCGCGAAAACAAATGGTTTAATTTTTGCTAGCATAGTCGTTTGTTTTTGGAGTTAGTTGAGATAAATCTTTTACTGAACTAATGACGATTAGCCAAATTAAAACGCTGCATCAACTTAAATAAAGCTACATAATAATTCGTCAACGTAACGTTTTTTTTACTTTTGCATTAAGAAACATACTAAATGGAAATGTCATTACCAATTAAACACACTCCTAGGTGGATAGTATTTCTTATTGATATACTAATCAGCTGCTTTTCTATAGGTTTTGCATACTATGTAAGATTTGAATTTAGGATTGGCGATAATCAGTTTGAGGCGCTAAAAATTGCACTTCCCGTTCTGCTTTTTGTGCGGTCGCTTAGCTTTTTAATATTTAGATCGTATGCAGGTCTAATTCGCTATACCAGTGCAAAGGATACCGAGCGCATTTTTATTGTGGTATCGTTTGGTAGTATTGTGCTATTTGTAATCAACCTGATGTATTTTTACTACAATAGAGCTTTTCTTATCCCCAACTCCATACTTGTAATCGACTATATTACCACCTCTTTTATAATGATAGGCTCTCGTTTGGCCGTAAAAACCATGTACTACACAATAAAGAACAGTGGTGGCGAGAAAGAGAATATTATTATATATGGCGCAGAGCAGTTTGCTGCAGTTACAAAGAGAACTCTGGACCGTGATGCTGGTACAAACTATAATGTAATAGCTTTTATTGATGCCTACAATAAAAATGAGGGTAAAAAGCTAGAGGGAATTCCTATTTATAATACAGATAAAATTGATTTGCTGCTAGACAGGCATAAAGTGTCGAGGCTCATTATAGCAAAAAAGAATATCGATCCCGTTAAAAAGAATAGGTTAGTTGAGAAGTGCTTAAATTATAACGTAAAGGTGCTAACCGTACCCGATGTTAGCACATGGATTAACGGGGAGCTCAGCTTCAACCAAATTAAGAGCATTAAAATTGAGGACTTGCTAGAGCGTCCTCCCATTGTGCTTGATAAAAAGCGTATCCAGTCCGAAATTAAGGGTAAAACCATTCTGGTAACGGGTGCTGCAGGTTCTATTGGTAGCGAGATTGTTAGACAGGTTTCAAGGTTTCACCCTAAGAAAATTATTCTTTTCGATCAGGCTGAGACGCCTTTGTACGAGATAGATCTTGAGCTTAGGGAGTCGTTGCATTTCTTCGATTTCGATATTGTTATTGGTAGCATCACCAATGAGTATAGGGTTAGAAAGATGTTTGATGCCTTTAAACCATCGGTGGTTTTTCATGCCGCGGCCTACAAACATGTGCCCTTGATGGAGAATAATCCAACTGAGGCAATCTTTAACAACGTTATTGGTACTAAAACCATTGCCGATTTATCGGTTGAGTATGGCGTTGAGAAGTTTGTTATGATTTCCACTGATAAGGCTGTGAACCCCACAAATGTAATGGGCGCAAGCAAACGCATAGCCGAAGTGTACATCCAAACTATAAATAAGGCTAGCAAAACCACTCGTTTTGTAACTACCCGCTTTGGTAATGTGTTGGGGTCTAACGGTTCTGTAATACCTCGCTTTAAGAAGCAGATAGAAACTGGAGGCCCAATAACCATTACGCATCCAGAGGTTACTCGTTACTTTATGACTATCCCAGAGGCTTGTCAGCTGGTACTTGAGGCTGGTGCCATGGGAAAGGGAGGCGAAATTTTCATTTTTGATATGGGTAAATCGGTAAAGATTCTCGATTTAGCTAAAAAGATGATCAAGATATCGGGGCTCACTCTTGGCAGAGACATACAGATAAACTTTACGGGTTTACGCCCTGGCGAGAAGCTTTACGAGGAGCTCCTTAACAACAAGGAGAACACTTTGCCTACCTATCACTCCCAAATAATGATTGCCAAGGTTCAGGATTGCGAACCCGCAGCTGTTTTTGCTGAAATTGAGAAGTTGATTAAGCTGTTGCCCAGTCATAATAACTTTGCAATTGTATCACAGATGAAGGAGATTGTTCCCGAATTTGTGAGCCAAAACTCCATTTTTGAGGAGCTAGATCGTCATAAAAAGTTTATAGTTGATGAGAAACTTGAACCAGCACAACCCGTTGCACAAAACCCCGATTCAAATACGCTTTAGCGATCTCGATAAGTTAAATCACGTTAGCAACTCGGTTTACCAACAATATTTCGATTTAGGCCGTATGGCCTATTTCGACGATGTTTTAAAAGAGCGTATCAGCTGGGATCCCGAAGGGCTAATTGTGGTTAGCATCAAGCTCGACTTTTACAAGCCTATTTTGCTTTACGATAAAATGGTGGTGCGTACCAAGATTACAAAAATAGGGAATAAGAGCCTTACCATGTATCAGGATCTGTTTAATGAGGATACTAATGAGGTAACCTCGGCAAGTGAAAGCATAATGGCTGCAGTTGACTACCATAAAGGAGAGAGCATCCCTATTCCTCAGCGCTGGCGGGAGCGAATCAGTACTTTTGAGCAAGCCGATTAGAATTGCTTTTGCTTCTGCTTTTTTCGGCATTACGTAACCCATAAAACTTTGGGGTAATATCTTACATATGGTTATGAACAGTAAGGGCATTGCTTACGCAATAATATCGTCGGCCACATTTGGCCTTATTCCATTGTTTTCCGTAGCGGCCATGAATGGCGGGCAATCACCGTTCTCTGTGCTTTTTTATCGATTCCTCTTTTCTGCGGTTCTTTTTGGTGTGTTTATTCGGATAAAGAGGGTGTCGTTTAGAATCTCCTTAAAACAATTCTCCGAACTAGTGGTGCTAGGTGGGTTATGCTATGGCGGAACGGCTCTTTTCTTAATCTTATCCTATGGTTTTATTCCAACAGGAATAGCAACTACCATAAACTTTTTATACCCGGTAATGGTTGCTCTAATTGTGTTTGCTATTTATAAGGAGAAGCCTACACTTGGAATTGCATTGGCAATAGTGCTTTCCCTTATTGGGGTTGGGCTAATGGCATGGAGTAAAGGAGCAACCCTTAATGTGCGAGGTGTTGTTTATGCCCTAATAACTGTGGTTACCTATGGTTTTTATATTGTTGGTCTCAACAAATCGAGTTTACGAGAGCTTAATGGGAACACTGTTACCTTTTATGTTCTTTTTATAGCCGCTGTTCTGTTCTTTGTTGTGGCCCAGTTTTTTGGAGGTATTCCTGCCATAACCTCTGTAAGGGTTGGACTTAACCTTGTGTCGCTGGCCGTTGTGGCCACAATAATATCTAATCTTACGTTGGTGCTAGCCGTTAAAGCAATAGGTTCTACCACAACCTCTGTGCTAGGATCAATGGAGCCTTTAACCGCTCTTGCAGTTGGTGTTTTCTGGTTTGGCGAGCGCTTAACCCTTTGGCAAACAGTTGGGGTGATGCTGGTTGTTGCTTCGGTATCAATGGTTGTTCTTATGGGACGAAGGGTAAGGGGATAGTTGCAACCAAGGGGCTGTTTCTTTGGCGTTTTTGTGGACTTCTATCCTACTTCAGGTAGGTTGCTCCCCGTTTAAACAAATTTAGCAGGCTAACTTAATAATAATGTTGTATCAAGCCAAAAAAATCGCCCTAAATCTTGGTAGAATAGAGTGGTGGTTATAAATTGTGCTTTAAAACATAATTATTGTAACCGTAAACTAAACAAACCTAAAAGTATGATTGCTAATCCTCTATTCTGGTTTGTCCCTGTTGCGTCAATTCTTGCCTTAGTGTTTGCTTGGAGGTTCTTTAAGCAGATGATGAAGGCTGACGAGGGGACAGAAACGATGAAAAAAATTGCACAGCACGTTCGCGTGGGGGCAATGTCTTACTTGAGACAACAGTACAAAGTGGTAATAATTGTATTTGTTGTTTTGGCTATTTTCTTTGCCATTCTTGCCTATGGTTTAGGTGTGCAAAACGGCTGGGTGCCTTTTGCGTTCCTTACAGGAGGTTTCTTCTCTGGTTTGGCTGGCTTTTTTGGAATGAAAACGGCTACCTACGCATCAGCACGAACCGCAAACGCTGCCCGCGAGTCGCTTAATGGCGGACTAAAAGTTGCGTTCCGTTCGGGTGCGGTTATGGGGCTTGTTGTGGTTGGACTAGGCTTGCTCGACATATCGTTGTGGTATTTAATTCTGAACTATTTTATTGATGAGGTGGACTCTGCCCATAAGCTAATAGTTATAACCACCACCATGCTTACCTTTGGTATGGGTGCATCAACACAGGCTCTTTTTGCGCGTGTTGGCGGTGGTATTTATACAAAGGCTGCCGATGTTGGTGCCGACCTAGTGGGTAAAGTTGAGGCTGGAATTCCTGAGGATGACCCTCGTAATCCAGCAACCATTGCCGATAATGTTGGCGATAATGTTGGTGACGTAGCGGGTATGGGTGCCGACCTTTACGAGAGCTACTGTGGATCTATTCTTGCTACTGCTGCGCTTGGAGCATCTGCATTCCTTACTGCTGGTGAAGATATGCAGTTTAAGGCCGTTATTGCTCCTATGCTTATTGCCGCTGTGGGGATAGTCCTTTCTATTATAGGTATATTCCTTGTTAAGACAAAAGAGGGTGCAACCATGAAGGATCTGTTGGGATCGCTTGGTTTTGGTATCAATGTAAGCTCTGTGCTAATTGCCATTGCCACTTTTGGTATCATGTACATTCTTGATATGCCTAACTGGCACTTAATCTCTCTTTCTGTTGTTGTTGGTTTGGTAGTGGGTATTGTTATTGGTAAATCAACAGAGTACTACACTTCTCACTCATACAAACCAACCCAGCGTATTGCTGAGAGCGCAGATACTGGTCCTGCTACCGTAATCATTTCGGGAACAGGATTAGGTATGATATCAACAGCAATTCCTGTTCTTGCAGTTGTTGCGGGTATTACCTTTGCTTACCTTTTTGCTTCTGGATTTGATTTTGCTAACATAAGTATGGGACTATACGGTATTGGTATTGCCGCTGTGGGAATGCTTTCTACTCTAGGTATTACCCTTGCTACCGATGCTTATGGCCCTATTGCCGATAATGCTGGTGGTAATGCAGAAATGAGTCACCTTGGCCCAGAGGTTCGTAAGCGTACCGATGCTCTTGATGCTCTAGGAAACACTACTGCTGCTACAGGTAAAGGTTTTGCAATTGGTTCTGCCGCTTTAACTGCACTTGCTCTTTTGGCATCGTACATAGAGGAGCTAAAGATTGGAATGGTTCGCCTGCTTGAGCAGGGTCGTCAGATTCCTGCGCTTATTAGCGAGAATCTTACCCTTGAGCAGGTTAAGTATGCTACCATTGAGAATTTTATGGATTGGTTTGATGTAAACCTTATGAACTATAAGGTTCTTGTTGGCGTATTCTTAGGTTCTATGATGGCCTTCCTTTTCTCTGGTTTAACCATGAATGCTGTGGGCCGTGCTGCACAGAAGATGGTAGAGGAGGTTCGTCGTCAGTTCCGCGAAATTAAAGGGATTCTTGAGGGTGAAGCTGAGCCAGATTATGCACGTTGCGTTGAGATATCAACCCGTGGTGCTCAGCTAGAGATGATTCTTCCATCTGCGCTAGCAATTATCATCCCTATTGTTACTGGAGTTGTTTTTGGTGTATCTGGTGTTATGGGGCTACTAATTGGTGGTCTTGGCAGCGGATTTGTACTTGCTGTGTTCATGGCCAACGCTGGTGGTGCTTGGGATAACGCTAAAAAGTATATTGAAGAGGGTAACATGGGAGGTAAAGGTTCTGCTGCTCACAAGGCTGCTGTAACTGGCGACACCGTTGGTGACCCATTCAAGGATACTGCAGGCCCTAGTTTGAACATTCTTATTAAGCTAATGAGCATGGTTTCTATTGTGATGGCAGGTTTAACCGTTGCGTTTAGCGTTTTATAATCATTAGTATATTGGTGCTTACGCAATGTGCCGTAAGCCATATAAGGGGCAGTGCCGCAGGGTGCTGCCCCTTTGCTTTTATCTGTTTGATGCTTCCCTGTGGATTATAACCAATAATAAAATCATTACCTTTGCCGCACTGGTGGATTCTCTCCTTTGGAGAGAGCCTTAAAATGGGAATCCGGTGTGAGCCCGGAGCTGTACCCGCAGCTGTAAATCCTTTAAAAAGTTCTTGCACTACCTTTGCCACTGTTTGGTTCTACGCAACAAAACGGGAAGGCCAGCGAGAATGGGATAAGCCAGAAGACCTGCCAGCAGTAGTCTTTTATGTATAACCTACTTCGGGAAAAAAGTATCGGTAGTAATTTGTAGTTTACTTCTGTTGGCTTTTTAGGGAAGTGCATTAGTATTTCAATGAAAGCATTTGTTTCGTGGAGCGGAGGAAAGGATTGCATGTTTGCCCTTTACCGCTTTTTGCAAGATTCTCAGAACTCCGCAGTGGCACTGGTAAATATGTGCGATGTGGAGGGTGTAAAGTCTCGTTCGCATGGGATAACCTCGGCGCTAATTAGGGAGCAATCGCAGTGCATGGGCATACCCATAATTCAGCAGGGTGTTGGCGAGAAGGGGTATGAGTATCACTTTAAAAAGGTGCTAACTAATTTGGTGGAGACCCAAGGGGTTACCGCTGGCGTTTTTGGTGATATCTACCTTCAGCAGCACAGGGATTGGATTGAGCGTGTTTGCTCCGAGGTGGGCGTTACGCCTATTTTCCCTTTGTGGGGAATGGAAACGCACCAGCTTTTGCACGATTTTATTGAGGCCGATTTTAAAACCGTAACCGTATCAATTCGTTCCGATTTACTTGCCGATTCTTGGCTAGGTCGCACCATTGATAAGGCTTTCCTTGTTGAGATATCGCAGCTTGATGGGGTTGACCCCTGTGCTGAGAATGGCGAGTATCACAGCTTTGTTTACAATGGCCCATTGTTTAAATCGGAAGTAAAGTATAGCTTAGGCGATATCTACTCGGAAGGTAATCATAACTTTATTCAGGTAATTTCACAGTAAAATATAGGGAATGAAAAGGATATTATTTGCGATACTGCTAGCTGTTGTTGGGGTAACCTCTGCTAAGGCTCAGGGTGCTAATAGGATTGTTTCTCTGGCGCCATCGCTCACAAAGAATGTGTACTATCTTGAGTCACAGTCAAAGTTGGTTGGCTGTACCAGCTACTGCCAAGTGGCTATTACCGATGGCAAAGAGGTTGTGGCAACTGCGGTTAAGGTGAACATAGAGAAGGTTATTAGCCTTAAGCCCGATTTGGTAATTGCCACAACCATTACCAATCCAGAAACAATCGCAATGCTAAAGAAGTACGGCGTAAGGGTTGAGGTTTTTCCAACAGCTAAGTCGTTTGATGAGATTTGCCAGCAGTTTTTGCGCCTAGGCAAGATTATTGGCGCCAACGATGCGGCAAAGCGCGTTGTTGATACGGCCACAAACCGTGTAAAGGAGATTGTAGCAATGCACGAGGGTAAAGCCGCTCCGCGTATCTTCTTTCAGATAGGGGCAAAGCCGCTATTTACGGTTATTCCCAATACCTTTATGAACGACTATATAACCCTTGCCGGTGGAGTAAATGTTGTTACCGAAACAAAGCGTGGAACCATATCGCGCGAAGCGGTAATTGCCCTAAATCCCGATATTATTTTTGTTGTTACCATGGGAATTGTTGGCGATGAGGAGAAGAAGGTTTGGGAAGGCTATACCACCCTTAACGCATCAAAGAACAAGAAGATTTACATTATTGATTCCGATAAGGCCAGCACCCCAACACCCGTAACCTTTGTTGAAACGCTGGAGACTATTGTTGGGCTTATAAAGTAATGGTGTATAGTGTTTTGTATTTTGTCGTTTAACGTTTAACGTTTAACGTTTAACGTCTAACGTTTCACTTTTAACCTTTAACCTTACAATGGGCTTAATTCACATATATACAGGTAACGGCAAGGGGAAAACAACCTGTGCTGTAGGATTGGCTACGCGGGCATTAGGCTTTGGGCTTAAGGTTTGCTACGCCTCGTTTCATAAGCGCCCCGAGCTGTATGGCTACCACGAGATTGGCATGCTTGCTAAGTTTGGTGCTACCGTTCACGTTTTTGCCAAGGGTCATCCACATTTGGACAAGAGCTTGGATGAGACAGAGATTCGTAACGATGTGGCCAATGGCGTAGCACAGCTGCGTGAGCTTATTGCCGATGATTCATTCGATATGCTTATTATGGATGAGATTCTAATCTCTGTTCGCGATGGGTACCTTGCCGAGAGCGAGCTAATAAGCTTTATTAAGGATAAGCCAGCCCAATTGGAACTGGTGCTTACAGGCAGAGGTGCAACTGCATCGGTAATAGAGCTGGCCGATTACGTGAGCGAGATTCAAAAGGTTGCTCACCCATACGATAAGGGTATAACAAGCCGTGGAGGCATAGAGTTTTAGCAATGAGGAAGAAATACCTAGGATGGCTCCTGTTTGGATTAGGGTTACTTGCCGCGCTGGTGTGCGCAATGCTTTACTCCGTATCAACGGGTGAGGTATCCATAGCGCTGTCCGATATCCCACAAATTCTCTCCAGCAAAGAGGGCATGGAGTACTTTGTGCTTACCCAGATTAGGATGCCCCGCATAGTTCTGGCTATTGCTGTTGGCGGCTCGTTAGGGCTAACTGGGTCTATACTGCAGGGGATTTATAGGAATCCACTGGTTGAGCCTTACACGCTGGGTATCTCGGGTGGAGCATCGCTGGGTGTGGCAATTGTTATTGTGCTGGGATTGCACGCAGTAAGCATGATTATGCTTCCCCTAGCGGGATTTGTAGGTGCGCTGGCAACAATTTTCTTGGTTTACACGCTAAGCATCCGTAAGGGAAGCCTAGATATTAACCGCATGTTGCTAATTGGCGTAATGATAAGCTTTGTTGCCTCATCGGCAATGATGTTCTTAATGTCGATATCTACCGCCGAGGATTTGCATAGCATTGTGTTCTGGATTATGGGGTCGCTCGACGAGCCCAACACTCAGCTGGTAAGGCTAATGCTTGGCGTTTCGCTTTTTGGGCTGTGTGTTACATACCTGTTTGCCCGTCCGCTTAACGCGTTACAGCTGGGGCAATCAAAGGCCGAGCATCTGGGTATAAATGCATCAACAGCAATAAGGATTCTGTTTGTAGTATCATCGCTAATGGCGGGTATTTGCGTGGCAGTGGCTGGTGTAATAGGCTTTGTTGGGCTGATTATTCCGCATTTGGTTCGCATTATTATTGGCTCCGATTTTAGAATATCGCTTATAGGCTCGTTCCTTGGAGGCGGCCTCTTCCTTGTGGTTAGCGATGTGGTGGCACGTACCATTATTGCGCCCAACGAGCTGCCCATTGGAGTTATTACAGGTATTGTTGGCGGACTTATTTTTATGGTAGTTCTAAGTAACTTGAAGCGAAAACCCAAACTCAGCTAAAATGACCGAGTATCTTAAAATTGATAGCATCTCATGTGGCTACTCTGGCAATTTTTCGCTGGGCGATATCTCCTTTTCGCTTAAGAAGGGCGTTTTTGCTGGCATTATTGGTCCCAATGGCTCGGGTAAAACCACGCTGTTTAGGGGTATCTCGGGCGAGTTACCTTTAAAACGAGGTAGGGTATTGCTAAATGGCGATGATATTGGGCATTACAGCAATAGGCAACGGGCGCAGAGCATGGCCATTGTAGGGCAGTTTCCCGAAACGGGCAATATTACCGTTGAGGATTACGTGCTAATGGGGCGGTTGCCGTACCGTAAAGCGTTACAGTTTTTTGAGACCGATGAGGATTACGCCATTGCCGAGAAGTACATGCGCCTTACCAATACCTATCGGTTTAAGGATAAGCTGCTGTCGCAGCTAAGCGGCGGCGAGCAGCAGCTGGCTGCAATTGCCCAGACACTTACGCAGGAGCCTAAGCTACTACTGCTTGATGAGCCAACATCGCATCTTGATATCACCCACCAAGTGCAGGTGTTAAACCTTTTGCAGCGACTAAACGAGGAGCTGGGGCTAACCGTTCTAATGATTATCCACGACCTTAACCTTGCCAGCGAGTACTGCGATTACCTTGTGATGATGCGGCAGGGTGAGGTGTACTGCAAGGGCACTCCTACCGAGGTGCTTACCTACCAGAATATAGAGGATGTTTACAGCACAGTGGTTATTACGCTAACCAATCCAAACTCGTTAAAGCCTGCCATATTTCTGGTATCGGAGCGAATGATGAGTACTGTTGAGAAGAACAATGGTTGAGTTTATTGTGCTGCGGCACGGCGAAACGGTGGAGAACAGCCAGCGCATTTGTCAGGGGCAAACTGAGGGGACGCTCTCCGAGTGCGGATGGCAACAGGTAAAGGCCGTTGCCATGGAACTATCGGCATATCCTGTTGATGCAATCTATAGCAGCCCATTGCGCCGAGCAGTGGATACGGCAATGGCGGTGCAGCAGTATCATCCTAACATCAACTTGCAGCTTGATAGCCGCCTTATGGAGCGCCGTATGGGCGTTATGGAGGGGAAGGTATTCCCCGATGGATTTGACTATACGCACCCAATTCCCGAATCGGAATCGCTGGATGAGGTTTTTGCCCGCGTAAAGGAGGTAATCCAAGCTCTGGCGGCAAAGCATCAGGGTCAAACCGTGCTTTTGGTTAGCCACGGCATCACCATTCGCATGGTGAAGTGCCTTGTTGGCAATATCCCATTATCACAGCTAAATGAGGTAGAACTGCAACCCAATGCAACCTATTTTAGGTTTGGGTTTAGAGAGGCTGCTTTCAGCTTTTAGGGGCGATTACGGAGAGCGATACGATGTTTTGAATCAATTGCATAGGGCTTAAAAAAGATTTATCTTTGTATTAGTATAATGTGTTGAAGGTATGGAAGCAAGAGAAATTATTAGAGCAATAAAAAAACTTCCTGTGAGCAAGAGGATGCTTATAGTTGAGAAAACGTTGAAAACAATTAGAGAAACCGAAACCAGGAGAAGAATGGTTAAGGCTGCTGAGTCTCTTTTTGATGATTATCAGAATGATAAAGAGCTAACTGCTTTTAGCCAGTTAGATTACGAAGGTTTTTATGAAACAAAGTGAAATTTGGTTGATAAACCTTGACCCAACGGTAGGTTCTGAAATTAAGAAAACACGGCCTGCTGTAATTGTTAATGACAATTCTCTGGGGAAATTACCTTTAAAAATCATAGTTCCTATAACAGACTGGAAAGAAAGATATGAAATAGCACCTTGGATGGTTTATGTTAAGCCAGACTCATTAAATAACTTATCTAAAGAATCTGCTGCTGATTGTTTTCAAATAAGGTCATTATCAGAAGAAAGGTTTATTAAAAAGCTTGGGAGGATTTCTGCAAAGAATCTTGATGATATTAAAGATGCGTTGGCTAAAGTTTTAACTATAGATGACTACTAAAACCTGCCTCTATACTAAGTTTCTCAACTCTTCGTTTGTTCCCTTCTCTTGATGTTTTACAACAACCCATTCATCCGCACCAAATAAATATTACCTTTGCGCCGTATTTGGTTCCCGAGATTGATGCTACAAAATCGGGATTAAAAGGGAATCCGGTGATTCTGCTTGCAGAAGAGTCCGGAGCTGTACCCGCAGCTGTAAGTCCTGTAATAGTTCTTGATAAACCACCTAGCCACTGTTTCGCTAATAATGAAATGGGAAGGCATCAAGAATAGGACAAGCCAGAAGACCTACCACGTACACATTTATCATAGCTTTCGGGATAAAAAGCGATGTGACTGATTGATACAATCACCACTTCATTGTTCCATTTACAGCCCGGGACGTAACCGGAACCCACCGAAAGTTTATGGTTATTAATGCTTTGTTTAACCATAAATTTTAAAGGAATGTGTAAGCATTTACTATTGGGCGTGCTATGCCTTTTAGGTTTTAACTCAATGGCTCAACAGGCCGATTCGCTTAAAAGAATCGACTTAGAGGAAGTAACCATTACCACCACCCGCTCTAAAACTCAGCTTAAGGATATACCCCAAAAGGTTGAGGTTATTGATAGAGCCGTTATCATGTCTATCCCTTCCGATAATGCTGCCGAGATTCTAAAGCGTACGGCCAATATCGATATCATTCAGTATCCAGGTATGTCTGCAAGCATTGGTATGCGCGGTTTTTCGCCTAGTGCGCACTCGCGTAGCTATACCCTGCTGCTAATAAACGGAATCCCAACGGCATCAACCAATGCGTCAAGTATCAACATGGATAACGTGGAGCGCATTGAGGTGGTTAAAGGTCCCTACTCAGCCCTGTACGGTTCCGATGCTATGGGTGGAGTTATCAACATAATTACTAAGCCCATCTCAACGGAAAGCTCTGGACAGGTTACCCTGTCGGCAGGCAACTTTGGCTACATGAAGCTTGGTGGTAGCGTTAGCTCATTGCTGTCGAGCAAAACGGCCATATCGCTTGGTTATACTCGCACCGAGCAGGCTAAGAACTACCGCATAGGCAGCAAGAACATCCTGGGGCTAAATTCGTTGGAGGAGGCTATGCTCGACCCAAAATCTAGCGGCGATATAATGGAGAACTCCACATACCAGTGGCACGAGGCCACTCTGCGCCTGCAACATGCAATTAACAACCGTTGGAGCACCAGTGCCGATGTTATTTACACCTTGGCTCACGATATAAATACTCCTGGCAACTACTGGGGAAGCTACGGGCAGAGCAAAAAGGATATCGATAGGCTTAACCTGCAAACCAGCATAAAGCGCACAACCGATAGTAATGTGCTTACCATTATGCCATACTTTAGTCAGGAAGCGGTTCAGAACTACTCCAATAACTCCGATACTGGCTTTGTATCGCTTAGCGCAACGGTTAGGGAGTATGGGGTTAAGGCCAATAATGCCTTTGCTTTGGGCAATGTTAAGATGCTGGTTGGTGCCGATTTGGATATCTACACCTACCTCTCAACCCGCTATAGCGATGCGGCTGTGGAAACAAACGCTTACCAACCCGATAATAGTCTTGTTAAAGGGGCTGTTTTTGCTCAGGCAACCTACACGCTTGGTGGTTTGCTTGTGAATGCTGGGGCGCGTGTGGACCAAATTCGCTATGCAATTGATGCTAACGATTTGCTCAAGTCAAAATCGGCAAGCAACAGCTACACCTCCTTTAACCCATCGTTTGGGGCGCAGTACACGTTCCCCTTTAACGTAAAGCTGCATGCTAGCGTTGGTAGCGCCTTCTCCGTTCCTGATGCCTTTAAGGTGGCCGGTAAGTATAGCGTTTCGGAGTATTTCCCTAAGTGGGATTACTGGTGGGTTAAGAACTATAAGGGTAATGCCGATTTGGAACCAGAGAAATCGGTTACCTACGATTTTGGTGTGGGGTACACATCGGAGAATAAGTTCCTACATGCAGATGTTACGCTATTTAGCACCAACCACAGCAACCGTATAGTGGAGTACACCATTCCTAGCACCGATACCACATCGTTTAAAAATGCTAAAAGCAGCACTTACCGTGGGGTTGAAGTTCTTGCATCGGTTAATGTGGGTAAGCTGTTTACCGATAGGTTCAAACTTGAACTATATGCCAATTACACTCATCTTTTTGAGAGCACTTTTAAGGATGATAAAAAGGATGCCGCAGGTAATATGGTTCCCGTTGGGCTTGATATGCAGTACACACGCAAGGCAAACGGCTCCTTTGGGATTTTCTTTGATACCTATAAAGGCCTGTCGAGCCGATTAAACGCCCGCTACATAGGTTCTAGGCTAGAGAAGGATAACTTTGCTAAGCTTCGTCCTGCCATTAACGCTGGTAACTACTACGTTGGGGGTGGTTACACCGCAGCCGATAAGATGCTAAAGCACTCGGCTTACCTAGTGTTCGACTACTCTGTGGCCTACACCGTGAATAAGAGCAAGCGTTTTGGCATTACAATATCCAACTTGCTAGACGAGAACTACACCGAGAAGGATGGCTACAATATGCCCGGTCGCTCAATTATTGGAACATTCACATACTCATTCTAATAAACTAACCATGAAAATCACTATTAACCTTTTGTTTGCCGTTGTATTTGCGGTTTTATCTTTAGGTAGCACCTCGGTGAGCATTGCCTCCGATGAGGTTGGTAAGGTTACCGTTATTGTTGATTTTGGCGAGGGTAAAAAGCCCAAGGAGATTGATGTGCTTTTTGATGAACCCCTTACCGCTCTTGCCGCTTTGCAGCGTGCTGCTACTGTTGAGACCCATCCGGTGGGTAAGTACATTATTGTTACTGCCATTGATGGTACTAGTGGCGAGCGTGGCGTTATGGCTTGGTACTACAAGGTAAATGGCGAATCAACGGGCAAGGTAGCCTATAGCCAGCCTGTAAAATCGGGCGATACCATAACTTGGATATACACCAAGGATGTGTGCTCACGTACCGTTGACTGCAAAAAGGAGTAGTGGTGGCACATGTTACGCTAATTACTGGGGGACAGCGTTCGGGCAAAAGCCGGTACGCGCAAACGCTAGCGGAGGAATACTCCGCTAGTCCCGTTTACGTGGCAACCGCACGCCATTGGGATGCTGAGTTTACGCAGCGCATTCAGCGCCATCAGCGCGATAGGGGCGATATGTGGACTACCATTGAGCAGGAGAAACACCTTGGTGCGCTAAACCTTGAGGGTAAAACGGTGCTGTTGGACTGTGTAACCCTTTGGCTTAATAACATCTTTTTTGATAACGATGCCGATGTGGAGCGCTCGCTTAAGCAGGCAAAGGAGGAGTGGGAGCAATTTACTGCCCACTCTTTCCGCTTATTTGTGGTGAGCAACGAGCTGGGTATGGGGGTAATCCCCGAAAATCAGCTGTCGCGCCGCTTTGCCGATTTGCAGGGCTGGATGAACCAGTTTATAGCCCAGCAAGCCAACGAGGTTGTGCTAATGGTATCGGGAATACCTGTTTGGGTGAAACGTGAATCGTGAGACGTGAATCGTGAAACGATATGGTAGTTGCCATAATCTTGGATGCCAAGCATTGGTGTTTCGTGTCTAGTGTTTGGTGTTTAGTCGTTTCACGATTAATGTTTAACGTCTAATATCTTAAGTCTAATGTCTAAAATCTAAAACAATGCGTACCGAGCTTCAGCAAAAAATCGACCTAAAAACTAAGCCTCAGGGGTCGTTGGGGCAGCTAGAGGATATTGCCCTTCAGGTTGGGCTAATCCAGAAAACGCTATCGCCATCAATAAAGAATCCGTCCATGCTTGTTTTTGCCGCCGACCATGGTTTGGCCGATGAGGGTGTTAGCCCATTCCCCAAAGAGGTTACCTGGCAAATGGCAATGAACTTTGTTTCTGGTGGTGCTGCTATCAGTGTGTTCTGCCGCAAGAATGGGGTTAACCTAAAGGTTATTGATGCTGGTGTCGATTTCGATTTTCCTGCTGACTCACCCGTAATAAATGCCAAAATTGCCCGCGGCTCACGTAACATGCGCCATGAGCCAGCAATGACTATGGCAGAGTGCGAAGCGGCCATTAATCAGGGTCGGGAGTTTGTGAAGAACGAGGTTCTGGCTGGCTGTAACACCATTGGCTTTGGCGAGATGGGTATTGGTAACACCTCGGCAGCATCGTTGCTTATGCACCGTTTTATGGGGCTAACCATTGAGGAGTGCGTGGGTGCAGGTGCCGGAATGCATGGCGAGCGCCTACAGCATAAGCTTAATATCCTAAAGGAGGTATCAGAAAAGTACAACCCAACCACACCGCTGGAAACGCTGGCTACCTTTGGGGGAATCGAGATTGCCATGATGGTGGGTGCATACCTTGAGGCCGCTAATCAGGGCATGATGATTCTTGTTGATGGTTTCATCTCAACCTCGGCACTGCTTGCAGCAAACGCAATGAATCCTAGTGTTCGTGAGCATTGCATATTCTGCCACTACTCAAATGAACAGGGACATGGCAAAATGCTGAACTTCTTTAATGCCGACCCAATCCTTAAGCTACGCCTACGTCTTGGCGAGGGTTCTGGTGCGGCTTTGGCAGTGCCTATTATCGAGTCGGCAATTGCATTCCTAAATGAGATGGCTAGCTTTGCTGATGCTGGCGTGTCTAATGGTAATTAGATGCTAGATTTTAGACATTAGACGTTAGACATTAGACGTTAGATGTTAGACTTGATGAACTTAGTGCTACCTGTTGAAATAGAAATAGTCAACTTCCCTTCAGAATGAAAAAGGAACTTCAGGTTTTCCTCTCCGCCATTGGCTTTTTTACGCGGATACCTTTACCCCAGTCGGCGGGGATGAATGTGCACTCGCTTCGCGATGCCATTCGTTACTTTCCGCTGGTTGGTGCTATTGTGGGCAGCCTATCGGCGCTGGCTTTTGTGGGGCTTGAGGGCTACTTCCCGCTGCACCTTTCGGTTATGCTTAGCCTTGTGGTGGGCATTCTGGTTACAGGGGCTCTGCACGAGGATGGCTTTGCCGATTTCTGCGATGGCTACGGCGCTGGCTACACCAAAGAGCGTATCCTTGGCATTATGAAGGATAGCGCAACAGGCGTTTATGGTGCCGTGGGCATTGTCTGTATGCTAGGGGTTAGGTTGCTGGCCTTGGCCTCGCTTCCGCTTTGGCTTATCCCATTGGCATTTATAGCAGCCCATGCCTATAGCCGCTTTGTTCCTGTGGTACTTATGTTCACATCGGTGTACGTACGCACCGATGGCACCTCAAAGTCAAGCGTTGTGGGCGGTCACGCCTCGCTACTTAGCTTAGTGGTGGCGGGTTGCATTGGGCTTGCTTCGCTGCTGTTGCTTGGTGTGTATAGCCTTGCGGTTATAGTGGCGGTTAGCGCCGTTGTGCTACTCCTTTTTCGTTGGTACATAACCCGCAAAACGGGTGGTTACACTGGCGATGTACTGGGGGCTTTGCAGCAAATTGTTGAGGTGTCGGTTTACTTAACTCTAATCGCGATAGCGTAATGAATCTCTACCTTCTTAGGCATACCGCAGTTGGCGTTCCGCAGGGATTGTGCTATGGCATTACCGATGTGCCCTTGCGCAGCACCTTTGCACAGGATTTTGATGATGTTGCAGCAAAGTTGCAAGGGATTGCTTTTGATGCGGTATTCTCCAGCCCGCTTAGCCGTTGCCATAGCTTGGCAAAGCATATTGCTGGCAGTTCCCTGTCGGTACTTACCGATGAGCGGCTTGTTGAGATGAGTTTTGGCGATTGGGAGGAGCGGCTTTGGAGCGATGTGGACTCAACGCCTGAGGCCAAGCTCTTTTTTGCCGATTTTGTGCATAACCCAGCACCCAGTGGAGAGTGCTTCAATCAGGTAATCCAGCGAATTTGTAGCTTTGTTGCCGATTTGCCCTTTGCCGATGATGATGCCAATATCCTAGTGGTTACTCATGGCGGACCAATCCGAGCCTTCGCCACCCTGTTTAACGACCTAAACCCTTACGATGCATTCAGCGTATCCGTTGATTATGGTGAGGTGAAGGTGTTTGAGGCTTGAAGCGAAAGGGAATATCGGGAGAGGAGGAAGGTGATAAATGTGATGAATGTGAGGAATGTGAGGAATATGAGGGAGATGAGGAAGTAGTCGGAAGTTATCGGAAGCCTCAGGAGATTGCTGCCGAAGCTCAAGCGCTAATGCCCCCAATCCCGAAGG
>JABNAD010000400.1_pt1 | contig 27566 bp, 24 predicted proteins | sample 7240381 | NCBI WGS metagenome assembly JABNAD01 (sample SAMN11332834, study PRJNA596920) | anaerobic digester metagenome | biome: digested sludge; isolation source: digested sewage sludge-derived enrichment culture grown on H2/CO2 | place: Germany: Goettingen
CTATTTTACCTCATTTCCTTGCAATTTGGGACTGCACTTTTATGATAACACTCCAATTTCGAATTTGCCAAAAAAGTCAAACAGTATTATAACCCGGATATTTTTAACAACTATGATGACATCGCCACCGAGCGGGGGCTGTTTATGTCCCCGGCCACTTATCGAAAACTGATCAAACCTCATCACAAACGCCTCAATGACGCCGTTAAAGAACTGGGGATGATTCCCATCCAGCACACCTGCGGGCTTTGTGAATCCCTAATCGAAGACATCATTGAAACCGGCGCTGCCGCCTGGAGCTCGGTTCAGCCGGTTAATGACATTGTGGGGCTGCTGGAAAAATATGGCGATCGCATTGCCTTAATCGGGGGCTACGATGCCAATGGTGCACCTGGCCACCTGGATGCTACCACCGAAGAACGACTAGCTGACGTGCATCGGTGTCTGGACACCTATGGCAAATATCAATCCTATATCGTCTTCCCCTTTGTCATCGTTGACTCCCTGGACCCCAACGATATGCTTGCCTTGATGGGGCCAATGCTGGGTGAAGCGGTCCGATACAGTCATGAACTGGGACGAACCCACGCTGTCTAATTGTTTTCATTTGTATTCGAAAAAATAATGAGGGGAATTATGTGACCGAGATTATGGTGGCAATTGACTAGCACGGGCGGATAAATAGTCCGGCCACAAAAAAAGAAGCCGATTTTCTGCTTCCTCGAACCTGATTAATAAAATAACCAAGAAATGGTGTGAGATCGAGAACCCCGCTGATCTGAGCATTTTCTTCTGAAAGTGTATAAGCCTGATCATACTTATTTATGCTGACTTCAATATGATTTGAAAACGGGATAAACACAGTGGGTACATATCCCTGTTGAACCAGATACCAGATTGGTGATGCTTTTCATAGAATTCAAGAAAAAAGGGGCTTTTGCAAAATAGCGAATAAGCTATGATGCAAAAGCTCCTTTTTTTGTAGCATACCGTATTAAATGTCTTCACTTGATTATTTTTAAATTTGTTTTTACTCAACCGTCACACTCTTAGCCAGATTTTTCGGCTTATCGACATCACAGCCTCTGGCAACGGCCAGATAATAAGCCAACAGTTGCAGATAAACAATGGTGGGAATGGCGGTGATATCATCGTCCATCTCCGGAATCACCCACACCTCATCGACCTCTGAGGCAATATCTTCGTGACCGGCCTGGACAATCGCCAATACGTAAGCGCCGCGGGCCTTCACTTCTTTGATATTACTGAGCATTTTTTCGAATACATTTTCCTGGGTACAGACGGTCACAACAATGGTGCCATCCTCGATCAGGGCAATCGGGCCGTGTTTCAGTTCCCCGGCCGCATAGGCCTCGGAATGAATATAGGAGATCTCCTTGAGTTTCAGTGATCCTTCCATACTGGTGTATAAGTCCACCCCTCTGCCGATATAGAAAAGGTCATGAATTTTATGATTTTTGTCAGCAAATGCTTTAATCACATCCTGGCTTTCCAGCGCCTTTTCGATCAGTCCCGGGGTCATCATCAGACCATGACAAATCCGGGCGGTCTCTTCTTTTTTCATTTTCCCGTTGAGATTTCCCAAAAATGAGGCCAACAGCATCATACAACCAACCTGGGTAACATAAGCCTTGGTCGATGCCACGGCGATTTCCGGTCCGGCATTGGTGTAAATAACGTCATCCGCTTCCCGGGCGATGGAACTGCCGACCACATTGGTCACCGCCAAAACCCAGGCGCCCCGTTCTTTGGCGAGGCGGATCGCCGCTAAGGTATCAGCAGTTTCGCCGGATTGGCTGATGACAATCAGTAGCGTATTTTCATCGACAATCGGATTTTTATAACGATACTCCGAAGCTGCTTCGGTTTCCACGCTGATCCGGGCAAATTTTTCAAAATAATATTTGCCTACCATCCCGGCATGATAAGCCGTTCCACAGGCCACAATCTGAATCCGGTTGATGTGTTTCATCATCTCAGCATCAAGCTTCAGACCGGTAAAGGAAGCTCCATTGTCGCAGCAGCGGCCCATTAAGGCTTCCATCATCGCCTTGGGCTGTTCCACCATTTCTTTCATCATAAAATGATCGTAGCCGCCTTTTTCAGCATCGCCGGGATCCCAATCGACGACAAATATTTCTTTGTCAATGACTTGACCAGCGCTGTTCATGACCTCGATCGCGTCAGCTGTCAGCACTGCCATTTCACCGTTATCCAGCAGATAGACTTCCCGGGTATAGTTTAGAATCGCCGGAATATCCGAAGCGATAAAATTTTCACCATCTCCCAATCCGACAATCAACGGGCTGTCTTTACGGACGGCCACAATTTTATTCGGTTCATTGGCACAAAGAACTGCCAAAGCGTAGGAACCCTTCATCCGCTTCAACGCAATCTGAATGGTTTGAACCAGATCGCCGTTATAAAGCTCATTGAGCAAATGAGCAATCACTTCGGTATCGGTATCGGAAATGAAAACATGACCCATCGCTTGCAGTTCATCTTTCAAAGACATATAGTTTTCAATGATCCCATTATGGACCACCGAGATCTCTTTATTGACACTACAATGGGGATGGGCATTGGCATCTGAAGGAACCCCATGGGTGGCCCAACGGGTGTGACCAATGCCGACCTGACCAGAAAGAGGCGCTTTTTCCAGAACATCTTCCAGATTTTTAAGTCGACCCTTTTTCTTTTCGACCCGGATCACGTCATTTTCCAGCGTCGCAATTCCAGCCGAGTCGTAGCCCCGATACTCCAACCGGGAAAGACCACTAATTAATACATCCTGAGCTTGTTTATCGCCGATATAACCTACAATTCCACACATTTTTTCACCTGTTATTCTTTTTTTATGCCATCTCTGTCCTGAAGATCACTCTTCAGTTTTTCATGACAATTCTCCAGGGCATCCGCCGAAATTTCGATACTCCCTGACCTCGTCAACTCAATTATGTGTGGACCATCACTTGAGTTCTGGCGCTTCTTTGCTGTCTTTGGTTTTGGTCCATGGTCTTTTTTTACCCAAAAACATGCTGAAATAATCTAGCTAAACTGTTCTAGCTGGGTTATTTTATCATAAACGAACTTTGAACGCAAAGAAATGAGGGTGGGCCCCTCATTTCTTAATCAGTTATTAATATTTCAGTCATCATTTATCCCGATTAAACCATCACGATTTGACCGACTGATGGCCCTGAACTGCTTAAACGAGCTTCAATGAAAAGAGCCAGCTCTTTGGCCATACTGGTCAATTCATTTTGATCCTTACCTTCAATCATCACCCGCACCAGCGGTTCGGTCCCGGACGGCCGGATCAGCACCCGTCCCTGGCCCTGAAAATGAGCTTCAACTTCCTGAATCTTCTTTTGAATCTGATCATCTTTCAGATAATCCTGTTTGCGACCATTTTCAACTCTGGCATTAACCAGAATCTGAGGGTATACGGTCATTAAATCGCCCAGACTTTTTGAATCCCGGCCATCCAGTTTCAACAATTCCAGTAGCATCAAAGCTGTCAGCATACCATCTCCGGTGGTATTATGGTCGAGGAGAATCAGATGACCGGATTGTTCACCGCCGAGATTATAATCACCCGCAATCATCGCTTCTAAAACATAGCGATCACCTACATCGGTTTTGATGGTTTGGCAGCCCGCTTCTTTCAAGGCAATATCCAGACCGATATTACTCATCACTGTCACCACCACGGTATTTTTTTTCAGCGTATTGCAGGCCTTCATGCGACTGCCAATGAGATTCATGATCTTGTCGCCGTCAATGATATTCCCGGCGCAATCGACGGCCAGGCAACGGTCGGCATCGCCGTCAAAGGCAATCCCGATATCGGCCTTTTCTGTCACGACCCGGCGCTGCAACGGCTGCAAATGGGTCGAGCCACATCCGGCATTAATGTTCTTACCATCGGGGTTGTCACCAATGACGACCACTTCGGCCCCCAGGCTACGAAAGAAAGCCGGAGCAATGGCGTAGGATGCTCCATGGGCACAGTCCATGACCACCTTCAGCCCAGTAAAATCCCCTTGAACCGCCTTTTTTATGTGATTCAGATAAAAGCTTTCTGGTTGCTCCAGGTGCCGGATACTGCCGCCATCTTTTAGTGGCACTGGCTGACTTTCAAGGATGATCTTCTCAATTTCATTTTCCACCGCATCCGGCAGCTTGAAGCCCTGATTGTTGAAAAACTTAATCCCATTAAACTCATAAGGATTATGCGATGCTGAAATAACAACACCGGCATCTGCTTGTAGTTCTCTGGTAATGACGGCGATTGCCGGGGTTGGCAAAACACCAACCAGTAGCACTTCTCCGCCGACTGAGAGAATCCCATTGGCCAGGGCCTGTTCCAGTTGTGCTCCCGATTCTCGGGTATCCATACCGATAACAATCTTGGGCCGGTGGGCATTTCTTCCCAACACACTGGCACCAGCCTGGCCAAGACCATAGGCCAGCTCCAATGTCAATTCTTTTTCATATATTCCACGCACACCATCGGTGCCAAATAATCTTCCCATCTATATAAAACTCCTTAGTTTGTTTGCTCGCTTGTTTGTTTACCAAAAGATAATTCGCTATTTCGGTAACCTGCTGTGCAAGTCGACTGACTTCAAACATGTCATTATCCTTATCTTTATCGACATACCCCATCATTTGTTAATCTTTTCTGGTGGTTTGACAGTCTGCTTAAGCCTATTAATTTTTCCAAATCTTTTCTATTATACCTCAAGGCCACTGGAATTAAAACCGTTTTATAATTCCACCGCCCAGAACCTGACGGCCCTGATAAAAAACCAGGGCCTGACCCGGGGCCGGCGCCCGGACGGGAACACAGCTGTGGACAATAGCCTGAGTCCGGGAAAGCCGTTCAATGCGACCTTCATATTCGTGACCCCAGCGACAGGTTTTAAAGGTGAAACCGGTTTCCGGCAGACCCTTGGGTGACTGGATGATCAACTCGTCAACAAAAATAATGCTTTGATACAGCGCCTTCTCCTGATCCAGCACCACGGTATTAGTCGCCGGTATCACCTCCACCACTGCCAGCCGTTGCTCGCTGTTAATCCCCAAACCCCGGGTTTGACCCAGGGTAAACTGATGAATCCCCGGGTGTCGGCCCAGGATTTTTCCCGTAACATCGACAAAATTGCCGGGGGCGGTGGGGTTATTCCCAAATACGGCGTCTTTAAGAAACAGACCGTGGCCCTTCTTGGGGATAAAACAAATCCCCTGGCTTTCTTTGCCCCGGGCCAGCTCCGGCAGCAAGCCGAGGATTATTTCACGGACCGCAGCTTTGGATTCAAAACGATTCAGCGGAAACAACAACCGCCCCAGCATCTCCTGATCCAGATGATATAAAAAATACGTCTGATCCTTATTCGGGTTGGGACTGGCCCAAAGTTGATACTCATTTTTATGCTTACAGATTTCGGCATAATGACCGGTGGCAATCATGGCATCACCATTAGCCGCGGCAAATTCCCCCAGCAGCTTAAATTTCATGTTCTGATTGCACAACATACAAGGGTTAGGTGTTTCCCCCCGCTGGTAACCAGCGACAAATGGATTGATGACTTTTTCCTTAAACTGCTCTTGAGCCGCCAGCACATGGTGCTCAATTTTCAATTTTTCTGCCACCAGTCTGGCGGCCTTAATGGTATTTTCAGCATTTAAAAAATCAAAGGTTACGCCAATTACCTCGTAACCTTCATTTTTTAACAGATAAGCGGAGGCGGCACTATCAATGCCGCCGCTCAATCCGATAATTATTTTTTTATTTTTCACGTTTAGTTTCTTTCTCTGACTTTAATTTTAATTCAAGTTAAATACCTCGGTTAAATCCTTAATTCAAGTTCTTAATTCTTTTATGCTAGCGTACTGTGATGTCCTTCAACCGGGTTTCTTTTTTATCAATGTGAACAATTTTTGTTTTTAGTGACGCCAGCTCCAGTGAATTATCCCGATGGTCTTCCCCGATCGGCCAATTTTTATTGGCTTCAATTAAATTGATGATCTCTTCCGTGAGCCAGGGGTTACAAACCAGCACCGGCCCGAGGGTATTGGTAAAAATACCTTTGCCGCTGATGATACCTTCGAATTTAGTTTCACCGTTATTGCCGTATCCGTATTTCAACCGGCCAAAGGGCGACTCTTCCTTAATATCCAGGTCGATCATCTGAATTTGGCTGCCGATGATTTCCATTTCTTTGCCATTGTACTGACAACTGTAATAAAGATCGTCGCCATAAACCGCGTGATTTTCCCGGGCTTCAATCTCGATAATGCCCAATCCTCTGATCGTGGACTGATCATTCCGGGTGATTGTTTCCCCGAAAAGCGCCACCGTCGTGCCGGTCACCAGCATCGGTCGGGTTTCAATATAGGCGATCAGTTCTTTCCGATGCGGTTCCAGATAGGCTGCCACCGCCTCAAAATGCTCGATTTCGCCCGGTGGGCAAAACAGAAAGTCAAAGTCCAACGGGTTAAAGATCGCCGTATCCAGGTTAATCTGATCGACCTCAACCCGGTAGCCCCGGCGTTCCGCTTCGGCCCGGATGGCCAGCAGATTGCCCCGGTCGCCATGAAGGTTAAACATATTATTAAAAAGCCAACCGACTTTTATGGTCTGTTCCATTAATTCTGTCCTCCTTCAATGAATTTTTTCATCTTTTCAAAGGTGGAAAGCCAGGTAATCAAATAAATATTATCGGTTTCGGCCTTATCAATTTCAGCAAATATTTCGTTGATATCGTCACTATCCATGATCGTGATCGCATCTTTAGCAACTCCATCATAAATCAGCCGATTGGCAGTATCATAGGAAACATGCTCGGAGAAACACAGATATCGCTCAACATTTGAATCAACCAACGGTTTAAAATCACAGTCAAAGGCATAAAAGGTATTAATGTAATGGGGTACAAAATCATTAACCACATACAAACCCAAAGCTACCATTTTTTCACTCTGATCAGAAGCCATAATATTTAAGGCACTCTGGAGGGTATCAGGATTTTCCTGCTTAATCCGCATATATTTAATGGTTTTATTCTTATAGGTCAAGATCTCAAAGCGGCCGCCGATATTTTTAAAATTTTCAAAGGCCTTAGCTGCCGCCGCTGGCGCAATCCCACAAATTTCTTCGCAGACAGCCAGCGAACCAGCATAATTATAAAACATAAAAGGCAGATCATAGGGCATATGGAAATCCACATTCTTCAGTTGAAAGGTTTGCTCGACAAAATTCAAATTGGTGACCTGATAGTCTGGTGTTGTTTTGCTGGCGAAACCACAAAAATCGCAATGAAAGGCGCCGATGCTGTCAACATTGTAATAGTCAAAGCTCATATCATGATGGCATTTGGGACAAGCCTGGGTTGGGTAATCCGCACCCTTGGTAAATGATTCATCATGACGGGAAACCCCGTAATAAATGGAGCGTCGGGCGACTTCCTCAAAAAATCGGGATCGCGGTTCTTCGTTATTGAGGATCAGTGTCATCCTGGGATTCACAACCTCTTTTAATTTACGGATAATAAAATCCGGATCCCCATTTCTCTGGACCTGATCTTTTTGCAGATTGGTAATCAGCATGTTTTCGGCTGGCAATTGAGCGTAAATTAAGGGCAAATAGCGCTCGTCGGTTTCAAAAACATAATAATCAGCCTTGAGTTTCCCCGATAAGCTGGCTTCTTTGGCCAGACTGGTGGCAATCCCCCCCAGCAAATTGGCCCCCTCCAGATTTGAGACAATTTTTTTACCATTCTGTTTTAAAATATGGGTAACCAGGTTGGTCGTCGAAGATTTCCCATTCGTTCCTGTAATAAAAATAACCTTTGAGTAGTCAATATTTTTAAAATGCTTCACAAAATCAGGGTCAATTGTCAACGCCTTTTCACCCGGAAGGTTAGTTCCCCGACCCTTACTGACAAGTTTTATGGCAATCCCCATTAGTTTCGCAAACCATAATGCAAGATAAAATTTCATTGTTAATAACCTTTCTTGATAATTAATTAACCTTACAGTTCTTTATTTTTTAATTTTTCCCGGACCACTGTGATCATACTTTTCCGCTCATTGTGCTGATTCTGGTCGGAAGAATTATCCTGGTTCTGGTCTTTTGCTTCCAGGCCCTGATTCCAGCTCATCTGGGCTGCCCCGGCCACCACCGCTCCGACAAAACAGGCAGTACTGAACATACTGGCCAGGCCGATCACCATCGCCACCAGTTCACCATAAATGATGCCATTAAAACGGACCGGGTGAATATCCCCATAACCGATGGTGGCAAAGGAGATGACCATGTAATAAAGCATATCAAAGGCATCCAGGGCCCGGTCTGAATTAGCTGCATAAAAATTCGGATCGATCTTAAAACAATTATAGACCATCAGATAGAGAATGCTCATCTCACTGACAACCAGCACCAGCATACCCTTTAAGATACTGGCGGTTTCATGATATTTTCGTCTTTTTGAAACCGAACTCCGGATAATACTGGGATTGGCAATAGCTCGAATCATCACTGAAAAACAGAGGATCAAAGCAAAGCTAAGTCCCACCAGCCCCAGTGGCAGGCTTGGCGGCGAAATAAAATTAGCAAACAACACAAAGTAATGACCCAAAACCAGATAAAAAATCAGATCGACAAAGCGCGATACCACAATGTCCTGAAACTGATCGATCTTCATAAAAAGATGCTGAACCAGAAATACGATGATAATAAAAACGGCAAAGCTTCCTAAAATCCCAAACAATTCACTAAATAAAATCCGATGATGACTGGACACCACCACCAGCGAAATAACCAGCAACACGCCGGTTACCATTAAAATCCCCTGATACTCGTAATTGACAATCAATTTTACCAGAAAACGTCGGAATGGCTTGATTTTCTTCGTTTGATTCAGTTTTACTTCTTCAACAATTCGTTCTTTGTTGTAAAATAAAAAAAGTTCAAACAAAAAAAGCAGTAGGATAAACAGATCATAAATAATGATAATGGCATTTCCATTAGCCAGGGTTTCGTATACCGGAAATTCATTGACAAACGGATTCATAAAAAACTCCTTTATTGCTTCCTGGATTCATGGCTCTCAATTAACTTTATTTTTTGCCGTTTTGACATTTTCTTTATGCCCGCTTCCCGAATTAGGGCTTCTGATCGGGTTTCGAGCGTTTCCCAATAAACCAGCGTCACCGGCAGCCGGCCCCGGGTATATTTCGCTCCGGTTCCCGAATTATGAACTTTGATCCGGGCTTCGATGTTGGTAGTCCAACCAGTATAAAGTGTATTATCACTACATTTTACGATATAAACGTAAGCCTTGTCTATCATTTGTTTATCTTTCTTTCCATTTTAATCGCGATCTTTTTAATAAGTCTCGATATCACTCAACTGCTTTATACTAATTCCTGTCATTCTTATCCTTAACCGCTCCGGCAAGAAAAAAAGATCCCTAAAAGGGATCTTAATTGTTTTTTTCGTAATTCCTAGAAATTGCTGTTTCTTGGTCTTCTAGTTTGTTTTCTTTTTGTTCGACATTCACGACATCTTTTTGGTTCATTGTCAAAACCTTTTTCCTGGTAGAATTCTTGTTCACCTACTGTAAATACAAATTCTTCGCCACAATCTTGACAAATTAAAGTTCTGTCTTCCATGAGTAACCTCCACTTAATTTTAATGTACAGGATCTGATTATTCTTTTTTAAATGGAGCATGGACAATTTTGTCTGAATGTTGTTACCATTTATGAACTTGTAATCATTAACTATACTATCGTTATTATACAATGTTCGTTTACATTTGTCACCTGTTTTTTTATTTTTTTATTGAGTTAAATTCTTTTTTCGGATATATTTAACTCATACAATTTCAATTATAAGGAGATAAACCATGAGAGATCATCGACTGATAAAATATGCCCAAACCCTGGTCAATTACTCCCTTTATGTTAAGCCTAATGAGTGGGTTGTGATCCGCGGATCTGACCTGGCCATGCCTCTGATTAGAGAGTGCTACCGGGAGGTCTTGAAAGCCGGAGCCCACCCCACGGTTCTGCTCACGCCAGAAGGTCTTTCGGAAATTCTTCTAAAAGAGGGCAGCGACGAACAACTAAAGTTTAATGCGCCGATGATGATGGCGGTTTATGCCAAAGCCGATAAGATTCTAAACATTCTGGGGGATCATAACCTCAAGTCGTTATCAAATATTCCCAGTGAACGAATCGCACTGCAGCGCCGTTTCGGTGCACCGATTACCAAAATTTACAATGACCGGGTAGCCCGGGGTGAAATGGATTGGACGCTGTGCCTCTACCCCACCGAAAGCGGTGCCCAGGAAGCAAACATGTCGCTGACTGACTATGAAGAATTCGTTTTTTCTGCCTGTCTCCTAAATGGTGAGAATCCTATTGCCGCCTGGCAAAAAATCCATGACGAGCAGGAAGCCATGGTTACCTATTTAAACACGAAAACCAGCTTCCATGTGATGGCCAACAGTACCGACCTGACGCTTCGTACCGAAAACCGGATCTGGATCAATTCCGATGGTCACCACAATTTTCCCAGCGGCGAAGTCTTTACTGCACCGGTAAAGGAAAGCGTCAACGGAACCATTCGTTTCACCTTTCCCGGTATTTACAGTGGTCAGGAAATTGAAGATATCCAACTGACCTTCGCGGACGGCCGGGTTGTTACGGCCAGCGCCAAACGGGGCGAAGCCTTGCTTCACGCCCTGCTTGACACCGATGCTGGCTCCCGCTATGTTGGCGAGTTTGCCATTGGCACGAATTACGGAATCACCAAATTTACCAAAAACATGCTGTTTGACGAAAAAATCGGCGGCACCATTCATCTGGCCCTGGGCAAATCCTACCCGGAATGCGGCCCGATTAACGATTCGATGCTTCACTGGGACATGCTCTGTGACATGAAGGACGGCGGGGCAATCTATGCCGACGGGGAGCTTTTTTATCAGAACGGTGTCTTTCTAAAAAAATAGCCCGCTTTTTACTTTACCACCAGTCAATTTATTGTAATAAAGCTGGCTTTATGGTATTATTGGCAAATATAATCTCAGGAGGAAATTAATGGAGCCCATAGAAAAAAAGACGAATTTTATCACCAATGCCATCGATCAGGATATTGCCGACAAGGTTTATAAAAATGATCGCGTTCACACCCGCTTTCCCCCCGAACCAAACGGCTATTTACATATAGGTCATGCCAAAGCCTCACTACTTAATTACCGGATTGCCAAGCAGTATCATGGAAAATTCAATCTCCGCTTTGATGATACCAACCCCATCAAAGAGGAGCTCGAATTTGTCGATTCCATCAAGGAAGATCTCACCTGGCTGGGAGTCAAATGGGATGACCGGCTTTTTTTTGCTTCCAGCTATTTTGATAAGATGGCTGACTACGCTGTCGAACTGATTGGTAAGGGCCTGGCCTTTGTCGATCAGCTCTCCGCCGAGGAAATGCGGGCGTATCGGGGCACCCTGACCGAGCCTGGCAAGGAAAGCCCGTACCGCAACCGACCGATCGAAGAAAACCTGCAGCTGTTTGCCCAAATGAAGGCTGGCAAGCTACCGGAAGGTTCCCATATTCTGCGGGCCAAAATCGATATGGCCAGCCCCAATATGAATATGCGCGATCCGGCCATCTATCGGATTCTGCATACCAGCCACCACTCCACCAGCGAAGACTGGTATATTTATCCGATGTACGATTACGCCCATCCGATTGAGGATGCCTTAGAAGGGATTACCCACTCTCTCTGTACCCTGGAATTTGAAGATCACCGCCCCTTCTACGACTGGGTGCTGGCCAACATCGACGACTTCAAGAAAGAACCGCCCCGGCAAATCGAATTCGCAAAGCTCAATCTGACCAAAACGATTGTCGGCAAACGCTTTTTAAAACAACTGGTGGAAGAAAAAATTGTCGATGGCTGGGATGATCCCCGTCTGGCCACCATCTCCGGCTTACGCCGCCGGGGCTTTACCCCTGAATCGATTCAGGCTTTTTGCGAAGCGATCGGTGTCGCCAAAACCAATAGCACTGTCGACATCGCCATGCTGGAACATTTTATCCGGGACGATTTAAAACTTAAAGCACCCCGTTTAATGGCCGTAATCGATCCCCTGAAGGTAACCATCACCAACTACCCGGAAAATCAAACTGAGTGGGTTGAGTTACCACTTAACCAGGAAAATGATCAAATGGGTTCCTATACCACCCCATTTAGCCGAGAAATCCTGATTGATCGCAGTGATTTTATGGAAATACCACCCAAAAAGTACTTCCGCCTCTTCCCCGGCAATGAGGTTCGCCTACGGGGTGCCTACTTTATCACCTGTCAGGAAGTAATAAAAGACGCCGACGGCCATGTCATTGAACTGAAATGCACCTACGACCCTGCCACCAAATCCGGTGCTGGCTGTGAGCGGAAGGTCAAAGGCACCATCCATTGGGTAGACGCCAGTCATGCCAGCGAAGTCGAACTTCACCTCTATGACTATCTGGTGGAGGATGATTCCGGCCTGACGAAAGATAATTTTCTGGAGCGAATCAATCCGAAATCTCTGGAAATTGTCAAAGCCTATATTGAACCGGAATTATTAAAGGCGCAACCCTATCAAAAATTTCAGTTCATCCGCAACGGATTTTTCTCCGTCGATCCCAAATATTCAACCCCGGAGGCTCCGGTATTTAACCAGATTGTCTCTTTAAAAAGTTCCTGGAAACCGACAAACTAAACGATATAAAATACTGGCAGCAAGCTGATTAGATGAGGGGAGAAGTTATGAAAATATGGTCTGATAAAGAAAAGATGTCCCGGGACGAGCTCCGGAAACTGCAGTTTAAGCGTTTAAAGAAAACGCTGAACCACGTTTATGAAAACGTGCCTTATTATCATGAAAAATTCAAAGCCGCCGGGGTTAAACCGGTGGATATCCGCACCCTGGAAGATATGCGGCTATTGCCGCTGACCACCAAGGAAGATCTCCGCAAAAATTATCCCTTTGGGCTCTTTGCCATGCCCAAAAATAAAATTGTCCGCTATCACGCCTCTTCCGGCACCACCGGCAAGCCAACCGTGGTCGGTTACACCAAACACGACATGAAGGTGTGGCGGGAAGTGATCGCCCGGATCGCCACCATGGGCGGCGTCACCGCTGACGATACCGCCCAGATCACCTTTGGCTTTGGCCTCTTTACCGGGGCCTTTGGTCTTCAGCAGGGGTTAGAAAAGATCGGCGCCGGGGTCATTCCGATGTCGGCCGGCAATACCCAGAAACAGATTATGATCATGCAGGATTTCCAATCCACCGTCCTGATCGGTACCCCATCCTATGCCCTGCATCTGGCCGAAGCCGCTCAGGAAATGGGGATTGATCCCAAAGAAGAGCTGTTTCTTAAATACGGCCTCTTTGGCGGCGAAGGTTCCACCGAAGAAATGCGGGCCAAACTCAATGAAGCCTGGGGCATCACCGCCACTGAAAACTACGGCATGAGCGAATTGATCGGCCCCGGCGTTTCCGGCGAGTGTCTGGCTTTTAAAGGGATGCACATCAATGAGGATCACTTTATTGCTGAAATCATCGACCCGGAAACCCTGGAGGTGCTGCCGGAAGGCGCAGTCGGCGAACTGGTCATCACCCCGATTACCAAAGAAGGGCTACCACTGATCCGTTACCGCACAAAGGACATCACAAGGCTCGATACCACGCCTTGTGATTGCGGTCGAACCTCAGCCCGGATGGCCAAGATCACCGGACGGACCGACGATATGTTAATCATCGGCGGCGTCAATGTCTTCCCCTCACAAATTGAAGGCGTTCTTTTGGGTATTAAAGGGATCGGTTCGAACTACCAAATTCGGGTCCTTAAAAAAGGCTATCTCGATCGGATCGAGATCGACGTCGAAGTGGTCAATCAGGATCTGCTGGTCTCAGTGACCCTGCTCGATCAGCTGTATAAAGAAATCCAGACCAAGCTGCACACGATCCTCGGGATTCACGCTGGTATCCACCTGGTTGAGCCCAAAAGTCTGGTGCGCTCCGAAGGCAAAGCCAAACGGGTCATCGATCTGCGATCTGAAGATTTATAGGAGGCAAACCATGCTAATTAGTCAATTGTCAGTCTTTATTGAAAATAAAAAAGGCCATCTAGCCAAGATCACCGGGGTCCTTAAAGATGCCCAGGTCGACATTCGGGCCATTTCCGTTTTTGACAGCGCCGAATTCGGTATTTTGCGGATCGTCGTCGATAAGCCCGAAGCAGGGGCCGAGGCGCTTAAAAAAGCTGGTCACGTTGTCAAGCAAAGCTATGTGCTGGCGGTTGATCCCTCCGACAAGGTCGGCAGCCTCCACGATGTCTTTGCCCTGCTTTCTGAAAATGACGTTAACATCGAATATGTCTACTCCTTCGTCATGCCCAATAACCAGGGTTCACCCCTGATTATTCTTAAAGCCGACGATCAGGAAAAAGCCATCGCCCTGTTGAGTGCTTCGGACTTTAACCTGATTCCCAAAGAAGCCGTTTATAACGTCCAGAAAGGCTGATCGCCCAACCCTGCACCGACATTCGATTGGTACGGGAGTTCAGCACCCAAAGCAAAAGCCGGAGCAATGCTCCGGCTTTGTTTTTTATCGTCTGTTTTTAACCTTTTTAAGCCGGAAAAACTCTTCCCGCTCTTTCTCTTCAATGGTATCCTGAATGTACTTAATTTCGGCCTTTAATCGGGGTATCTGGATCTTGTCCAGAGCGTTGGCACTTTTCTGGGTTTTTTTTATTTCCAGCGACAGTTTATAGGCCGTTGTTTCCACCTGCGCCAGCTGATAAGATAAATATTTGACATCGTTGAATTTCTTGATGGCAATATCCAGGGCCGGGTTATTTTCATTAAAACCAAAGGCCAGGTTTCGTTCCCGCCGTTCCGTATAAATGACTTCGGGAATGTCAACCCCCATGACCCCCTTGGCCCGAATTTCAAAACCAATCTCCGGCGGAACTGAAAGGGCAAACTCTTCCAGGTGATTGAGGCCCATACTGATACAAACCTGCTGCAGGGCTTCATAGGCATCCCGAAACATCTGACCGATTTCTTTCTCGATCAACTCGGCTTCCTTGACCAGCTGCATGATTTCCTGAATTAAAATGGTTCTTTTTTTATCGAGCAGCTCATACCCTTTAATTGAAAATTTCAGCCGTCCCTTGGCTTTAATCAGATTCGCCTTGGTCGGGGTTATTTTAATGGCCATGACACCACCTATGCCTTCTTGGGAAAATACTTATCAATGTTTTCGGGACTGAGACGATCCAGTTCGGTCAGCGGCAACAGTGACAAGAGCTGCCAGCCGAGATCAAGGCTTTCAATAATATTTCGACCTTCATCAAAACCCTGATTAAGAAACTGTGCTTCAAAAGCCCGGCCAAATGCCATGTACTTTTTATCGGTGGGGCTTAAATCTTCTTCTCCAATAATCTGTGATAAATCTCTAACTTCCTGAACCTTGGAATACGAGGCAAACAACTGGTTGGCCACCTCGGCATGATCGCCCCGGGTAAAGCCTTCACCAATTCCATCTTTCATCAGCCGTGAAAGCGAGGGTAAAATAGCCACTGGCGGATAGATACTGCGCTGGAACAAATCTCTCCCAAGCACAATCTGACCTTCGGTGATATAACCGGTTAAATCCGGGATCGGATGGGTAATATCGTCATTAGGCATCGTCAATATCGGCAGGAAGGTAATCGAACCGACCTGGTCTTTTAGCATCCCGGCCCGTTCATAGAGAGAGGCCAGATCCGAATACATATAACCAGGATAGCCTTTCCGGCTGGGTACTTCTTCCCGGGCTGATGAGATTTCCCGAAGCGCTTCACAATAACTGGTGATATCCGTCATGACTACCAGAATGTGCATATGCTTTTCAAAGGCCAGGTATTCGGCGGCTGTCAGGGCACACCGGGGTGTCGTGACCCGCTCAGCGATGGGATCATCAGCATAGTTGACAAACATGACGACCCGATCCATAACATTGGCTTCATCAAAACTCTTCCTGAAAAACTTCTCGTCATCATGTTTAACGCCGATAGCCGCAAACACCACACCAAATTCTTCGTTGACATTATCACCCAGTCTGGCCTGACGCACAATCTGGGCCGCCAATTCATTGTGCGGTAAGCCATTGCCGGAAAAGATCGGCAGCTTTTGACCACGAATCAAGGTGGCTAGGGTATCGATGGAAGAAATCCCGGTTTGAATAAAATTACGGGGATATTCCCGGGACATCGGGTTAATCGGGCGGCCATTAATGTTGGCTTCAACCAAACTGAAGATATCACTGCCGTTATCAATCGGTTGACCAATGCCGTTAAAGATCCGTCCCTGCAAATCCAGGGACATCGGTAAATTAAATGCTTCCCCGGTAAACTTGATGATGCTGTTTCCGGCGGCTAAACCAGCGGTATTTTGAAATACCTGAATGATCACATTTTTTTCTTCAATTTTAATGACTTTTCCCTTTTTGATGTTGCCGGTGCTGATTTCGACAATATCAACCACTTCGCCGTAAAAGACGTCATCCACATCCGAAATCTGGATCAGGGGGCCAACGACTTTGTCGATTTGCAGATATTCTTTTTTCATGCTATTCCCCCTTAATTCTCATATTTTTTAAAGAGCACTTCATAATACTGGTCAATCTCATCTTTTAGCGTCTCAATTCCACTTAAATCATCATTGGGAATGGTGTATTTCATTTTTATAAACTGACTGAAAATATCCACATTTTTGAGCTGTGAGGTAGGAATCCCGAGCTTTAACCCTTCCCGGCCCCGTTCATATAAATATTCAATGGCCTTTAGCATGGCGTACTGTTTTTCCAGCGGTACATAGGTGTCATCTTTATTATAGGCATTCTGCTGCAGATAACCAACTTTAATGATTTTGGCAATCTCTAAAACCCAACGCTGATCATCCGGCAGCACATCTTCACCAACCAGCATGACCATTTCCTGAAGTTTGTTTTCTTCGTACATCAGCTCCAGCATTTTATTTCGCAGCGTGATGCAATCCGGTGCGACATTATCCTCATACCAATCGGATAATATTTTTATATAACCACTGTAACTTTCCAGCCAGTTAATAGCCGGATAATGTCTGGCATAGGCCAGGCTTTTATCCAGGGCCAGAAAGACATTAACAAAACGCTTGGTATTTTCGGTGACCGGTTCCGAGAAGTCGCCACCGGCTGGCGACACGGCGCCAATGATCGTGATCGAGCCGTCATCACCGCCCAAGGTTTCAATACTCCCGGCCCGTTCGTAAAATTCAGCAATTCGCGACGGCAGATAGGCCGGATAACCTTCTTCTGCTGGCATTTCTTCCAGTCGGCCGGAAATCTCCCGCAATGCTTCAGCCCAACGAGAAGTGGAGTCAGCCATCATTGCCACCGCATAGCCCATGTCCCGGTAATATTCGGCAATGGTAATGCCGGTATAAATACTGGCTTCCCGGGCTGCTACCGGCATGTTAGAGGTATTGGCAATCAGAACCGTTCGTTCCATGATCGACTTCCCAGACCGGGGATCAATTAGTTTGGGAAAATCTTCAATAACCTCGGTCATTTCATTCCCCCGTTCACCACAGCCAATATAGACAATAATATCGGCATCGGACCATTTGGCCAACTGATGCTGCGTCATCGTTTTGCCAGTTCCAAAGCCCCCGGGGATTGCCGCTGTACCGCCTTTGGCAATTGGAAAGAAAATATCGATCACTCGTTGACCGGTGATGAGCGGCACCAGGGTTTCCCGCCGATAGGCATTGGGCCTTGGCGTCCGCACTGGCCACTCATGAGCCATCTTCAGTTCATGGAGCTCGTTCTTGGCATCGCGAATTGTTACCAGTGCATCTTCAATGGTGTACTCGCCATCCGGCACCACGGAAACAACGGTTCCCGACAGGTTCGGTGGTACCAGTAGGCGGTTTTTAATGACTTGCGTCTCCTGAACTGTTCCAAAGCTGCTGCCCGCCAATAACAAATCGCCCGGTTTAACGGTGAGCGTTGCCGACCAAAGTTTTTTATCGTCGATCGATAAGAGGCCGATGCCTTCCGGGATAAAAATCGGTGAAAGCTCCTGAATTTTTTCCAGTGGTCGCTGAATCCCGTCAAACATATTTTTAAGCATCCCCGGCCCCAATTTAAGACTGAGCGGTCTGCCGGTGGGAGTAATTTCCTGACCGGTTTTAAGGCCTTCCGTTTCTTCGTAAACCTGGATCGTCCCGATATCACCTTCTAAAACAATGACTTCGCCGATTAAGCGCTGCTCCCCCACGGTAACCATTTCCCGCATCTTAAAGCTGGTCATATTTTTTCCTTTAATAACGGGACCGTTAATGGCAGAGATGATGCCCTTTGCTTTATTTTCTTGCTTAACTGCCACTTAGCTCACCTGCTTTTCCATAAACCCGTTCAGAGTCATTCCGATGAGTTTATAATTACTTTTGATCAGATTTTCAACCGTAAAATCGCAATGGAGTCGGCCTTCGGAATCCTCGGCAATAAAGCCGCCGATGCAATCTGTGCATTCCTGCCGGTATTCAACATTAAAATCCGTTAATTGTTGATCTATGATGGTTTTAAGCTGCTTAAAATCGCCTTCCCGGACAAAAACGACAATATTATTTTTACCGGCAAAAACCTGATGAATCTGCGCCACACAATCCTGCAGATAATCGTTATAGACCTCTTGACTCAGGTAATCACTGGCTTTTTCCCGGATCAGCTGATTAAAATCCATCAGGATTCGATTCTTTTCTTCCAGTTCCAGGGTTTTGGCTTTATTTTTACCTTCGGCAATAATTTTGTTCTTATCTCTGAAGATCGTATGATAACTCCGCTCCTCGATGGCCCGCTTTTCTTTTTTTATCTTTTCCTCGGAGTCAGCCAGCAGCGCCTTCTTTTTATCCTTGGCATCGTAGATGATATCTTTGCCCCATTTTCGTTCCTTACTTAAGAGATATTGGGTAAATACCCGGAGTTTTTCTTCTACTGAAATCATTTTATCACATCCTTACAATCCCACAGATTCTTTAATATACTTCATAATCATCCCTTCACTACGCAAATAGCCGTGGCGGTCAGGGATGACCGTAATTAAAGGTGAAAAGTATTTCTTTTTTGCTTCCAATACCAAATCGGTAATCATCAATGATGCTTTTTCGGTCAGAAAAATTATCCCAATTTCCTTGTCTTTCAAGGCTTCTTTAAACGCTGTCTCAATCTCTGCCTGTGTTTTTACATATGCCCCTTCAATACCAGCCAGTTGCATTCCCAAATAGGAATCACGATTCTCACTGATTACATATGATTTCATACTTACAGACTTCCAATAATCATGATTGAAATAACCAGACCGTAAATGGCGACCCCTTCAGCCAGTCCAACAAAAATCAGTGTCTTACCCAGAATTTTAGGATCTTCAGAAACAGCCCCCAAAGCCGCCGAGCCAACCACACCAACCGCATAACCAGCCCCTACGCAGGCAAGCCCAGTAGAGAGTGCTGCTGCGATATAGCCGAGTCCAGCATCCGTCATTCCGCCCGGTTCCCCACCGGTGGCGGCGGCAACTACCCCAGGTGCCATCACAATCAAGGCGGCCGCCAACATCGGAATAAAGGTTGACAGATTTAACTTAAGAAATCTTTTTAGTTTTACCTGTTTGGCATCACATCCGTGATAGTTAAAATAGACACCCAGAGAAATGGTTCCCAAAACAAGTAAGGCAGTGCCAATGGTTATAAAGGTTAATACATTCATTTGCGTTTCTCCTTAAAATAAATTAATTTGCAGGTCAACGGGGCGAAATTCAACCCCATCACCGGTATAATATTTACTGAATAATTCATAAAACTGTAATCTCAATGCTTGAATCGAGACGATCAATGTTTCCAGAACAATTACAAAAATATTGGCAAAAATCAGAACGCCCACACTGATGACCCCATTATGAGCCATTTCAGCCAGGGTCTGAAAGGCTACGAAAAGCCCCACATGAACCAGGGCAAAGGCGCCAATTCGAATAAAGGACACGGTGTTACTAAACATCCCCAGCAACATCTCAAACAGTTCAAAGCCACTTTCAATATAATAAGCCGAGGGCTCTTCTTCATAAAGATGACTATTTTTCTGCAAATAATTTGCCAGTGGTTCCCTTATTAATACGATAAAAATCAAAAGCACTGCCAAGATTGCTAAAATTGGTGTCAGCACCGTTGCCACTGCAAATCCACCAGCGTTTACACCGACAATCGCCAGTAAACTGGCGTAGAGGACAAAACCGCAGATGCCATTTTTACCAAAAACACCTTCTTTGATTTCTTTTTGTCTAAGCTTATTAATAATGCTGTAGACATAGGCCACAAAAAGCATTCCAATGCCAATTCCAATTGCAACAAATAATATCGAATTGATCTCCTCGAATGGTCTTAGCCACAGGGCATGGATCACTTCTTCAAAACCAAAAACACTGCCATACATAAATCCAAAGAATGTGGAGCAAATTCCCAGGCGAAACAAAACCTTCCCAAGCTCTACGCCCGTTTTTCCCAGAATAAACCCGGCGACCGCCAAGACCAGACCTTGACCGACATCACCAAACATAAATCCAAAACAGAACATGTAAGTTAAACTTAAAAAAGGGGTTGGGTCCAGCTCATTAAACGAGGGTACTCCATACAGCTTGACCAAATTTTCAAAGGGTTTAAAAAGCCAGTTGTTTTTCATTTTCGTCGGCGGCTTGCCGCTGCCCTTATTGGTGTCTGAAAACATAATGATCATCTCCGGATATTTAGCAGCAATGGCTTCCATCCTCTGTTTGTCACGCTTGGAAATCCATCCCGAAAAATAAAAATTTTCATCACTGAAAGCCATAAACTTTTTAATAATACTGAGATTGGCGTAAAGACTCAAAGTATTAAAACTGTCGGTGGCATCAGCCCGGTTTTCTTCCAGATGAATATTTAGTTTTTTAAGTAACTCGGCATTTCTGGCTTGCAGTGCTTTGATTTCTGCATCAATTGCTTCGAGAATCTCTTTGGGCGACTCAGTATACTTACCATCAAACCCTTCAATCGGTTTAAAATTTAGGGCCTTCAAAATCCGCTGTGATTCAATCTCCAGATCTTTGGGCGACACAATCATAAATACTTCTTCATTATCTTCCTGGTTGCCGACATGAAAGACAATCGAGGTCACACTGTTGTAAATACTCTTCAAACGCACAGCATTATCTTTGGTGACTGAACCAAGACTATAGGAAAAATTCTCCAGACTATCCAGTTCACTCATCTTTGCATCCAACTCATCCAGATAGGAATAAGCAATTTTACTTTTTCCCAAAGCTTCAATCTGATCATTGACCTGCTTTAATTCACTGTATTCCACCCCCAGATTGCCGTCAAATTCCCGGGCTTTGCCCAGTGCTTTGCCAAGATCATTCTCACTTTTTGCCAGCGAAATCATGTCTAAATTAAGCGAACCCTTGTAGAGTTCATTTAACTTATTGACTGTTTTGACAAAATTCTTCTCATCCATCATCGTCTCGCCGGATACAAGCTGTGCAAATCCCAGCAGCTCACCCATATTTTCCTCACGTATTGGAAGAATGAACCGCCCGGAATCAATTTCCTGCATGGCATCGACGATTTGAATATCATTGAAAAGAAAAATGTCTTTGGCGAATTTATCAACATACTTGATTTTTCCGACCACATCCATCATAATCACATTTTCAATTGCCATAGAATACTTCCTTTCACACCCTAATCAATGGGTCTGATTAAATATTTTTTTGTTTCATCTGCTCCCATTTGATAGCGCTTACTTTCAATGATCGAAGTAATATCTTCAATCTCAAAATCCAGCAGCCGAATATAGGCAACAACTCGGCCCAGACTACCATTTCCTTCACTAAAAAGCTTGAGATACATAAAATAAAGATACCGCTCCTGCCGCCTTTCCATATACAGATCGATTGTCTTGGTATGATTAAATAAAAAGGCGTAATCGGTATCTGCAATTCGTTCTTTCATCTCGATAAAATTCTTTGCTTCAACCAATGACACCAATCGTTTCTCATTTAATACCAATCCACCTCTCAAGGAGTATGCAATCAACTCTTCCCGGGATAGTTTATAAAACTTTTTACCCCGATAAATCCAAATCAAATTTAATAGATCAAAATTACGACGCTGGGCATTAATCAGATCCCGATTGGCTTTCTTATCTAATTTGAGCAGCCGGTTCTTAACCAGATCGTAATAATATCGATCCAGATTCTTTTCAACCATCACCAAATCCTGATCGATTCTGATATCTTTATAGATTTCCAGAATTCGATAGTAGTCGGTATTGATCAGCAGTTTTTTAAACTCGTCCCAATCCCGGGCCCGAAATAACTTTTCGAAGGGGACGGTTGAATACTGATGCGAATATATGATCAATTCCCGAAGAGATTCCAAGTCATCATTTCGGGCAATCCCCCGGATTAAAATCCGCAGCGCTTCCACTTCCAGTCGTACCAGAAACACCTTAAAATAAGTCTTATCATCGCCTGATAAATAATGCATCAGCTTTTCTGTTTCCAAAACCTTAAGATCATTTAAATGCGCTTCAAACTCAGTTCGGTGCAGATCGTCAATATTCATATTCTTTAGAAACTCCCCATAATGGGTGTTGTCCCGTAAATACTGAAATACTTCTTTTAAATCCTTTGCTTTTATAAGCTCACGAAAATCATCATCATCAATTTTCCGAGCTCTCATTGCCAGTGCTTTTGCACTTATACAAGCATATTTACTCTTTGACATACGATTCTCACACTTTTCTTTAAATCAAGAAAGAAAATCAGAAAAAAATAGCCTGACGCTGATCTTTTTTCTTTTAAACATCACTAACTTTTTTCTTGAAGAGTATTTCCAGAACTTCCCTGGCCTTATCTTCCTTTTTTTCATCATACCGACAGCGGATTTTTGCCAGTTCCGCTTCCATTCCATCAATAATTCTCTGGCGTTCTTCCCTGGCCTTGTTGATCTCCTGCTGGTAGTTCTGTTTAGCTAATTCCTGAGCGCCATCCAGCTCCGCTTTTTCTTTTTCTTTTATATCATTTTTGGTACGATCCAGAATTCGTTCAGCACGTTGAACAACATTTTTTTTTATCCGCACTGCCTTCGTATCGAGGTTGATGACTTGTCTGATGACCACATTAATATCAGCATCTTCACTATGTAGCATGTTCAGTCTCCTTTCAGTAATATTTTGTCCAAATTACTTCTTATTAATATACCCATTAATTATGATTTTCATTATAGCACTTTAAAAAATACTAGCAACCTCTATTTTTTTCTGGCAACCGATTACAAACTTCACTAAATTACTTATTTTGTTGACATTGTTCTGTTTCGGGTGTATGATGTTATTAAAAATAATACCCCTCCCCATGTGGGGTGTACTATTTAGGAGGTCGCCATGAAAATAATACAATTCACTATCAGCGGTATGACCTGCACAGCCTGCGCCAGTGCCATTGAACGAAAGGTCGGTCAAATTAACGGCGTCGCATCGGCGGTCATTAACTTCTCAAATGAAAAACTGGTTATCCAGCACGACCCGGATCTGGCCCCGGCATCACTGATTATCAGTACCATCGAAGCCCTGGGTTACGGCGCCGAATTGGCTAATCATGACAAATCTGCGCCAATCAATAAAAAAGAACCTGGCCAACCTGCTTATCAAAGTCAGATCGATGTGGTCAAATTTCGCTTAATCGCCTCGCTGGTTTTCACGCTGCCCCTTGTTTATCTGGCGATGGGTCCGATGCTCGGCTTGCCGATCCCCATTTTTCTGGCCGGTGAACAGAATTTGTTGCTTAACGCCTTAACCCAAATGTTTTTGACCCTGCCAGTCATTTTTCTTTGTCGCCATTTTTACGTCAATGGCTTTAAAGCCCTGGCTAAGCGAATTCCCAATATGGATTCACTGGTGGCAGTTGGTACCAGCGCCTCCTTTATTTATGGGGTAGTCGTTCTTTTCATCCTAGCCTATGGATTTTCCTACGACAATATGGCGCTGATCCACCATTATTCACATGAGCTCTATTTTGAATCAACCACAGTTATCTTAGTATTAATTACCCTGGGAAAATTTCTTGAAACAAAAGCCAAAGGAAAAACATCCCAGGCCATCGAAAAACTCATTGCCCTGGTTCCTGATAAAGCCCGAGTTTTACGGAACAATATTGAAGTCGAAATTGCCATCGATGCCGTTCAAGTGAATGATATTGTGATTATCCGTCCCGGCGAGCGAATTCCCGTTGATGGCGAAATACTGACCGGACATTCCAGCGTCGACGAATCACTGCTTACTGGTGAAAGCTTACCAGTGGAAAAAACGGTTGGCGACTTCGTGATTTCCGGTAGCATCAATAAAACCGGTTCCTTCGAATTCAAAGCGACCAAAATCGGACAGGACACGACCCTCAGCAAAATTATTCAGCTGGTTGAAGAAGCCCAATCATCTAAGGCCCCGATTGCCAGGATTGCAGATGAAATCAGTCGTTTCTTTGTACCGGCAGTGATGAGCATTTCGCTACTCACCTTTGTGATCTGGATGATTCTCGGCTATGGGTTGTCCTTTGCTTTATCAGCAGCAATATCGGTTTTAGTTATTTCCTGCCCCTGTGCGTTGGGACTTGCTACCCCTACTGCAATTATGGTTGGAACCGGAAAAGGTGCCGAAAAAGGCATCTTATTCAAGAATGGTCCAGCACTGGAAATTCTTGGAAAATCCAATACCATTGTATTTGATAAAACCGGTACCCTAACCATTGGTTCACCATCCGTTACCGATATCATTCTTTATGATCCGAATGTTGATTCGAATCAATTAGTACAACTTACTGCTTCACTGGAAAATAAATCTGAGCACCCCCTCAGTGAAGCGATTATCAAAGAAGCCACTGCACGGCAGTTAACACTAGCCGATCCAGACACATTTGAATCACTCTCTGGTTTCGGCATTCAAGGACAGATTGGCGACAAGAAAATTTTGGTTGGCAATATCAAACTGATGGAGCGTCATGGACTCACCGTCGAATCGATCATGGCTGATTATGTACGCCTTTCAGATTTGGGAAGAACGCCCCTGCTGGTTAGCTGGAATCACTCCATTAAAGGGATTATCGGTGTAGCTGATGTTATTAAAGAAAACAGCTACCAGGCTGTTTCTCAACTCAAAGCCATGGATATTGATGTTTATATGCTTACCGGCGATAATGAACGGACTGCTCAGGCAATTGGTAGCATGGTAAACATTGACAATGTAGTGGCCAATGTTCTTCCCCATGAAAAAGCCACAATGATCAAGCAGCTTCAATCCCAAGGACATCAGGTAATCATGGTCGGTGATGGCATCAATGACGCACCCGCACTGGCCCAAAGTGACGTAGGAATTGCCATCGGCAATGGCACCGATGTTGCCATCGAATCGGCCGATGTTATTCTGATGCAAAACGATTTAATGAATATTGTCGCCGCTATCCAGTTAAGTAAGGCAACATTACGAAATATCAAACAGAATTTATTTTGGGCATTTATCTATAACGTAATCGGAATTCCCCTCGCTGCTGGTGCTTTGTATATCCCATTTGGACTCAAACTAAACCCAATGTTTGCGGCAGGAGCCATGAGCTTAAGCTCCGTATCGGTGGTTCTCAATGCTTTATCACTTAAGACGTTTAAAGTAAAACTCTTACCGATTAGAAAGAATGAATTGAATCAAACTGTTATCAAGGCAGAACTGCCTCTTAATAAAATGATAGAAACGAAAGAAGGAAAAAACATGAAAAAATTATTAAAAGTAGCTGACATGAGTTGTCAGCATTGTGTAAAGCGGGTCGACGGCATTTTAAATGGGTTTGAAGGAATCACAGATGTATCGATTTCTCTGGAAGAAGGCCAGGCCAGTTTTACCGCTTCCGAAAATGTCGATATGAACGCAGTGACTACAGCACTCACTGAAGCTGGTTATCCAACCTCTGATATCACCGCATAAAACTATGGAAACTAAGGATCGTTCAGCTGAGCTTAACTTACTAAAAACTGCCCGGGGTCAAATCGATGGCATTATTAAAATGCTGGAAAATGATCGTTATTGTATTGATGTATCAAAACAAATACTGGCTGTTCAGGCGCTACTAAAAAAAACTAATTTGGAGATTTTAAAAAAGCACATGAATTCCTGTGTCAAAGATGCCTTTGAAAAAGGTGATGGTGAAGCTAAAATTGATGAAATCATGCTTGTTCTGGATAAATATTATCGCTAATTAGAAATCTGAAGCACATCTCTAATCAAATATCTATTATTCCCATAAAACAAGGTTTGCCCACACCCAGGCTAACCTTGTTTTTATTTATTGATCGATTAGATGTTCTTTTGCATAATTTTCTTTTGACTATCATTCTAATTTTGATTCTCATTTACTAATGTAACAATCAAGTTAGTCCCGTCCATTTTATTAACAAAAAAATAAAAAACCGCATAAATGCGGTTAGCTTTTTTAATGGTGACCCATGGGCGACTTGAACGCCCGACACCCTGATTAAAAGTCAGATGCTCTACCAACTGAGCTAATGGGTCATAGTAAATTATTGAGTTATTGTTTGTCTTCAAACGATTGTGTAATACTCAAGTTTGCCTGACTAAGCGATTCACACAAAAATGTTCACTCCCTACGGTCGTGCATTTTTGGTTCTCTGCTTATACCAACTGAGCTAATGGGTTGCAAGGATCGTATTTTAACTAAAAACTCTTCTCATCCTGATTGGATGAGTTTTTAGTTAAAATGCATTAGCTTTATCACTGTCGTTTCGCTCACGCTCAACTTCCGACCAATTTCTATCGAAATTGGGATAAAGCTTATGGTGGGAGAAGATGGATTCGAACCATCGTAGACGTCGTCAACGGATTTACAGTCCGCCCCCTTTAGCCACTCGGGCATTCTCCCATCCGAATTTTGACAAAAAAATGGAGCTGATGAACGGACTCGAACCGTTAACCTGCTGATTACAAATCAGCTGCTCTGCCAATTGAGCCACATCAGCTTAATAAAAAGTATTGATACATTGAATTACTTACTGCTAATACACTACAGATAACTAAGTGATTCGCACCAAAATTTTGACTCGCTACTCTCGTCAATTTTGGGCTCTCTACTTATGCCAATTGAGCCACATCAGCCTAATGAAAATGTATTAACATATTAATTGGATCGTATTTTAATCGAAAACTCTTCTCATCCAGATTGGATGAGTTTTCAATTAAAATGCGTTTGTTTTATCACTGTCGTCTCGCTCACGCTCCACTTCCGACCAATTTCTAAAAGAAATTGGGATAAAACTTATGGCGACCTGGAAGAGACTCGAACTCTCGACCTCCAGCGTGACAGGCTGG
>JABNAD010000332.1_pt1 | contig 27425 bp, 19 predicted proteins | sample 7240381 | NCBI WGS metagenome assembly JABNAD01 (sample SAMN11332834, study PRJNA596920) | anaerobic digester metagenome | biome: digested sludge; isolation source: digested sewage sludge-derived enrichment culture grown on H2/CO2 | place: Germany: Goettingen
CGAGGGCGTCGGCGACCAGGATTTCCGCGTCGACGGTCAGCGGGTCGCGGGTCATAATGTCGGCTGCTTTAAGGTTTTCGACCGGGGTTTCGCGGTGAAGCATGCGCCGGATGTCTCCATCCGTGATGATACCGGCAAGTTTTGATCCGTTGAGGACGGCGGTAGCGCCCAGGCGTTTCGAAGAGATTTCGAGCAGTACCGCGCGCATATTGTCGTCTGACTGAACCTCCGGCTTTTCATTGTATTTGTAAAGGTCTGCAACCCTGAGGTAGAGTCTTTTGCCCAGCGCGCCTCCGGGATGATACCGGGCAAAATCCTGACGGGTGAATCCGCGGCATTCCAGCAATGCTACGGCCAGGGCGTCGCCCATCACCAGCTGGGCGGTTGTGCTGGCGGTTGGCGCAAGGTTGTTCGGGCATGCTTCGCGGCTGACCGTTGAGTTGATTACCAGATCCGCGTTTCCGGCCAGGTAGGATTCCGTGTTGCCCACTATGGCAATCAGCTTGTTGCCCATCAGCTTCAGCAAGGGGATCAGCACCTTTATTTCGGGGGTGTCGCCGCTTTTCGAAAGGCAGATAATCACATCCCCTGCCCTGATCATGCCCAGGTCGCCGTGGATGGCATCCGCCGCGTGCATAAAGCTGGCCGGGGTTCCTGTGCTGTTGAAAGTGCTTACCAGTTTGGCGCCGATGTTGGCGCTCTTACCGATCCCGGTAACGATGACCCTGCCTGTGCAGGCAAGGATTAACTCAACACTGCGGGTAAAATCATCTGTAAGGTAATTGCCGAGCTGGCCGATGGCTGCCGCTTCTTCAGCAATGGTCCGGAGTGCAATCTGCCTGATCTGATCTGCTGTCTTCAATGGGAGGGAGATTTGTATATGATAAAGGCGTACAAATATACAACATTCAGGCAAGGCCGACAGCACCTTTGGACCCGAATTAAACAACAGCAGGCATGTTAGGATGAACTATTGATTTTGTGGGGGATATCCGGATGAATAAATTCAGGCACCGGATGCTGCCGGGAAATACCTGTGCCGCGGCAGCCTGTCCCTTCTCCTGGGAGTATTTCATCCCTTCCGGTTTGGTTATGTTTAATTTTCATCCGAAAGATTTACCGGAAGAGGCGGGAATCTGACCTGCAAAAAACAGATTTTAAGAAAGTTGCTGAATGAATGATATTTTTTAGAAATTTGCACGCCTTTAAATCTGAGGTAAATGATGATTGAGCCCGGCCGGGATGTGCGGGTTGCAACATCAGGATGGTCGTCCCTGCGGGGATCCACAGGTTTGGGAAGCTGCCGGGAATATAAAATTTCGGGGGAATACAGCTCTCCGGTCAGGGCCGGAAGTGCTTTATATGGCCGGATTTTCAGGTTAAGACCCGGTTCCCGGCCATCAGGATTGAATTGTTTTGTATTGAAAAGTCAGTGGTTGGTATGTTATTTTTGAAGGACAGATTGACGTGTTCAGAAAAATGATACCGGGGAAGTATTTTTTTTGATTTTTCACTACTTAATGATTACATTTGTTTTAAATGAAAAACTATAATCAGATTACAGCAACTGATCTGAGACAAAAAAATAGCTGCATGAAGAAAGTGAATAACTATTCGCTTAATGAATTACTGAAGAAGATATTCGGTTTTGATTCCTTTAAAGGGAATCAGGAGGCGATTATAAACAACCTGCTGGAGGGCCGGGATACTTTTGTGATTATGCCGACCGGTGGTGGCAAATCCATGTGTTACCAGTTACCGGCCCTGATCAGTCCGGGTACCGCCATCATCATTTCCCCGCTTATCGCCCTGATGAAGAATCAGGTGGATGCCATCCGTAATTTCGGGGCCGAGCAGGGGATTGCCCATTTCCTGAATTCCTCACTGAGCAAGGCTGAAATCACGGATGTAAGGAAAGATCTGAAAAACGGGAAGACCAAACTGTTGTATGTAGCCCCCGAGTCTCTCACCAAAGACGAAAACGTTCAGTTTCTCCAGGAAATCGATATATCATTCTTTGCCATAGACGAAGCACATTGTATTTCGGAATGGGGGCACGATTTCAGGCCGGAATACCGGAGACTGCGCCCCATCATTGAAGCCATCGGTAAAAAAGTGCCGATTATCGCACTCACGGCCACGGCAACGCCCAAGGTTCAGCAGGATATTCAGAAAAATCTGAATATGCAGGATGCCTCCCTGTTTATCTCTTCCTTCAACCGCCCGAATCTTTATTATGAGGTAAGGCCGAAAGGAGAAGAGCCGATCAAGGATATCATCAAATATATCAAGTCGCAGCCGGGGAAATCGGGGATCGTTTATTGCCTGAGCCGCAAAAAGGTTGAAGAACTTGCCGAAACGCTTCAGGTAAACGGGATAAAGGCGCTGCCTTACCATGCCGGCCTTGATTCGGCCACCCGCGTGACCAATCAGGATAAATTCCTGATGGAGGAGATCGACGTAATCGTGGCGACCATTGCCTTCGGCATGGGAATCGACAAGCCGGATGTTCGCTACGTGATCCACCACGATATGCCCAAGAGCCTCGAAGGGTATTACCAGGAAACCGGCCGCTCGGGGCGCGATGACGGTGAAGGGAATTGTATCGCCTTTTACAGTTATGACGATATCCAGAAACTGGAGAAATTCAATAAGAACAAATCGGTAGCCGAACAGGAGATTGCCAGTCAGTTGCTGCTCGAAACCGTGGCCTATGCCGAGTCGTCGGTGTGCCGCCGTAAGCAGTTGCTACACTATTTCGGCGAGATTTATCCCGAGGATAACTGCGGAAGCTGCGACAACTGCCTCCACCCGAAGACCAAGTTTGAGGGAAAAGACGCGGTGGAACTGGTGCTCGAAACCGTGCTTGCCCTCAAACAACTGTTCAAGGCCAAGCATGTGATCGGTGTAATTACCGGGAAGCCTTCGGCCAACAACAAATCATTCAAGCACAACCAGCTGGAAGTGTTTGGCAAAGGTTCGGAATACGACGAGAAATACTGGAATGCGGTAATCAGGCAGATGCTGATTGAGCGCCTGCTGGCAAAGGATATTGAGAACTACGGGTTGCTCAAGGTTACGCCCGAAGGGCATAAATTCCTCAAGAAGCCTTACTCCATCATGCTCACCCGCGATCATGATTATGAAAATGCCGATGAGGAGGATTTCTTTGCCGGTGGTGCAAAAACAAGCACGGCCGATAAGAACCTGTTTACCATGCTCAAGGATCTGCGGAAGGAGATATCGCGCAAGGAAAATCTCCCCCCGTTTGTGATCTTCCAGGATCCTTCGCTTGAGGATATGGCCATTCAGTATCCCATCACTTTTGATGAACTGAAGAACATTACCGGTGTTGGCGCCGGAAAGGCCCAGAAATACGGTAAGCCCTTCCTCGACCTGATCAAGACCTATGTGGAGGAAAACGAGATCATCCGTCCGATGGATATGGTGGTGAAATCGGTGGTAAACAAGTCGGGGCTGAAGGTTTATATCATTCAGAATATCGACCGGAAAATCTCGCTTGAAGATATCGCTTTTGCCAAAAATATGTCAATCAGCGAATTGCTTACCGAAGTCGAAAGGATTGTATCGGCGGGTACCAAGCTCGACCTGAACTATTACGTGAACGAATATGTCGACCCCTATCACCAGGACGAAATCTACGATTACTTCCGCGAAGCCGAAAGCGATTCCATCGAGAAGGCACTGGAAGAACTGGGAGAGGATGAGTTCAACGAGGAAGAGATCAGGCTTATGCGGATCAAATTTATGTCCGACCTCGGGAATTAGGCCTCCGGGCTATCAGATTCATGCAGGGCAGCCGAAATATTGAACGGCTGCCTTATTTTTTCGCTAAATTTGCAACTTAAATTTCAAATTCAACTTTTTATGCAGGAGGAAACAATGGATCAAATGCCTGAAATCAGGGAAACGGCACCCAAAAGTAAACTGAATGTTGTACTTACGGTTGTTAATCTGCTTATGCTTGCCGGGCTGATTGTATTGTACTTTATTGTTCTCGGTCCCCGCAAGGGCGAGCCGGTAAATCAGGCGCTGATTCAGAAGTCGGCTCAGGGTGGAGTAACGGTTGCCTATGTGAACAGCGACAGCATCATGGCCCACTATGATTTGGTCAAATCGATGCGGAATACGCTTGAGACAAAAACCGTAGCCCTTGAAAATGAATTGAAAAGGAAGCAGAGTTCGTTCGAAAAGGATGCGGCTTATTTCCAGGAGCAGGTCAGCAAGCAAACAATTTCCGAAGCCTCGGCCCAGGAGATTTATGCACAGTTGATGGCGGAACAACAGAAGCTGTATGAGCTGCGTGAACAATATTCGGCCGAGCTCTCGCGCCAGGAGTTTGAACTGAACCTCGTGCTGATCGACAGCCTGAACAACTTCCTTGAAAGGTACAACCGAAAGATGAATTTTGATTACATCTTCTCCCATTCCCGCGGGGGGAATATCCTATCGGCCAACGATTCGCTTGATATCACGGTTGAAGTGCTCAGACAGCTGAATTCAGAGTACAAAGGGAAAGCTTCAGAATAGTGAATAAGGGATTGATCACCGGCGCCGGTTTCTTGCTGCTTATATCTCTTTTTGCGTTGAACGCATGCCGCGAAAATGCAAAAATCGAGGGGGATGAAGTGTTGATTCCCAGGCAGGAAATGATTATGCTGATGTCGGATGTTGAACTTGCTGAGGCGGTACTCCGCTACAAGCAGGGGAAAATATCGCGCGACAGTCTGAATATGCTTTCGGCAATGACCTTTGATTCGCTTTATGCATGGCATCAGGTAACGCCCGCCCGGTTTAAGGCAAATCTTGCATATTACCAGAAAGATCTGGCCGGTTTCGAAAAGATGCTTGATGAGGTTATCCTGTTGTTAACACGCGCGAAGGACAGCATCAATAATCTGCCCCTGCCCGGCGGGGATTCGGTGCAGAAAAGCAAAATTCAGGTCAGGTGAACCGCCTGCCCTGAAGTTTTCCCTGTTTTGCGTCAAATTTCCGGATTGCGGCTGTTTATGCCGGCTTCCGGCTATTTATTGCCTGGAGGCTGTAGCGGTATAGTAGTTCTGGTCGCCTCCCGCGGCAATGGTGTAGTCCCAGTCCATCAGATTCTGCCCCGATGAGCTTCCGGAACCGCTGACAAGAAAGCCGGGCGCCAGTTCCTGGGCCGGCACCGTAATGCGGCTGCTGGTTACAATCCCATAGGCGGAATAATTGCCTCCCGCGTTGGCAAAATTTCTTAGTAACACCTGTGATGAATTTCCCGGATCGTAGGTAATGGTTACCGTGTAGCTGATGCCGAGGTCGCTTTTAAATCCTTCGGTTTCCGTAAATCTCCACGAACCGGTAAATTTATCCCTGACATCACCATCATCAGGATCAATATCTTCGTCAATCACACAGGAAGTAAAAGCCAAAGCCATAAAAAGGAATAAAGCCGAAATTCTGATTTTTCCTGATTTCATATAAGGTTGGTTTGCTGTTTAACCCGGAATAAATGCTGAATTCAATTCAAATAGTATGCCGTATCTTGTCTTTATACTGCAAATTTATAAAGATTGTTTTTCAAGCCTTCATTTAGTAATTCAGATTCCGGGTTATTATCCGGAGGAAAGTGTAATTTTTTCCGGACTGATCTTTCAAATGGGAATCCCATGATTTGTTTGTATTTGCCGGTATTGAATTATGTTCATTGGTAAATATTTTTTTGTTTGAATGTTTTATTTGCTAATTTTCGTCGCCAAAATTTGTTAACCATGCATACACTGATCGATCTTTTTGAATCTGCTGTTTCGCGGTTCCCTGAGAATACTTATCTATATGAGAAGCAGGGCCCCGTCTGGACCAAAGCCTCTTACAGCCAGGTGCGCGACAAAATCTACACATTCGCCGCCGGATTGCTGAGCCTGGGAGCGGTGCCGGGCGATCGTATCGCTATTCTTGCCGAAGGAAGGAATTCGTGGATCATCGGGGAGCTTGGGTTGTTGTATGTTGGTTGTTGCAGTGTTCCTTTATCAATCAAGCTATCGCCTTCCGAAGCTGAGTTCAGGCTCCGTCACAGCGGGGCGCGCAAAATCATTGTATCGGCGGGGCAGTTGGATAAAATTACTGCGATCCGCGGAAACCTTCCCGACCTGGATCAGGTCATATTGATGGATCCCGTTTCCTCGGGAAATAAGAATGATGTGGTATTTGATGAGGTTTGCCGGCTGGGGGAGGGATATCTTAAGACCCACGCCGACGAATTTGCTGAAGCCATGCGGACGGTTACCCCCGAAAGCCTGGCCAACATCACCTATACCTCAGGCACTACCTCCGATCCTAAAGGTATCATGCTCACCCATTCAAACTATGTGAACAATGTGATGCAGTCCCTCTCCCTGATGGATATTCCGGATACCTATAAAACCCTCGCTTTTCTGCCCTGGGATCACTGTTTTGCCCACACTGCCTGCCTCTATTGTTTTATTGCCAAAGGAGCGGGGGTTGCCTCGCTGCAGGTTGGCAAGACCGCAAACGAAACGCTCAAGAATATTCCGCTGAATATCAAAGAGATCAAGCCCGACCTTCTGATGAGCGTCCCGGCAATATCAAAGAATTTCAGAAAAAGTATCGAAGCGGGCATTGCCGCAAAGGGCAAGGTAGCCCGTAAATTGTTTAATGCCGGTCTGCGGATTGCTTACGCTTATAACGGCATTGGTATTAACCGCGGCAAAGGGTGGAGGTTTCTGCTGAAACCCCTTGTAAGTTTGTTTGATAAAATCCTGTTCAGCAAGGTACGGGAAGGATTCGGGGGTAAACTGAAGTTTTTCATAGGGGGCGGAGCATTGCTGGATGTTGAATTACAGCGTTTCTTCCTGGCCATCGGCATTCCCGTTTGTCAGGGTTACGGTCTGTCGGAAGCGTCGCCCGTGATTTCTTCCAATTCATTGCTCAACCTGAAGCTGGGTACCTCAGGGAAAGTTGTCAGGCCGCTGGAACTGAAGATCTGTGATCCGGACGGCAATGAACTGCCCAAAGGTCAACCCGGTGAAATTGTAATCCGTGGAGGCAATGTAATGAAAGGATACTGGAAGAACCCGGAAGCCACAGCCGAAACGGTAAGGGATGGATGGCTGTTTACGGGCGATCTTGGATATATGGATGAAGATGATTACCTGGTCGTGATGGGCAGGTCGAAGAGCCTGCTGATCAGCAGCGACGGTGAGAAATACAGCCCTGAAGGTATTGAGGAGGCGCTGGTCGACAATTCGAAACTGATAGACCAGAGTATGTTGCATAATAACCAGAATCCATACACCGTCGGGCTGCTCGTGCCCAATATACAGGAAATCAACCGGCTGGTGGCGAAGCATGGACTGGAGCCCGGATCGGAGCAAGGGATAGATTACGCCCTCAAACTGCTGCAACACGAGGTGAATGCCTACTACAAGCACGGCAGGTTTGCCGGCATGTTTCCCGAAAGATGGCTGCCTACCTGTTTTGCAGTTTTACCGGAAGCGTTTACGGATAAAAACCTGATGATCAACTCTACATTCAAAATGGTCAGAGGTAAGATCACCGAAAGGTATGCCCCGGTGATTGAATTCCTCTATACTGCGGAAGGAAAAAACACGCTGAATGATCTGAACAGGTCTAATCTCAAAAACTGGTACCGCACAGAATCCTGAAATCATTTTCTGATGCCAGCGGATTAATGTTGCCTGTGAGAAATACAGCCTATAATCTGACTGCTTTTGCTACACCGGTAAACCGGCCGGTGGTGACCCGGATAAAGTAAACGCCGGGGCTCAGGGCATTTGTATTTAATCTGATCTGGTGACTGCCAGTCTCTTTTAGTTGTTGATGCATTTGCTGAACAACCACGCCTTTGAGATCCAGGATTTCAATAAAGGCTTCTGGGGCGTTGAACGGCTCAAAACGAACATCCAGGTAATCCGTAAACGGATTCGGCATTGCTTCGATCCGGAGCACATCGTGGGTGGGCGTGTGGCTTTCTGTATAAATACTGTAGTCGAGCAGGAGGGAATCCATAAAAACCAGCGACCTGACAAAGTATGGACCCGGCATCACATGACCGGCTTTGTGCCAGAAGAATTCATAGGAGAGGTTGAGGTGTTCCAGGGTATCCTGTAAGGCAAAATTCGGATAGTAGGCCATCGTTTCATCGTACAACCCGCAGCCGTAAAGGATGCTGACACTGTCAGCCGGACCTAAACCTGAAAGCATGGTGGGAATATTGAAAGCTTTCCATTTGTTATAAACTGAGTCCAGTAACTGGCAGTATTGATTAAACGGAAACTGAATGATACGCGGATTGATATAGGTTTGATTTGAGTTTGGGTCGGGTGAGTAGCCACTGGAAACCAGGAACAGACTTCGGGTGAAAAAGCCATTTGGCCCATATGGTACATCATTTGAAAATCCGTAGAAGTCAAAAAAATAAGGAGGGCCGCTGTTTTCGATCATCAGCATTTGTCTTACCGCCGGCATCCAGAGATCATAATTTACCTGCGCGGCATGGGATGAAATGGCCCTGAATTTATCCTTATGCAGGATGCCGAACCTGAAAGCGCCGTATCCGCCAAGCGACTGTCCGAATACCCCCCTCGCTTCCTTCTGCGGTATGGCCCTGTAATTCTCCTCAACCCAGGGAATTAAATCTTCGATGGTGAAATCCTCAAAATTGCCGGTAATAACAGAGTTTACATATACCCCCGTCCCGAAAGGCTGACAGCCGTTGTCGGCACATACAATGATCATGGGCTGGATCTGGTCGGTTAACAGTAACTGACTCATCAGCAGTTGCTGGTCATCCAGTGCATTCTGATTCCCTCCCCAACCATGCAGAAAATATACAGTCGGGTAGTATGCTTCCTGCTCCTGATAATAATTTTGGGGAAGGTAAATGCTGACTTTCCGGACTTCTTTGAGGGCATTGCTGTAAAATTCAGTGTCAATTTTGAAGAACTGAGCTTCAGCAGCAGGAGGAAAAGAAAACAAAACTATCAGCAGCGCGAGGACGAAAGTTTGCTTTTTCATGTGGCAGGAATTTATCAGCTATGCCAAATGTACATAATAGCTATCGAAAATGTTCTTATCTGTAAAAAAAATCATACCTGATTTTTTTATTCAGGATTTTCTTAGTCCATCAGCGCCGGCGACCGGCAACCTTTGCCGGGAGGGCAGTTGGTTGCAAGGATTGGCCCTTGCATGATCCGGCTGAGTTATGAAATATTCATATAAGGCAGACCATGTTGATACGGCATGAAAATGAAACAGTTGCATTCCCGTTTTATTTGTCAGACTTAAATACTAAAATATGTTAAAGCATGTGATTGATTACTATTGAAAAATTTTTACAATCCCCCACTTTTTATAATTTTGCTGCATGATAGAGCAGTTCAGACAACATATTGCAGATTTCCGTCTGTTTGAGCCCGGTGACCCTGTTTTGCTTGCAGTCAGCGGCGGGGTGGATTCCATGGTCATGGCCGAGTTGTTTCACAGGGCCGGGTATAATTTTGCCATAGCGCATTGCAATTTCGGTCTGAGGGGAGCGGAGTCGAATCAGGATGAGCGTTTTGTGGCCTCCATTGCCGAAAGCTATGGGGTAAAGCTTTTTGTGAAACATTTCAAGACGAGGGAATATGCAGGGTTCAATAAAATCTCTGTTCAGATGGCCGCCCGCACCCTCCGTTACGAGTGGTTTGATGAACTGCTGGCCACTGAGGGATTTAAAACCGTTGCCACCGCCCATCATCTTGATGATCAGATTGAAACGTTCTTTATCAATATCCTCCGCGGAACAGGCATCAGCGGGCTGCATGGCATACTGGCAAACCGGCGCGGCATTGTGCATCCGATGATGTTCGCCTACCGGAGACAGATTGAAGAATTCGCCGGCGATGAAGCCATCGGTTTCCGTGAGGACAGTTCCAACCGCTCTTCGAAATATCTCAGGAATAAAATCCGGCATGACCTGATGCCGCTGCTCGGAGAGATCAACCCTGAATTCAGGAAAACCATCACATTCACCATCGACCGTATGCGCGAAACGGAGCATTTGCTCGACAATCACCTTACGGCTGTGCGCGAAAAGGTAATGATTGAAAATGCGGATAACATTTCACTCAGGATCAGTGAGTTGGTGAAACTCAACCCCGCGGAAGTTTATCTGTTTGAACTGCTTCAGCCATACGGCTTCAACCGGAGCGTTACCGATGAAATTGTCAGGGGTTTACAGGATATCCCGGGAAAGCAGTACTTTTCGCAAACACACAGGCTGTTGAAAGACAGGGAGCTGCTGATCCTTACCGAATCGGGGCCTGCAGGCAGCCAGCCGGCCGGGGAAGTGATGATCGAAGAAGGGACCTCAGAGCTAAGAAAGCCTGTCCAGCTCAGGTTTTCGGTTTTAAAAAATGATGAAAATCTCATCATCAGCAAAAGCGGTGCCATAGCCATGCTTGATGCCGGTAAGATCAGCTGGCCGCTGAGGCTGAGAAAATGGAAGGAAGGCGATACGTTTGTTCCTTACGGCATGACGAACAATAAGAAGCTCAGTGATTACTTTATAGATAATAAATTCTCCATCGTTGAGAAGGAAAATGCCTGGCTGCTGATATCCGGCAATGAGATTGCCTGGCTGATCGGGCACCGTATCGGCAACAGGTTCAGGATTGACCCGGGTACAGAACAAGTGCTGCGCATTGAGCTACTTGATTAATTTTTCAGCTTTAAACCAATTAACTTCCGATGAAAAAATTCCAGAATTTACTGCTGCTTTTGCTGATTATACTTGGCAGTTCGGTTACCGCTTTTCCGCAGGTGCTGAAACCGGTTAAGTGGGGTTTCACCACAAAACAAATCAGCAACAGCGAAGTCCAACTGATATTCACCGCCACCATTGATCCTACCTGGCACCTCTATTCACAGGACATTCCACCCGACGGTCCGGTGCCCACATCGTTCACCTTCGAGCCCGGGCCGGGATATAAGCTGATCGGAAAGGTGAAAGAGCCGAAAGCTAAAGAAGAGTTCGACAAGAATTTTGACATGGTGGTGAAATATTTTGCCGATAAGGCGGTCTTTACGCAAAAAATCGAGGTGCTGACCGACAAGGATTTCGTGATCAAAGGCTTTTTGGAGTTTATGTGCTGCGACGACAGCCGTTGTCTTCCTCCCGACGAAGTGGACTTTGAATTCCGGGTGAAAGGTAATCCGGATGCCGGAAAGATTGAGGCGCCTGTTACAGAATCAGTAGTTCCGGCTGAAGAAATTCCTGCCGATACGGCTGTTGCAGTGGCTGCTGCCGATACCGTTGCTTCGGGTACCGGTGAAATCAAGCCGGCCGATGGCGGTGGGCTTGAAGAACATTCATCGCTGTGGACACTTTTCTTCTTTTCGTTCATCGCCGGACTGGCAGCCATCCTTACCCCCTGCGTGTTCCCCATGATTCCCATGACGGTGACCTTCTTCCTGAAGGAAAAAGACAAGGTAAAAGCCAAATTCCAGGCGCTCACCTACGGGGTTTCCATTATCCTGATCTATACCGTGATCGGAACAGTGGTCGCCATTACGCTGGGGGCCAATTTCGCCAACTTCCTCAGCACCCACTGGCTGCCCAATATCCTTTTCTTCCTGATCTTCATGTTCTTTGCAGCTTCATTCCTGGGGATGTTTGAGATTACCCTGCCCAGCTGGCTGATCAATAAATCGGATTCACAGGCCGACCGGGGCGGTATCATCGGTTCTTTCTTTATGGCATTCACCCTGGTGCTGGTTTCATTCTCCTGCACCGGTCCCATTGTAGGGGCTATCCTGGTGGCTTCGGCCAGCGGACAGGTGCTTGAGCCAATTATCGGGATGCTTGGGTTCTCCCTGGCTTTTGCGCTGCCTTTTACCCTGTTTGCCTTCTTCCCGCGCTGGCTCAACAACATGCCCAAATCCGGCGGATGGCTGAACTCGGTGAAGGTGGTACTCGGATTTATCGAACTCGCCCTTGGCCTTAAGTTCCTGAGCATTGCCGATCAAACCTACCACTGGGGCATCCTCGACCGTGAGATCTATCTTGCTTTCTGGATCGTGATCTTTACGCTTATGGGCTTCTACCTGTTGGGCAAACTCAAATTCTCGCACGACAGTGACCTGAAATTCATCAGCGTTCCGCGCCTTTCGCTGGCCATCATTACATTTACCTTCGTACTTTACATGATTCCCGGTATGTTTGGTGCACCGCTTCAGGCCCTTTCAGGTTATTTGCCGCCCCAGGCTACCCACGACTTCGACCTGAACAAAATCGTAAGGGACAATGTGCAGGTGTTTGGCGGAGCGGGCGGTACGGCATCAGAAAAGCCTGCCGGGCTCTGCGATAAGCCCAAACACGGCGAACTGCTGCACCTGCCGCACGGCCTCGAAGGCTATTTCGACTATGAACAGGGCCTCGCCTGTGCCGCACAGCAGAATAAGCCCGTTTTCATTGACTTTACCGGCCACGGCTGTGTAAACTGCCGCGAAATGGAAGCGCGGGTATGGTCCGATCCCAGGGTACTGAAAAAACTGCGCGAGGAATTTGTCATTGTGGCACTTTACGTGGATGACAAAACCCAGCTTCCTGAATCGGAATGGATTACATCGACCTACGACGGAAAGGTGAAGAAAACCATCGGCAAGAAATACGCCGATTTCCAGATCAGCCGGTTCAATGTAAATGCCCAGCCTTACTATGTGCTGCTCGACACCAAAGGAAACACCCTGGTTCCGCCGAAGGCTTACGATCTCAATGTGGATAACTTTCTGGCGTTCCTCGACAGCGGACTGGCGGAGTTTAAAGCCCGCCAGTAATAACGGACAGGCACGGACGAGGACGTCCGCGCCAACAGGTATTATAAACGAACTGACCTAACAAGTCTTCTTCCGACTTGTTAGGTCTTCTTTATTATTTAAAGTATTTAGTCTGGTATGGACGGAGTTTCCGTCACAGTTGGTAAGTGGGATGGGCACGGGCGAGGACGCCCGCGCTAACCGGGGTGGGATAGGCACGGACGAGGACGTCCGCGCAAACGAATTGATTGACCTAACAAGTCTTCTTCCGACTTGTTAGGTCTTCTTTATTTTTTAAAGTGTTTAGTTTGGTATGGACGGGGTTTCCGTCACAGTTGGCAAGTGGGATGGGCACGGACGAGGACGTCCGCGCCAACCGGTTTTATTCTGTTAAAGACGGAGTTTCCGTCACATTTGGTAAGTGGGATGGGCACGGGCGAGGACGCCCGCGCTAACCGGGGTGGGATGGGCACGGACGAGGACGTCCGCGCTAACCGGGGTGGGATAGGCACGGGCGAGGACGCCCGTGCTAACCGGGGTGGGATAGGCATGGACGAGGACGTCCGCGCCAACCGTGGGACAGGCACGGACGAGGACGTCCGCGCTAACCAGGTTTAATTGTTTTTATGCTTATCCGGATTATGGCAGCAGGTTTCGGGGGTGCAAGTTTCGGGTTTTTCAACTACCAGCACAACACTGAAAATTCCCTTGTCGCTGTCGAGATCGTTGTAGGCATCAATTTCTTCCGGGCTCAGGTATTTTCCGAGCATCTCGTCGGGCAGCCGCACCTTGTTCACTTCCACAATACCGCCTTCGGTGAATCCGGTTTTCCGGAAGTAGTTCATAAAAATATCCACCTTTTCAGCCCCTGCAATGCATCCGGCAAATGCGGAAGCCTCCTTCCTGAGCCCGTCAGGGATTTCTTCAAGGATTACAAAGTCTGAAACGCAAACAACCCCATTGTGCTTTGCAATGCGGTACATTTCATCAGCTACACGCTGTTTGTTCTGCTGAAGGTTGAACACACAGGTGGCATAAATAATATCGGCTGTTTCATCGGCAACCGGGGCATCTTCAATGTTTCCATACCTGAATTCCACATTGTTGATACCCGATTGATCGAGCAGGCGCTGGGCTGCCCTGATGTTTTCAGGCGAATGGTCTATGCCGGTTACTTTACCGCTGACACCTGTAAGTCGGGCCATGATCATTGCATCGTTGCCGGTGCCAGACCCGAACTCCACGATGCGGTCGCCCTGCTGAATTACCTGAAACCTGGCCGGAACATCGGTATCTGTGTCAGGTAGTGCTGCCGGTCCCGAATGACATCCGCAACCGCCGGACCCGCAGTTGCAGGCAGCATTTGCTATCTTTTCAGTTTCAGGGGATATGTTGATTGCTGTTTCCATAATTAATTTTCTAGGAATTTTATGTTCAGATTTTATGAACAACAAGCATGCTGCCGGTTGGTTTGATTGATGCAATACATTTAATTGTTTGTAATAGGATAATTTTTGACACTGCCTGATCTTGAGAAGAATCTATAACTATCAGATAAACATGATCATACAAGCGAATCATCTCAATACCCTGTTGGTTAGTTATGTTAATATTTACATATAATTTCCTGAATAATTGTATTTTCACGGCCTCAAAACTCCCTGCCCGGATGAAACGACCGACAGTATTCCTTCTTTTTCTGATTCTAGCCATTTCTGAGGCTTATGCCCAGCCCTTTGTAAGTATCAGCTCCGGTCTGCCCGGTATTGGCCGTGGTGCAGTAGCTTTTGCCGATTTCGACAACGACGGCGACCTGGACCTGCTACTCTGTGGTCAGGACAACAGCTACAGCCCGATTGCGGCAGTTTACCCTAACGATGCCGGACAATTTGTTGCGGTGGAGAGCGGTATTGCGCCCCTGGAGAACTGTGCCCTGGCTGTTGCCGACTTCGATCTTGACGGTTTGATGGATGTGGTAATCACCGGTGTTGATTTTGCCGGAAGCAAAACCCTGCTATACCGGAATACGGGTAATCTGCAGTTCGAGCTGGTTCCGGCCGGTTTCTACAACGCCGGTGCCGGTGGTGACGTAGCATGGGCCGACTACAATAACGACTGGTATCCTGATCTGGTTATTTCGGGCAATTGGCAAACCCACCTGTATGCCAACAACGGGGATGGCACCTTCAGCCCCGACGCAGCCGGCCTGGTGGGCATGAACACCCCGGCACTGGCCTGGGGCGACTTCGACAACGATGGCGATCCTGACCTGCTGATGTCGGGGGATGCCGGTTCGGTTGGCGAAGTTTACATTTACATCAATCAGGATGGGGGATTTTCCCGTCTTGAAGCAGAAATTGAAGGCGCCGTTGGCGGAGATGCCCGATGGGGTGACGCCGACAACGACGGCAACCTCGATATTCTGATTACAGGCAAGGACGCTTCGCTGACACCGGTTTCGTATGTTTACCGGAATAACGGCGACAACACCTTCGGTTTCGCCAATGCCGGCCTGGTCGGTACGGCACTGGGTCCTGCCGACTGGATCGATTATGATAATGACGGGGACCTGGATATAATGGTAGCCGGACAAAACGCCGGATGCGGCAATGCCGCCACACGCCTTTATGAAAACAACGGTGCCGGAAGCTTTTATGAATTTCCGGCCGGACTCGCTTACGCCGAAAGGGCCGCCTCCGCCTGGGGCGATTTTGATAACGACGGGGATTACGACCTGGTATTAACGGGGATTTCGACCGGTCACACCATCCGGTTTTACCGCAACGACCTGATCTCCGGAAGTTTTCAGTCCAATACTCCGCCCTCAATTCCCGGTAATCTTTACACTTATGTGTCGGGCGATTATGCGGTTATCAGCTGGGCCCGCTCCACCGACGCGCAAAGCCCGCAAAACAGCATAACGTATAATGTGATGATGGGAACTTCCCCGGGAAGCATTGATGTGATCTCTCCCCTGTCCGATCCTGCCAGCGGCCGCCGCCACATGGCGGCCACCGGTAATGCCGGACAAAACGATTTTATGGTATTTCGCAATCTCCTGGCCGGTACTTATTATTTCAGGGTTCAGGCCATTGATCAGGCTTATGCAGGTTCGGAGTTTTCGGAAGAGGAAAGCTTTACGGTGTTGCCTACAGGCATTGCCGGATCTGCAAAAAGGGGACTGAAGGTCTTTTTCTCCGGCGATCGGCTGCACATCGAACGGGCGGAAGTGGGAGCCGCCGTTGCCGATGTCTTCTGCCTGTCGGGACAGCTGGCCGCTTCTGTGATTATTGACGGTAATTCAACCGTTGTTACATTACCTGCATTAAATTCCGGAATTTATTTCATCAGGATTACCGGAGATAACTCAATCGTTACGGGCAAAGCTGCTAAAAACTAGTTTTTTTCTTACTATCGGTTATACATACACTTTCCGGAGATATAACCGTTTGAGTCCTGAGCCCGGCACATTCAGCAAAATGGCAAAAAGAATGCCAACCGTTGACAAGACAGTAGTGCTTATCAACGGTTGGCAGTAGTTATTAAGGGGCAAATCTATGCGAGTTCCCCTTCGCTGAAAAATTTGTAGAAGTAAGGAATTGTTTCTATGCCCTTATAGAAGTTGAACAGCGGGTAATTCTCATTCGGTGAATGAATGGCATCCGACTCAAGTCCGAAGCCCATCAGGATGGATTTGATTCCCAGCACACGTTCAAACGTGGAAATGATGGGGATACTCCCGCCGCTGCGGACAGGCACCGGCTTTTTTCCGAAGGTGGTTTCATAGGCTTTGCTGGCGGCCTGATAGGCTTTGGTATCGGTGGGCGAAACATAGCCCTGTCCGCCGTGCAGGTTGGTGACTTTCACCTTTACGTAGGGAGGCGCAATTTTCACGAAATGTTCCTCGAATAATTTTGAAATCTCTTCATGATCCTGGTGTGGAACCAGACGCATGGATATTTTGGCATAGGCTTTCGACGGCAGCACGGTTTTGGCGCCTTCTCCGGTATAGCCACCCCAGATGCCGCACACATCAAGGGTTGGCCGGATGCCTGTACGCTCCATGGTGGTGTAGCCCTTTTCGCCGCATACTTCAGCGATGTCGATGGCTTTCTTGTATTCCTCAAGGTTGAACGGGGCTTTGGCCATTTCAGCGCGCTCTTCAGCCGTCAGTTCAAGCACTTTATCGTAGAATCCCGGGATGGTGATGTGGTGGTTTTCATCCGTCAGCGAAGCGATCATTTTTGAAAGGATATTGATCGGGTTGGCTACGGCGCCACCAAACAGTCCTGAATGCAGGTCGCGGTTTGGCCCGGTTACCTCAACTTCAAGGTAGGCCAGCCCGCGCAGGCCAACGGTGATCGAAGGGATATCCTGCGCGATCATGCCGGTGTCAGACACCAGGATGATGTCGGCTTTAAGCATCTCTTTGTGATCGCTGCAGAATTTCTCCAGGTTCGGGGAGCCGATCTCTTCTTCGCCTTCGATCATGAATTTAACGTTGCAGGGCAAAGTTCCGGTGCTGACCATGCTTTCGAATGCTTTGGCATGCATAAACGCCTGGCCTTTGTCATCATCGGCCCCGCGGGCATATATCTTACCGTCGCGGATCTCCGGCTCGAAAGGCGGGCTCTTCCAGAGGTCGAGCGGGTCAACCGGCATCACATCGTAATGCCCGTAAACCAGCACAGTGGGTTTTGATGGATCGATAATCTTTTCGCCGTAAACCACCGGGTTGCCGGCGGTGGGAATGATCTCGGCCTTGTCGGCGCCGGCCTTCAGAATCGTGTTTTTCCAGTATTCGGCAGCCCTGAGCATATCGGGCTTGTGTTCGGAAATTGAACTTATTGAAGGAATGCGGATCAGTCCGAACAATTCATCCAGAAAACGTTGTTTGTTGGATTCCAGGTAAGTGTTTAATTTTTCCATTATTTATGATGATGATTGGTTAATTTTCAATGGGATAAAGATAGGAAATACAGCCATAACCGGCGGATTCAATTTGTTAATGATTTATAAATTGTTCTTCAAGGAAATTTGATTTGTCTGTAAACCAGCGTCATGAAAATTTTATTCAGGGTAAGCACTGATTCCCGGGCATGATTTGTATTTTACTTTATAATAATTTTTATATTTGTCACCTGCCGGGGATAAAACAGCCTTTTATTTCTTCAAGTGATACATCCTGAGAAGGTTGTGGTTTGCCCGCATTCTGTTTCTTAAATCCAGCCAGGTGAGATGAAAAGAAATTATTGTTATAATATGATGCCGTTGACATATCGTGGTTTTTCCTGCCGGATGCTCAGGTTGCCTGTTTTGTTTCTTTTCGCGTTTCTTTTGATTAATAATTCAAAAGCACAGTTGTTGCCGGATTATACCGTTATTGAAAATGTTGATCCTGTTGTGCTTGTTCAGCAGTATCTGATAGGTCAGGGTGTTGAAACCTCCAATATCACCTACACAGGCCATGAACTTGGAAGCGGACGGTTTTACGGTGAATCCAATATAGCAATAGATGCAGGGGTCATCCTTACATCAGGAAGGGCAAGCCTTTCAAAGGGCCCGAATAATTCCGCCAGCGCTACTTTTCAGGCCGGCACACCCGGTGATGCTGCCCTTAACCAGCTTTCGGGCAGTTCAACCCTGGATGCCAGTGTACTTGAATTCGATTTTGTGCCCCAATCGAACATCGTTGAATTCAGGTATGTTTTCGCTTCCGAGGAATATCCCGAGTATGCCAATTCCAGCTATAATGATGTTTTTGGCTTTTTCATCTCCGGGCCGGATATTTACGGGCCTTTCCCCAGTCCGCCGGGCTTCCCGAACGGTGCGCAGAATATTGCGCTGGTACCCCAGGTGCTTCCTCCGGCTTACGTATCCATAAACAATATCAACCACATTGTAAACAGCCAGTATTATGTTGCCAACGGTACAGGCAGCACCCCGGCGCTGAACCCTTATATCCAGTATGACGGATTTACCACGGTGCTTACTGCCCGTGCCGTTGTCATACCCTGTCAGACTTACCATATTAAACTGGCAGTTGCCGACATCAGCGACCGTAGTTATGATTCAGGGGTTTTCCTGGAGGCCAACTCTTTTAACAGTGTCGGGGTACAGTCGGCGGTGTCATTTACCCATGCCGTTGTTGACACAGCGGTTGAGAACTGTAACAATGCCGCCTTGCGCTTCGAAATAAGCACCCTGCGTTCCCAGCCGTTTATTATTCATTATGAACTGGGCGGAACTGCGATCAATGGGGTCGATTACGAACTGATTGCCGACAGCGTGGTAATCCCTGTCGGATCTTTAACGGCTGAAGTTGAAATTATCCCGATTATAGATGATCTTCCGGAGCCGACAAAGTATCTTGAAGTTATTTATAATACGTCGTTTTGCGAATATATTCCAGATACGGCGGTAATATGGATCAAAGACTATCCTGAATTTCAACTGCTGCCCAGTAACCCGCAATCCATCGAATGCGGGCAGGAAGTGTTTATACGGGCCGGAGCCAACGGAGGGATAGAACCCTGGGTGTATTTCTGGGACAGTGGTAATCCGGCGGATACCACCGATATCATCCGGGTTTCACCCCTGGTATCCACAGATTATACAGTCCAGGTAACAGACGAGTGCGGGAATGTTGTGGAAGCGGTTATCCCCGTGGAAGTGCGGGGGCCGGTTGCTGAGATTGCCCAGGGTGATGAAATCAATATCTGTCTTTACGATGATCTGGAGCTTTCAGTACAGGGCGGTACCAACTGGCAATGGAGTACTGGTGAAACAACCCAAAGCATCACGGTGGCCCCGCTGGTGAATACCGTTTATTCCGTTACAGCCTATGATGACTGTGGCAATTCCGATTATACCGAAATTCTGGTAACCGTCGGGCAGCCTTTTGCCGAAGCCGGGGAATATGACGGTATCTGTGTCGGACAGTCGGTGGAACTCATTGCCAACGATACCCCAAACGGCACATGGGTTTGGACTGATATGGCGAGCGGACAGACATACAACGGACGGATAGTCACCGTTTCGCCGGCCACATCAAGGCAGTATTGTGTGGATGTTACCGATAACTGCGGTAATACAGTGAGCGATTGTACCTTTATTGATGTATTTCAGCTTACTGCCAATGCCGGTACCGATCCGGTGATCTGTGCCGGTGATATCGCCGAACTTACAGGATCTTCTTCAACCGGAAGCGGAATCTTCAGCTGGACCGACGGCACCAGCACCTATACCGGTCAGGTTGTCCAGGTTTCGCCTTTGGCTACAACCACCTATACGCTTACAGTGGATGATGGTTGTGAAGCAACCGACGAGGTAACGGTGATTGTCAATCCCCTGCCGGTGGTCACCGCCCTTGCCTCGGTTCCGGCTATCTGCCCCGACGAGAGCTTTACCCTTACCGCGGGCGGTGCTGTCACCTATGCATGGAGCACCGAGCCAGCCGATCTGTCCTTAAGCGATCCGGCTTCTGACAACCCCACTGCCGCCCCCCTCGAAACAACCGTTTATACTGTCAGCGGGACTGATGGAAACGGTTGCGTGAACACCGCTTCAGTTGAGGTGGTTGTCAAAGAAAGAATGGTTGCCGATTTTTCGCTATCACAACCTGCGGTGTGTGAGGGAGAACAAATAACTATCTACTATACCGGAAACGGTCAGGGTACTGCTGCTTACGACTGGAATTTCGACGGCGGCTCGGTTTCCGGAACGGGTCAGGGCCCGCACCAGGTAAGCTGGACAGGTCCGGGAACGAAAACAATCTCACTGGTGGTGACTCAGCAGCAATGTGTGAGTGATATTGTCACTCAAACCATTGAAGTGAATGCCATGCCGGTTGCAGCATTTTCATCCGGAATTACCTCGGGTTGCCAGCCGCTGGAAGCTGAGTTTACTTCCACTTCGGCAAGCACGGTCAGCGGAACCACTTTTTCATGGGATTTCGGCAGCGCCGGCACTGCGACAGGAGCATCAATAAACCGGACATTTGAGCAAAGCGGGATTTACGATGTTACACTTACAGTAACCAATCCCGGTGGCTGCATTGATCAGGCAGTTTCTTCCGGACTTATTGAGGTATGGCCTTTGCCACTGGCAGGGTTCGAAAATTCGCCACCCTTTGCAAGTATGAAAAATCCGGTCATCAGTTTCAGCAGCACTTCATCCGGCAGTGACCTGGATTATCTCTGGGACCTTGGTGATGGAACAATTGTTACGGATTCGGTTTTTACCCATATTTATTCCGATTCGGGCTATTACCAGACGGTGCTGACCGTGGAAAACCTTTACGGATGTACCGATGTGTTTGAGAAAACGATCTACATCAGTCCAAGGTATGCCCTGAAGATCCCTACCGCTTTTACTCCCAACGGCGACGGGCGCAACGATGAGTTCCGCGTCACGGGGAACGGTGTAAAAGAATACAGGATCAATATATACAATCGCTGGGGAGCATTGGTTTTCACCTCGGACAACATCAGCGACAGCTGGGATGGCAGTGCTGAAGGAAACGAAGCCGCCAAAGGGCTTTATGTTTACCGTATTTTCTTCAAGGATGAAAATGATGAGGTAAGCGAATATACGGGCAGTATTGTGATCGTCCGCTAAGGTTCAGGCTTGCTGCATTCCTTCCGTTTAATCTGGTTACGATAGCCGGTTTTTTCTACCTTTGGCGCGAATTAACCAGCACTTCTTATGACTAAAATCAGGCTGGCCATCAATGGATTTGGCCGCATCGGACGCATTACTTTCCGCGCTTTACTGAGTAAAAAGAATATACAGGTTGTTGCCATCAATGACCTGACCGATCCTTCCACCCTTGCCCATCTGCTCAAATATGATTCGGTGCATGGCAATTTCCCGGGCACTGTGGTTGCCGGTCCGGATTACCTTTTGATCAACCGCCGGAAGGTACTGGTTTTTTCGGAACCGGAACCCGGAGGAGTAAACTGGGGCAAGCTGGGAATAGATGTGGTGATTGAATCAACCGGTAAGTTCACCGACAGGGCATCTGCCATAAAGCATGTGGAAGCCGGTTCGCGCAAGGTGATCATTTCGGCCCCGGCCAAAACTGACCATGAAGACGTTAAGTATGTAGTGCTGGGCATCAACGACCATATTATTGAGAAAAGTGATGTGATCATCTCCAACGCGTCATGCACTACCAACTGCGTGGCTCCCATGATCAAGGTGCTTGACGACCTCTGGGGAGTGGAAAAGGGATTTATCACCACCGTGCATTCCTATACACGCGACCAGAACCTGATCGATGCGCCCCATGCCGATCTCAGGCGGGCCAGGGCAGCAGCTTACAGCATCATCCCGACCACTACCGGTGCTGCCAAAGCTGCTACCAGAATCTTTCCCCATCTGAAGAAAAACCTGGGCGGCGCCGGTATCCGCGTTCCGGTGCCTGACGGCTCGCTGACCGACCTTACCTGCACCCTGCGTCATTCTACCAGTATCGAAGAGATCAACGCCGCTTTCAGGGATGCAGCCAACGGTTACCTGAAAGGAATCCTTCAATACACGGAGGACCCCATTGTTTCGGTGGATATTCTCGGAAATCCGCACTCGGCCATTTTCGACGCCGGGCTTACCGCCGTGCTCGGCGATAAAAACAAGCTGGTGAAAATCGTAGCCTGGTACGACAACGAAAGCGGTTATGCCCACCGGCTTGCCGATCTGGTCGAAAAGTTTGTATAATCTGCTGTTTTAGCAGGAAGGGAGGATTCATCCGGCTGCACTTTCCGGCATCCGTGAGCCTAAATCCCCTTGAGATAATTGTATATTTCCTGCTGCGACCTGATCCTTGGCGTTTTGCCCGCATCCTTGTAAGGATTGATATCCGGATGGTTCACGATCCTGGCTTTGGCGTTGTCTTTCAGCTGAATCAGCAGCATGGTTTTAAGTTCCTGCCTGAGACCTGCATCGTTTACGGGGCAGGCTACTTCAATGCGGTTGTCAAGATTGCGGACCATCCAGTCGGCAGAAGAAATATAGTATTTTTCTTCACCGCCGTTATGGAAGACAAATACCCTGCTGTGCTCCAGAAAACGGTCGATGATGCTGATGACCTCAATATTTTCGCTGAGTCCTTTTATTCCCGGAACAAGGGTGCAGGTCCCGCGGCAGATGATCCTGACTTTTACCCCGGCTTTGCCCGCCTGGTAGAGCTTTTTCACCATTTTCTCGTCCACCAGGTTGTTTAACTTGATGATACACCAGGCCTCCTTCCCGTTTTTTGCATTTCTGATCTCATTGTTGATCATACGGGTAAAGAAATTGCGCATATGAAACGGGGCTACAATCAGGCTTTTGAATTTGGGCGGGTTGTATTTGCTCTCGAACAGGTGAAATACAGCGTTCACATCGGCAGTCACCAGCGGATCGGCGGTCAGCAGGCTGTCGTCGGCATATACCCTGGCTGTTTCTTCATTGAAGTTGCCTGTGCCGACATTGGCATAGTAAACATTTTTGTCGCCCTCTTTCCGCCTGATCAGCAGTAATTTGCTATGTACCTTGAAGCCCGGGATACCTTGTATCAGTTTTACCCCTTCTTCCTGCAGTTTGCCGGCCCAGTATATGTTTGCCTCCTCATCGAAGCGAGCCTGCAACTCCATGAAAACAGTAACTGATTTTCCGTTACGCGCTGCATTGATCAGTGCATTCACAACACTTGAATCCTTTGCCACACGGTAAAGGGTCATTTTGATGGCTTTCACCCCCGGGTCTATGGAAGCTTCGCGCAAAAGGTCGATGATATAGTGAAAAGACTGATACGGATAGTGAAGCAGGATATCCTGATCGCGGATGACGTTCAGGATGCTTTCCCGCCTGGGAAGCCGCCGGTGTTCAAGCGGAGGAACGGGGGCATACAACAGGTCGGAACGGCCTGCATCGGGGAACGACATAAAGTCTTTGAAATTATGGTATCTTCCGCTTTTCGAGATGGTGTCCGTTTCACTGATTTCCAGTTTATGCTTGAGGATATCCAGCAGGTCGGCCGGCATGGTTTTGTCATGGATAAACCGCACCGGGGCGCCCAGCCTTCGTTGTTTCAGGCTTTCGCTCATTATTTCGAGGAAACTCTTCGACACATCGTTGTCGATGTCCAGTTCAGCATCCCGGGTGAATTTGAATGTATAAGCTTTGAAAGTGTCATAGCCGAAGATCGAAAAAATCTCATCCAGACAATAGCGGATCACATCATCGAGCAGGATTATGAATTTGCGTTCATCCGGGGATGGCAATAACACAAAGCGCGGCAGCGGCTTTGAAGGTACCCGGATGATGGCATGCTGGAATTTTCCGGGCTGGGCTGATGAGAAAATCCTGATGGCCAGGTATATGGATTTATCAACCAGAGATGATGATTTCAGGTTGTTGAGCATAATGGGGAAAAGCTGCGAACGGACATGTTGATTGAAGTATTTTCTCACAAATTCCCCCTGTGTCCGGTTAATCTCCCGTTCGGTAACAATCAGGATTCCTTCTTCGGCAAGTTTCCGCACAATATTCCGGAAAATGCCGGAAAACTCTTTTTGCTGTTCCCGGTCAATCCTGTTGATTTCTTTCAACACCTTACGCGGGCTGAAGCTAAGGCCCTCTCCGCTGCGCTTGTTGTAATCAAGCATGCGGTTAAGAGTTGCTACCCTCACCCGGTAAAATTCATCCAGGTTATTCGAAAATATCCCGAGAAATTTAATGCGTTCAATCAGGGGGGTGGTTTCGTCGGCAGCTTCCTGCAGCACACGCCCGTTGAATTCCAGCCAGCTGGTTTCTCGGTTTACCAGTGAAACGGATTGTTTGGCCATGTGAGCGAAGTTTGAGTGTTAAGATTCCGGAAATTGTGCTGTATTACCGCAAAGTTACACAGTTAATCCTGAGATTTAAGCATTTTCGGATAAGTAATGAACAGCAGCCGGTGTCCGGCAAGCGGCAACTCCTCCCATCTGCCGGTTTCAAAAGATATGCTCACAATGCCTGAGGTTGGAAGGTAATCGATCTTCTGCTGCAGAAACCGGTTGGCAAAGTTGGTGATTGCCGGATTGTGGCCTACCAGCAGGACATGGGATATCTGCCGGGGGATATCGAAAAACTGGTCGAAGTACTCCTCCGCCGATGCGGTATAAATACTTTTTTCTATCCTGAGTTTATCATCTGGAACATTAAACGCATAGGCCATTATTCTGGCTGTTTCCAATGCCCTCACCGCATGGCTGGTAAGTATCATCTCCGGAATAAACTCCTTACCCTGCAGAAAATCGATAATCAGCCGGGTGCGTTTCAGCCCTTTTTCAAGCAATGGCCTTTCCAGATCACTTTGAACGGCTTCTTTCCACGATGATTTGGCGTGCCGCATCAGGGTCAGCGTTTTCATAGTGAATATTATTTAAAGATTTGAAAATGCTTGATCAACTCAAAATTACGTACTTGAATAAGGCCAATTCAGCACTTATAATCATTTAACAATTTAATAATATGAAAGTCTCCTGGCAGCATGGTTTTTTCAGTGCATTTTAGCATTGCTGATCCTGGCGCAGGGCTGCAAGCATTGTAAAATACGGTAGCGGGAGCGTAGTATGCCCGGATTTCCTGAACGGAGGAAATAAACCTGCCCGGTTTCTACCGGGAAGTGAGTCAACCGGACAGGTTCATGCATGGGATTATTTCTTAAATTTGTTTGTCCTTTTTTCAACCGTAAACAGCACTTGATATCAGATCCTGCCAGCATCGGTCAAGAGGGGAAACGTGTATTTTCCCTCTCGGAGATTACCGCGAGCATCGAACGGATGTTCAGTAAATATTATGCTTCCCCTTACTGGATCAGGGCCGAGTTGTCAAAACTGAATCACTATCCCCAGAGTGGACACTGCTATCCCGACCTGGTAGAACGCCAGGAAGGGAAAATTAAAGCCCAGCTAAGGGGGGTGATCTGGCGCGACGAACTGTTTGAAATTACACGAAAATTTGAGGAAGTTACCCGCGAGCCTTTCAGGGAAGGGATCAGCATCATGTTTCTGGCGTATGTGAAATTCACGTCTGAATACGGCCTTTCCCTTCAGATCATTGATATTGAACCGCTGTATACGCTGGGTGAACTGGCCCGCGAAAAGATGGAAACCATTTCAAGGCTTAAGAAGGAAGGAATCTTTAACAACAACCGCCTGCTTGAACTTCCGTTGCTGCCTAAGCGGCTGGCGGTCATCTCCGCACAAACCAGCAAGGGTTACAGCGATCTGATGATTACCCTGGAGAATAATCCATGGGGGTACCGTTTCAATACCCGCCTGTTTCACGCCTTGCTCCAGGGCGACGGCGCCGTGGATTCGATCCGGAAACAACTGGGAATCGTACGCGAAAACAAGGAGCAGTTTGATGCCGTGCTCATCATAAGGGGTGGCGGGGATGAAATCGGGATGGCCTGTTATGACAATTACCTGCTGGCCCGCGATGTCGCCTGCTTCCCGCTCCCGGTCATAACGGGAATCGGGCATTCCACCAATGAAACCGTGGTGGAAATGGTGGCCGGGATTAATAAAATTACACCTACCGATGTGGCGCACTTTCTAACCGGCAGTTTCCGGACTTTCAGCGACAGGATAAAAACGGCAGAACAAATGCTGCTGCCGGCCGCTAAGGTGGTGCTGGAAACCAATACGACCCGTTTTACTGCATTGTCAGATTCTTTGCTCAACCTGGTAAAGGAAACTCTTCGCGAAGAAAATGACTTTGTTGAACAGCAGGCGCTTGTAATCAGGGAAGCTACCAATATTGCGGTTTTTAACCACCGTATCGCGCTGAGCAGGTATGAGTCGGGCCTTACAATGCGGCCTGCACAGATCCTGGGCACTCACAGGGCGACATTGCTTGAACAGCAGAAAATGCTGGGACTTACCGTCCGGTATTTTGTCAGCAATCAGTTGAAAGAAATAGGGACGGTGGATAGCAGGGTGCAGTTGCTTGATCCGGTCGGTGTGCTGAAAAGGGGATTTACCATCACCCGGTTAAAAGGCAGGGGCATAGCACCGGGAAATATGCCTGAAGCCGGAGATTTACTGGAAACGGAATCTGCCTCGGGAAAATTTATCAGTGTTGTAAGCGAAACAAAATCAATATGAGCAAGTCAATCACATACACGCAGGCCATTGCAGAGCTGGAAACAATCGTTTCGGAAATTGAGAATGCTTCCATAGGGGTAGATGAATTATCGGAAAAGGTGAAACGGGCAGCGGAATTGATCCGGTTTTGCCGCAATAAACTGACCTCCACCGAGAAGGAGGTGAATTCAATTCTGAAAAGTATTGAGGATGAAAATGCTGAGTAACAGCCTGGGTTCTGGTTATCGGGCCTTTTCATAAAAGTAAGATTGTTTTTAAAATATGATCCGTTGACACAATGAAAGGAATTGGAGGTAGCTCCGGTAAATTCAGTGCATTTTTCAATCTGGCCATGATTTCAGTGGTAGCCATCGTGCTCTGGTTTATCCTGGATGCAGGAAAGATGCTGGAGTCAGCCATCCCTGATCATTTGCCGGGCGGTAATGCTTTAAGCGGGAGTAATGAAATGTTCAA
>JABNAD010000404.1_pt1 | contig 27388 bp, 26 predicted proteins | sample 7240381 | NCBI WGS metagenome assembly JABNAD01 (sample SAMN11332834, study PRJNA596920) | anaerobic digester metagenome | biome: digested sludge; isolation source: digested sewage sludge-derived enrichment culture grown on H2/CO2 | place: Germany: Goettingen
ATTGTTGATATAAGTTTAACTTAAGCAGTCTGGATTTACAAACTGTTTTATGATTAATCTATAATAAGATTCCAGTTTTAGCAATAATAAGAAGCTCGTCCAAAGGTATATCAAGCAAAAATGTGAAGTCATTATTATTGTATGTAATTAGCTAAATGATGAGTTGAGGTAGAAATGAGCATTCTAGAAACTGAGGGGGGCTAAATATGACTTTTGAGCAGCTAATGGGTTGCCATGAAAAGAACCAAGGGATTTTTGAACGATTATGCACACAAATGGATAGTAACAATGTAATTCCGTTTATAGGTTCCGGTATGTCAGCATGGATATACCCAACATGGAGCAAATTGTTAACCGATATTGCTACAGAATATGGAATTGTTCCGGAAATAAGCAAAATGCTTAATGATGGAGAATTTGAAGAAGCTGCCGAACGTCTTGAGAAGGAAGTTGTTAAACACACGTTATTGAAAGAACTTGAGGATGCGTTTGCCAAAGAAAAATTAGCAACGGTCAGTATGCCGGAGTACGTGTCAACTATTCCTCAAATTTGGAATGGTACAATAATGACTACTAATTTTGACCGAATCATTGAAACTGCATTCCAGCACGAAAATATAGTTATTGATCATATATTTCCTAATTCGAAAAAGGAAATACCACGTATAGATGGAGCTGCACAACAAAATCAGCAGTTACTCATTAAGTTGCATGGTGATATCAACGATGTCCATAATGTAGTTTTAACTAAAAGTCAATATGATGATGTTTATGGACATGACAAGAATAAAATTGATTTTAGCAAAGAACTGCCACGAAACATCAAACAATTAATCTCAGCAAGAGTTATGCTGTTTCTGGGTTGTGGTTTAGCATCAGATAGGACAATGAATGTTGTGAGCACATGTTCGAATGCTCTAGATCATTTTGCACTTGTCGGTCTGCCGAAAGATACTGAAAATGAAGCTGATCCATATGCTCCGATTTTAAAAGAAGCAGATGGCTCCTTTAAACCTGAATATAACAAAACAAGAAAACACCTATCTCGCCACAGTATCAACTGTATTTGGTATCCGTGTGGTATGCATGCCCAAGCGCTTGAGGCCTTACTCATGAAGCTTTCGCAAATGTATAAAAAAAAAGCTCTAGTGACCGGGCTGTTTGAGCCACTTCACAGGCTTGTTGGTCGTGATGTTAAAGTTGAACAGACCGTGAATTGTCTATTAAATTCAGAAGGCGGAAAAGTCATTGTGGTGATGGGACCTCCTGGCATTGGAAAAACAGAGTTGTGTAAGGGCGTATATGCTAGAATAATAGCCCAAAGGCCTTCAACATACGTACCCTTTGTAGATTGTACAGCGGCAACTAACATAACTCAATTTTTTGTTCGGGTAGCGGATGGGTTTGGAATAACATTTTCCGAATCAATGCCACCCGACAATTACGCGGATTATTTAATTTCGCACATATCTGAGATTAACCAAAGGAAACCGACCATAGTATATATGGATAACTGGGAAGATCTATGGTGGGGGGTGAAGAACGACAGCCATGACCGGAAAAAGCTATCCAATTGGATTAATAGGATGAAAGAAATTCGTGTTGATATGCTAATTTCAAGCCGTGAATTTCCTGGAGATTGGGAACATAAACCAGTAAATCTGCAACCTTTGCCTCCGCCATATGACATGAAACTATTTAATCAAGTATGTAATTTTAAATATCCGGATAGAGACAGAATTGACGAATTGCTTGTTAAGCTCGATGGACATCCGCTTGCAATCGTACTGGTAGCCACACAGGCACTATATGAACCAAGCATTTCCGACGTTCTTAAGCGTTGGAGAGATGCAGAAAGCCATAGCCAAAATTCAAGGCACGACAGTTTGGCCATTGCCTTAAAAATGTCATGGAATCGTATCGTCAATATGCCGTCGGCTTGTGATATATGGGGATTACTCTCTATCGCGAAAGGGGATATTTCGGGAGAACTTTTGGCAGAAGCACTGGAACGCAATGAATTATACACTGAACAGGAGTGGCGTGAGGGTAGAAGTGAACTAATTAAGTCAAATTTAGCGTTTTACAGAAACGGGCTGCTTGCAATGTTAATACCAATTAAGCGTGTTTGTTTTCAATATGCCAATAGGAATTCGGCAGGCGGATGCGAACGATGCATTATGCTCTGGAGTCAGGCTCTTTTGAATCGAGTTAATAACGCATACATTGACAATCCAGATCATGAGTTATCTCATAAAAATATGATTTTGGTTTTACCGGAAGTTCTTAATGTTTTAATTGTTTTGATTACTGCAGATCGGACTGAAGCAACAGAAGGATTACTTTTTCATTTCTGTTTAAGAATGAGTTATTATTATCAATTCTCATTAGATTCAAAAGATGTGCTAGAACAATTGTGTGCCTACTATCACAATAAAGCAGGAAATCAGACTCTTTTGGCCAATCTTCTCCTGAGCAAAGGTGAGCTACTCAGTCTCCTGGGTGATATTGAAGGTGCGAAAAAGGCATATGAGGAAGCGGAACCGCTCTACATTGATGAGCAAGACAATCTTGGACTTGCCAATATTCTCCAGCACAAAGGTGATTTACTCAGTCGGACCGGTGATATTAAAGGGGCTGAAAAGGCATATGGGGATGCAGAATCGCTATACATAAAAGAGCAAAACAATCTTGGCCTTGCCGATCTTCTAAGGAGCAAAGGCGAGCTACTCGGTCGCATCGGTGATGTCGAAGGCGCGAAAAAGGCATATGGAGAAGCAGAACCGCTCTACATCAAGGAGCAATCCAATCTTGGCCTTGCCAATCTTCTCCTGAACAAAGGCGATCTACTCAGCAGGATCGGAGATATCGAAGGCGTGAAAAAGGCATATGGAGATGCGGAACCGCTCTACTTAAAAGAGCAAAACAATCTTGGTCTTGCCAATCTGCTAAGAAGCAAAGGCGATCTACTTATTCTCCTCGGTGATATTGAAGGTGCGAAAAAGGCATATGGTGAAGCAGAACCGCTATACATCAAGGAGCAATCCAATCTTGGCCTTGCCAATCTTCTCCTGAGCGAAGGTGAGCTACTTAGCCGGATCGGAGATATCGAAGGGGCTAAAAAGGTATATGGTGAAGCAGAACCGCTCTACATAAAGGAGCAGTGCAATCTTGGCCTTGCCAATCTTCTCCTGAGCAAAGGTGAGCTGCTCAGCCGCATTGGAGATATCGAAGGCGCGAAAAAGGCATATGGAGAAGCAGAACCGCTATACATCAAGGAGCAATCTAATCTTGGTCTTGCCAATCTGCTAAGAAGCAAAGGCGATCTACTCAGCCGCATTGGTGATATCAAAGATGCGAAAAAGGCATATGGGGAAGCGGAACCGCTCTATATAAAGGAGCAAGACAATCTTGGCCTTGCCAATCTACTAAGGAGCAAAGGCCAGCTACTCAGCTGGCTCGGTGATATTGAAGGCGCGAAAAAGGCATATGGGGAAGCGGAACCGCTCTACATAAAGGGGCACGACAACCTTGGTCTTGCCAATTTTCTACGGTGCAAAGGCGATCTACTCAGCCAAATAGGTGATAACGAAGATGCGAAAAAGGCATATGGGGATGCGGAACCGCTATACATAAAGGAGCAAGACAATCTTGGCCTTGCCAATCTACTAAGGAGCAAAGGCGAGCTACTCAGCGGGCTCGGTGATATCGAAGGCGCTAAAAAGGCATATGATAAAGCGGAACTGCTCTACATAAAGGAGCAAGACAACCTTGGTCTTGCCAACCTTCTCCGGAGCAAAGGTGATTTGCTAAAACAGAGTGACAGTACAGAGGATGCTATTTCTGCTTACCTCTCTGCCACTGAACTTTATATTCAAGAACAGGAGAATGTGGGTTTGTCATATACTTTGGCCCAATTATGTGATTCATACGGCATCATTAACAACAGAGATTTGGTTATAAATATGATTGTAATTTTAATATTCGTTCTTGATGATATAAAATACGAGGATGTAAAGGAGTATGCTAGAAGTATAATTTCAAATGTTGTTGCCAAAATGAAAATTGAAGTTGAAGAAATATTTAGCTTAGTGGAGCGTTTAAAAGATGACCAATAATTTATTTTTGTCTGGAATAAGGGTTAACGTCTAGTTCCAGAAAGTTTTTTATAATAATTGTGTCTACTTACTTGACTATCGTTCAGAACCAGCTAGAGGGGTACACAGTTGTACCATAATGTGAAATTGCAATTATACGAGGTTGGTCTAACGGTAGGGCATAGCAATTATGTGAAGTCCACAAAACATATATAACAAAACATATATAATTTAAGGAAGTAAAACATGAAATTGATCGTGAGGATTGGAAATCTTATTTATATGGTAGATGATGAAAGCGTGTAAATACTAACTGGAGTCCTTGGTATGTATGGTTATAGGGAGTAGGTGAAATGTTATGACAAAGAACGAAAAGAAAGATTCATTGCGATATGCTGGCTATTTTGCCAGAGACATCTTGAAAGGAATAGTATTATATATTATTCTGACTTTCATATTGCCGAGTCTATTTCAAAATAGTATTTGGTTGGCGGGAGTTTCAAAAATAATATTACTCTTATATTATTGCATAAAGCAAGACCAGTTGCTAAAGAGAGTGCGAAGATTTTCCAAGTCTGAATCACCTTCAATCAAAGCAGTTTACTGGTGTTATTTGATAACGATGTTTTGCTTTGCAGCAATTTCGTATTGTAAAAATGACATAGTTGAATTATTTAATCCTGTGCTAAGTATGCCGTTAGAATGGATAAAGGAAAGTGAATCAACGATAGGGGATACGTTTAATGTCGTTTACAATGCATTACTAATTTTAAAGACAAGTATTGAAATTGTAATAATAAAAGATGTTATTTATCAAATGAATAATTGGAATATTCATAAGTCTTTTTCAGATTATTTTGGGGAGATGGTGCACGCAGGAAAAATTTATATTTTACAAGAAGATAAAAAAAAGCCAGTTCCTAGATTATGGTTTATTCGAGGGGATGCATGTGTAGATTTAGTTGATAGTCTTTTAGACTATCAGATAAAAAAAGATGATAAATTTGAAATAAAATTAACAGAAAAACAGGAAGAAGAATTAATAAATAAGAGAAAACAAAAGGGAGTATATGATGAGAACGATTGCCTCGATACCGATAACCCTGCAATAAATCTCATAGTTGACCCAATATTATTTATACATGATAAGATTAAGAAAATAGATAGACCTAAAAAGATTCATGAATATTTTTTCGACTTTAGTATGATGGATTTATCTTATTACGAAGATGAATATATAAAGCAAGACATATTGGAGAAATACAGAAGTGAATTATTGGAGTTGCCAAAGAATACAAGAGTTGATAAAAGAAAATCAATTAGGGATAAAATATTAAAGGCTTTATTTACAAACGGGACTGTTACTTAATATGTAATCTTCTTATACTGTGCGAGATTACTATATTACGAGCTTAGTCATAGTATGGAGCTATCATTTCAGGAAATCAAATAAAGGTTATAAGCTTTCCATTTATCGTGGAGATTATAATTATAATCTTTAGTAAATTTCAAAACAAAAAATCAAATATGAACTTCGAATAATGCATAGCATCATCACATAATAGCTAGATAATAAACTAACGAAAAACTATATCAGAAAGGCAAGAGGATATTATGGAAAATGAATTAATTTCTAATTTAGATAAATTACAGACTACTGAAATGGGTGTTGCCAGAATAAAATGAAATTTCGGACTAGGCGTATCCGATGCTATTAAATGGTGTTACGATAAAATCAAATGCTCTGATGCAAAAATTGAGCGTAAAGGTAAAAATTGGTATGTTCTAATAGATAATTGCAAAATAACTGTTAATGCTCATAGTTTCACTATTATTACAGCACATAGAATAACGAAATAGCTATATATTATAGCAAATTACATATATAAATTTAAGGGATGAAATTCATATTAACCATATGATGTTTAGCAAGTTTTAGCAATACTTGGAATTAGTTATGGAGGGGAAAAATGTCAAATTTATTTGTTATTGGTAATGGCTTTGATATATCACACAAATTAAAGACTTCATATGAAAATTTTCATACATATCTTAAAAAGGAATACTCTAATGCGGAACCTAGGGATGCATACCACAATACGTAGTGGATGGCCATGGCGATACTGTTCCGCGTAATGAAAATGAGGTTATTGGATTTATTGAACAGGTATTTAGCGATGTCGATGGGGATAAATGGAGCGATTTAGAATCATCCATAGGGAAGATAGATTTTGAAAATTATTTGAGCGATTTTGAAAAAACGAAGAAGATGATAATTTATTTGATCAAATGTACTCTACTGAATCATTTGCAATTGATTTAGCAGATACGCTTTTAAGGATTCCATTTTATTTTAATCAATGGATTTTAACAATTGAAATTAACAAAAGAACTGTTAAAAACGATTTTTTACGTCTAATAAATAAAGAAAGTGATTTGTTTTTATCATTTAATTACACTAAAACACTAGAGATCCTTTATGGGATAAAAAATATTTGTCATATCCATGGTGTTCAAGGTAAGGAACTACTTTTTGGACATGGCGATGAGTATAATTATTATTCAGACGAAATTTACGGAAAGTGTCCCGGAACTGAGGAGAGCTTTCAAACAACGCATGATAATCTAAAAAAAGATACACAAGCAGCTTTAGATTCGCATAAGGATTTTTTCGAAATGCTTAAACCATGGGTTAATAATATATACTCATATGGTTTCTCATTTTCTAAAGTAGATGAAATTTACATTAGAAAGATATGTAATACTTTAGATACAAAAGAAATTACATGGTACCTTAATGATTTCGACAATGAAATAACAAGAGACGATTATAAGGATATTATAGTGAGATGTGGATTTGAAGGTTCATTTAATACTTATAGCATTATAAAGTAATAATATTTTATAAACATAAAGACTATTTTACTAACTTCCCATTATGAATAGCAAATTATCCGAATTTGCGCCACAAAAAAGCTCCCGAGTTTCTGTAAAACTAGGAGCGCAAGTTTGGATAATTTCATAGCACGAAACGGCGGATGATTTGCAATAACTATGGGGAAAGCATCCGCACTCTCGCCTCAAAAACATAGCAATATGCCGTGAAAACCAACTTGAAATCTGCTTTATTCAATCCAATGGCTGATTTTCTGCTAAAATCGGTACAGCAAACAAAGCTCCCGCTGATGTGAGCTTTTCAAAAAGGCTATTCAGTTAAGTTGGGATTGGCGGCGAAAGACCAGTTCTAAGCAGTCCATTAAAACCACATGATTTGCAGATTTGCGGGTTTCTACCAAGGATTTTGGCAAGTAGTTTTTCAGTAGATATTTTCACTTTTGGCAGAAGTGAAGTACCTGTTAGTTTTTGGCACAGAGGAAGCTTTGTTTGTTTACCTCTGCTGGAAAGAAAACCAAAGTGCCGAATTTTCATAAAACCCGGTGGCAGAACATGTATTAAAAATCTGCGGATAAATTCCTCTGCGGCTAAAGTCATAACTTTCCAGCGACTACTGTCACGATAATCTCGCCACTTGAATGAAACCTCGCCATCTTTTAAGTTTAGCAACCTGTTGTTAGAAATGGCTACTCTGTGAGTATATCGCCCCAGATATTCCACAACACAAGCAGCAGTCTTGAATGGCGGTTTACAGTAAACGACCCACTCTTTGCTGTAGCAATCGTTTAGCAAAGCTTGAGAAATATCTGGACTTTGTTGTTTGAGCAAAGCCAAAAACTTTCCTCGAAACTTGCGTGAAAGCACCTTCACTGGCAAAAAGAATTTCTTTTTTGATGATTGCCATATCCCCAACTTAGTCAAACCACCAGAGGGAACAATGCAGTGGATATGAGGATGGAAACATAAATTTTGCCCCCAAGTATGCAGTACTGCGGTTAAGCCAATCTGTGCGCCAAGATACTTTTTGTCAGCCGACAGCTCCTTCAAAGTTTCAGCCACCGAGCGAAACAGAAGATTGTAGTAGTCCTTTTGGTTTGCATAAATAACTGGGTTTAGCTCCTGCGGCACAGTGAAGACCACATGAAAATATCCAACATTCAATAAATCTGCTTTCCTTGCATCAATCCAGCGTTCTTTACTAAGTGTCTGGCACTTAGGACAGTGACGGTTGCGGCAAGAGTTGTATGAAATTTTGGTTCACCGCAACTTGGACAGGTGTCCACATGACCACCCAGCCTTGCAGTACGGCAGTTTAAGATAGCATTCACTGCCTTATGCTGAACAATGGATAATTTATGCTTTTGGCGGTACTCGTCAGAATGAGCCAGAAAAACATCTTGCACCTCAAGCATTTAGTGTATCCAACGGACTTTTGGTTTCGTCCTTAACATTTTGCAAATGCAGGTAGAAAGAAGTGGTCTGTATAAAAGTATGACCAAGCAACTCTTTTATACGGTAGATATCCATCCCAGCTTCCAACAAGTGTGTAGCAAAACAATGTCGCAAGGTATGTGAAGTATAGGTATCAGATAGTCCTGCACGTTTTCGATATTTACTAAATGCGTTGGTTACGGAACGTGTTGTCATAGGATGCTTATCCCTTGATCTAGCATAAAATAAAAAGCCATCAGGGTGGTTGGGAAGGTATTCCTTCCAATATTTCCGCAACAGCTCAAGATTCCTTTCCGACAAAAGCGTATATCTATCCTTGCTCCCTTTACCTTTTTGGATATAAATTCGCATCTGCTTGCTGTCAATGTCTTGAACTCGGAGTTTCACAATTTCAGATATGCGTAATCCTGCACCGTAAATTGTTTCAAATATTGTTCTATCACGCAGATTGTCAATTACGCTAAACAACAACCTAATTTCATCCTTACTCATAATGTTTGGAAACTCACGATATTGGTGTTGTCTAGGTATCAAGCGACAATTGATATTTTTTTCAAGAACAACACCATAGATAAACCTTAAAGCACTGTTATGGATATTAACTGTACCGGAGGATTTTTGGGAATCAATCAAATAGAGTAAGAACTTCCGAATTTCGCGTTCACCCAGGGATTCGAGTGGCTGGTTGTCATAGTACCTTGCAAAACGTTGTAACACGCCAAGATATTCGTCCTCTGTATGTTGCGATAACCCTCGTAGCTTGAATTCCTCTTTTGTTTTTTGAATAATTTTTTCGTTGGTCATGGGAATACTCCTTAAAAAGTGAATTTACCGATTAGAGTCGGTATATCACCATTTTAAGGGTTTTTGGATAGAAAAACTGCCCCTTACGAAGCAGTTTCATCAAGATACACAAGCTGCCGCCAGAGTGCCACTGCGCAGCAGTTTAGTGCTATGTTTACACAGTGAAACTAGTTTGGGGAGTGCGCTGTTGTACCGTAAAATTTGCATCGCCAGAAGTGTGCTAATCATTTATATTAAGTATTTTGAAGCTTGAAATATATGATTTAGATGATCAATTATTGAAATACTAAATTTTTATCTGGACATCTTGAGCCTGCATAGCTCTTGAGATTTATTCAGATGGAAAAATTTATTCTAACTTATTTGGAGGGGAGTTCTACTACTAATGAAATCAAAAACTATTTTGTATGTGGGTATATTATGTTTATTAGTGGGAGGTATATTTTTTTATAAAACAACGTTTCAAGAAATGCCATTAATTCAAAGCAAGTACAATTACTTCCTTGGAGAACTAGGTGTCTATGAAAAAGATGAGCATATTTACATTTTAGACCAGCTTAATGAGGAAGAAAAAAATGAAATAATTTCCTTATTATCAGAATGCAAGATAAAAAGAACATTTGATAAAATGATAGGGAAAACTGAAAATGGTATGATATATAGCATTTTTTTACATCAAGATGGATCATCATCCGATATGTATTATATTGGAATAACAGAGGACATCAGCTATTGCAACAATGGTAGTGGAAAATATTATATCCTAAAGTATGAAGACGATTTTAAATTAAAACTTCAAAACATAATAGAGAATAGGAGCAATTGAGGCATAAATAAAAGTTGCTCATTATAAGCATTGATGAGATTTTTATAGCACCAGCTAGATATCATTAGACAGTGGCTATTATTTTCTCCAATTGCCCATTATGTTTATTTGACGGAGGTGTAATTGTGAAAAAAATGAAAATTATTATAGGAACTTTGACTTTATTTCTGATTATAAGTTTGTATTTTAATTTCAAGACGGAACTTCCTATATACTCATTAAATATTTGTATCCCATTCAAAGATGGTGGGGGTTACACTGTAGATAGCGTCATTGATACAAATAATAATAAAGAAACTTACTTGTATCTAATGAATGTACTGGAAAGCTACTCTAATACGGCAGCAGATAGAGAAACACTCCCTCCAGTCCCTGATTTGATTATCACTAGGAACATTCCTTCCATGGGAATTACTTCAGGCATGTATGGAATTTTCTTTGAAAATGAATTATCGTATGTCATAAAGGGAACCAAGTATGAAGGACAACAAATTTATCAATTTGATAAAGAGTCAACAAGTAGAATATTGAAAGCAACGGGGTATCAGCTATAAACAATATCATTTAGTGTAAGATCATGAGCATAACACGTAGTGGATTCAATTATGCATTATGTTTACAATATACCATCGGAAGGCGTGGGTAGTGCCTGACTCCAAATATTCCATCGATGAGAGAAGCATTACTATAGGTTTGCTCCTTAAATACAATCCATATTGCCTCCTTAGAACATTAGGGATTAAATATATATCCATTCTGATTCGTCAGAAAAGATCACTGCGTCTCCATCAAATGCAATTCTAATTTGTGATATTTCTTTTTCAGATTGAATTGGAAAATCAGAAGATACCGGCAGCAATATTTGCATTTATTTGCCTCTTGAATATTATCCTCGTTAGCAGATAGAAAGTTTGATTTTTATTTTTTATATAAGACTCTAGCAGAAGGTACCAGTTTCGAAGCCGGATCCGTATAAACAGTTTGATCATCGAAAAATATATTAGCTCCAAATGCTTTAAGGCACCTCACTTTTTTCAATCCCTCCGAGGAAAAATGCCTCATCTATTCTTACATCCCACGCTCGAAGTGGCCGTACATCCCTTTTATGTGCAGGTACATTTCTTACAGTTACTAATGCTGTTCTAATTGAAGCTGTTTCTTTAGGGAATTGTTGCTGTACAAAAGAAAGAGTCTTTAGCAGTTTTGCAAATGGACCTTCAGTCAAAGATTTTGTGCACTCCTCTGCTCATGCTCTGCAAAAGCTTTTATCCCTGTTCTTGATATCTAAAGTTACAATTCTAAAAAAGCGATAGCAATTATGCAAAATATATTATAATATTAACCAGATGTTATATTAAAACTGAATAGTGTGTAAGTGAAAATAGGCTAAACCGTAGGTCAACTTAAACGATCTACAGGCTTGGCCTATTTTAGTACCATAAAAGTGTAAGTGTTAAGCACATCATTAGTGCTAAAACATTTGCACTTATTTCTTTATAATAAAGGGAGTAGTGTAAGCGCTCAATAATAAAGTGCCTTTCATCTTATTAACATCCATGCGATAATAACTCAAACTAAATAATCTAGAGTTTTTCAAGTTTTTCAACTTGAACTAAACTCGGTAAGGAGTATCGTTTCTATGGATGAAGTTACTTTGGTCAAAACACGGTTCCGTAAGGAACAGTGGAAAAAACTAATTCTGGAATGTCAAAAGAGCGGCATGAACGTTGAGGATTGGTGTGCTAGGCATGATGTCACAAAACATGCTTATTATTACTGGCTTCGTAAGTTGCGTGAAGAAGCTTGTGAAAATCTCCCCGCAGTTACAGAAAAAAGTAAACCAGTACCTTTTAAAAAGCTTGAAGTTACATCACCTGTTCCAAATATATTAGCTGCTGTCATTATACATTTACCTTCTGCTACAGTTGAAGTCAGGGAAGGAACCAGCCAACAGACTGTTGAAGCAGTGCTTCTTGCTCTGCGAAATATATGTTAGGCGATATCACAGTTGCTAAGGAAATCTACATCGCTTATGGTTATACTGATATGCGTAAGTCTATTGATGGACTTGCTGCTATTGTCCAAGAACAGTTTCATCTGGATCCATTTTCAAAATGTCTCTTCCTTTTTTGCGGAAGACATAGAAACCGTATGAAAGCTCTTCTGTGGGAAGGCGATGGTTTTGTTCTTCTATACAAACGATTAGAGAACGGCAACTTCAAATGGCCACGTCATGAAGCAGAAGTCCGTCCCATCAGCTGGCAGGAATTCAGGTGGCTAATGGAAGGTCTTGAGATTGAACAAAAAGGTGCAATTAAACCCGCTCTTCCAGGTGCGTTTTGTTAAATGAAAAACAGCTGGAAGTGGCTTATTTACTGGATTTTTCAGGTGATTCATGGTATAATTAACCTATCAGTTTGATAGGAGAAATATCACGAATGAACGCAAAAGATGCTTACATCGAACAGCTTGAAAATACAATAAAAGGTCTACAACAGCAGGTGAACAATCTCACAGAGATGGTACTTCTCCTTAGAAAAGAGAAATTCGGAAGTTCAAGTGAGAAAACTCCAAAGGATGATATCGAAGGTCAGATAAATCTGTTCAATGAAGCCGAAACTCTTGCAGATATCCTTAAACCAGAACCTATAACTAAAGAGGTAAAAGGTTATACACGGAAGGATCCCAAGACAAAACGCGAAGAGATAATTAAAGACCTCCCTGTACGTGAAATCCTATGTGAGATCCCTAAAGAAAACCAATACTGTCTGCAGTGTGGTACTGACCTTAAGCCGATTGGAAAGGAAACTGTCCGTGAAGAGCTGGAGTATATTCCTGCTAAGCTTAGAATCGTACGTTATGTCCGTATGGCTTATGAATGTCCCAAATGCAAACATACTGAAAAACCATATATCGAGAAAGCGCCTACACCGACATCCCTTATGAACCATTCACTTGCATCACCAAGCTCAGTTGCTAATGTAATGTATCAGAAGTACGTTAACAGTATGCCTCTCTACCGTCAGGAAAAGGACTGGGAAAACCTTGGCATAGCATTGAAACGCAGTACGATGGCAAACTGGATCATACGTTGTTCCCAGGATTATCTTTTTCCGATTATCAGCCACTTACGGGAACAGTTATTGAAGCGGGATATCATTCATTGTGATGAAACTCCACTTCAAGTACTGAAAGAGGATGGGAAAAAGCCGCAGACGAAATCCTATATGTGGCTGTACCGATCCGGTAATGATGGAATGGCTCCGATTGTTCTATATAATTACCAACCTTCCAGAAATGGTGATCATCCTGAAAAGTACCTTAAGGGATTTAAGGGCTATCTTCATTCCGATGGTTACTCCGGCTACAACAAGCTTGGGGATGTCATTCGAGTTGGCTGCCTAGCACACCTGAGGAGGAAGTTCGTTGAAGCCATACCCGGAAAAAAGGCAATGGATGCTCCAAGAACCAATGCCGAAATTGGAAGAGATTACTGCAACCAACTTTTTCATATCGAAGAAGGACTTCAGAACTTTTCTCCGGAAGAACGATATAGCAAGCGTCTTGAACTGGAACGACCAGTCCTCGATGCTTTTTGGTGCTGGCTTGAAAATCTAACTGTATTAAATGGCTCCGCTCTTGGCAAAGCAGTAACCTATGCCAAGAATCAGAAGTCCTATTTAGAGAATTATCTGCTGGATGGACGGTGTGCCATCTCGAATAACATCGCCGAGAATAGTATCCGACCTTTCACCGTGGGCAGAAAGAACTGGCTGTTTGCTGACACCACGAAAGGAGCTGAGGCAAGTGCTACAGTTTATAGCATTGTAGAAACTGCAAAAGCGAATAACCTCCATGTGTATACTTACCTTGAGTATCTACTGATGTACATGCCGGATACTGATTACAAAAACCATCCAGAACTTCTGGACGATCTGATGCCCTGGTCCGAATCCGTTAAGGTTGAATGCGGAAAATGAATGATAGAGATTGGCTAACAATTATAGCTGATTTCTTTTCTTATTCATAGGCACTGTTTTATAAAGCGCTTACGGATTTAGTGCGCCATAGCGTAAAGGAAACACTTAATGCCCTTCTAGATCACGAGGCTGAAGAATTAGTAAATGCTGAAAAGTATGAACGTCCTGGTGACCGCAGAGGATACCGTTCTAGTCATTACAATAGAAATTTCCAGACTACTTCTGGTGAAGTGAACCTCAAAATGCCAAAACTGAAAAGTGTCCAGTTTGAAACTGCAATTATTGAAAGATATCGTAGGCGCGAATGCTCTGTCGAAGAAGCTTTGATTGAAATGTACTTGGCAGGCGTTTCCGTTCGCCGTGTTGAGAACATCACTGAGGCTCTTTGGGGAACCAAGGTTTCTCCTGGAACTATCAGCAATCTCAACAAAAAGGCATATGAGCATATCGAAACATGGAGAAGCCGTAAGCTTTCCAGTTCATATCCGTATGTTTATGTGGATGGTGTTTACCTCAAACGCAGTTGGGGTGGTGAAGTCCAGAATATTTCTATCCTTGTTGCTATTGGTGTTAACGAGGGTGGTTCTCGTGAAATCATTGGTGCAGCTGAAAAGGTATGGAAGAGGACCGTGAAAGCTGGAGAAACTTCTTGTATGGCTTAAGGAGCGTGGTCTTACAGGCGTCCGTCTGATTATTGGTGACAAATGCCTTGGAATGCTAGAATCAATACTAGAAGTTTTTCAAGAGGCAAAGTATCAACGATGCACAGTGTACTTTTATCTAAATATTTTCTCCGTAACACCCCGCAATAAAATGAAGGAAATTTCTATGATGATAAAAGCAATTCATGCTCAGGAGTGTAAGGCTGCTTCAAAAGAAAAAGCAAAACAAGTGGCAGAAAAGCTTCGCGAGATGAAGTTACCCTCAGCAGCCAAAAAAATTGAAGACGGAGTCGACGAAACCATTACATATATGGATTTCCCTTGTCAACACTGGACTAGAATTCGAACCAACAATACCATCGAGAGACTTAATCGTGAGATTAAACGTAGAACCCGAGCAATCGGTGCCTTTCCTGATGGTCAAAGTGCTTTAATGCTTGTATGTGCCAGATTGCGCCATGTAGCTGGAACCCAATGGGGTGCAAAATGTTACATGAATATGGAGCATCTAAAGGAATTAGATATTCTAATTGAATCTGAAATCATAGTAGGTTGACTACTGGCTACCTAGCGGCTGAAAAAGAATTTGCGAAAAAATATTGACACTATCTTGAAGAAAAATGGTGCAAAATGGAATTATATGATATAATTTACCATGTGTAATTGTAAGAGGAGGCACTATCATATGGGCTTATTTAATAGAATAAAAGAACCAATTTTTCTTAAGGAGAGTAGTAACGCTGAAATACAAATAGAAAAGCTTAAAGCATTAAAACCCTTACTTAATCCGGAAGGACAAAATATTATAGAACAGGATATAAAACATCTGGAGTATGGAGTAGTTGGGGAGAAGAATATAGCATTTGAACTGAAAAATAGTCACATGCCTATGTATATATTACATGACGTTTATCTGGAAGATGGAGATATAAGTGCTCAGATTGATTATCTTGTGTTTACTAAGAAAATTTGCTTTGTTATAGAATGTAAAAATCTCTACGGAGACATTGAAATTAATAGTGCAGGGGATTTTATTCGTACCACCGATTTTCGAGGCAGAAAGAAGAAAGAAGGCATATACTCTCCACTTACGCAGAATCAAAGGCATTTAGAATTAATGAAAAAATTGAAAGTTGATAATAAGAATAATATTCTAACTAAGTTTGTTGTTGGAAAATATTTTGAAGACAACTATAAATCGGTAGTTGTATTAGCAAATCCTAAAACGATTCTTAATGCTAAGTTTGCAAAAAAGGAAGTAAAGGAGAAGGTTATTCGGGCTGACCAGTTAGTAAAATACATAAAAAATATGTATGAGCAGTCTAAAGAAATCGGGGTTTCCGATGAGAGATTGTTGGAATGGGCTCAGTCTTTTTTGGAATTACAGAAGGAAATGTTGAAAGACTATACTGATAAATACGAGCAATATAAAATATATAAGGACAAAGCGGTTAAGAGTATTCAAAAAATAATTCCGACTGTTGAAGATAAAAAAGCCACTACAATAATTGTTAAATTACCGGTAGAAGAAACAGAAATATTTAAAGAATTGAAGGCGTACCGCTTGAATAAAAGCCGGGAAGAGAATATAAAACCTTACTTTATTTACAATGATAAGCAACTAAAAGATTTGATTTCCAAGATGCCAAGAAACAATGACGAATTGCAGGCAGTAGCGGGGTTTGGAGAATTAAAGATTAATAAATATGGCAATGATATTTTAAAAATTATGAGTAAATATTAAGGTTTTAATTGTATGGCGATCGAGTTGGGATAATGTTCTGTTTTTTGTAAAAGAGTTTAAACCAAGTTAGGTCATATGAGACATCCTATAAGCAAATATTAAAAAGAAAAGGCAGTGCCGGTGCTTGAAAGAAGCTTCCGGCACTGCCTTTTTCTATGCCATTGGAGTGCAACTGAGGAATTATGACAGCCATCTAAGGATGACCGCCAAGGGCAAGAATAGCTCCTCTTACGGAGATATTTTATGCCATACTTCTATATTTTATCAAATAATTTTTTAATCAAAATACATGTTTCTAAATTAAAAAGTGTTATGCCTTTTTATCTTAAAGGGTTAACACTTTTTTCTATTTGTAGCTTTAAAATAGTACCGCGTTGTCATTCTCCTCCCTTTTTGAATTTGTCTCAAAAAAACAAATTTAAAATCATGGAGGATAATGAGATGTCATTTTATGTAACCATAATAAACTCGCAGGGCAAAGAAATCAAGGTTAAGGTTTCAGTTGAAATATTTGAACTTTTTAAAGAAGAACAAAAAGAAATTGCGCGTCTACGTAAGGAGAAAGAAAGACACGCATCTGATGAAGATGTGGAAAGTGATATTGCTGGATATTTACATAGCCTTCGTACAGAATCCTTGGAAGAACGAGCTATGCAAAGGCAAGAATTAAAATCCGCTGTTGATGTGATTAAAAGTTGCACCTCTGTTCAGCAAAGAAGATTTTATCTCAATCGTATTTTAGGCTATTCCTTTACTGAAATTGCAAGAAAAGAACATTGCTCCGAGGGTGCTGTTCGTTTTTCGGTAAAGGAAGTTATAAATAAATTAGAAAAAATTAGAAAATAGCCTACGTTTTTGATCTACTTCTGTCCTATATAGTAGAGGGATAAATTTATAAAGGTTCATTCCCTCGTTGTACTTTGAAAATTAAATATCAGTATAGAAGTTTTTGCTTTACTTGTGTAAGCACCGAAGTAAGACCGTCAAGACCCCCTGCAAGGTTTTTTTACATTGTTAACAAGATAACATCAAAGGGTGTGAGCGATAAGTCTAAGGATTTCTAAAAGCAGTGGTTCTGTGTAATATGCCAAGACCACAAGTAAAGCAAAACATCAATCCGTGTCCAACGGTAAAAGGGATATTCTGCGAATATGGTGGACAGCTTAGTCACCTGTCATAACACCTATCGGCGGAATAATGCAGCTTACATCATCATTTGTGGTGAACAAACTGTAAGCTAACTTCTATACTCCCGTATCGGGGGTGAGCAGTAGGATAATCCTTCAGTACTTTTGCTTTGCAAAAGCCATCTTTGGTGGTTTGATTTCTTTCAGAGGTACCCATTATCCGATAATACGATACAGTTTAATTTAAAAAACGTACTATAAAAGGCAGACAAAACTATTTTTGAACTAACACAAATTCTCTGTTCTTTTGTATATGGTGAAATTCAAGACTTGCCCCCACAAGTAAATAACTTCTTGTGGGGCATAGTGTTGTATTTGATTAAGAAATCAAAAAAGATTTGGAGGTTATGAATATGAATGGTATTGATTTTGAAGCAATGAAAAAAGTAAATGTGAGAACCGTTGACCGTTCTACACTCAAAGATATTAACGATGTTGTCGTAGATACAGCACTTCCCAAAGAAGAAAGACTGCGTAGTTTTATTGAGCAAATTGGCAACCCTTATTGCTACAAATGTGGTGATTTGGTAGTAAAGGTATCCTTTGCCGAAAATACATCGGCAACTCTAGAGGATAGATTGGAGCATTATCTTGCGACAATGTGATTTTTTAAATGCAATGGAACAGTGTTGACTTTAGTGCTTTAAAGTGGTATCTTTAAAACCAAATAAGCAAACCTTTGAAAATCCATTGTGAATGTTTTTGGGGAATTACATTTACTTAGTACATTTTCTGTTTGGAAAATGCCGATTGTAATGCAATCGGCCCGCTTTTTCGGGTACATAATGGAGGTTTCAAAATGGAAAAATTAAATAGAGATGCAAAATATTGTGCAAGTATCTATCTTCGTCTTTCTAAAGAAGATGGGGATAAATCAGAAAGCGACAGTATCGGCAATCAAAGAGATTTGATTTATCATTTTTTAAAGGACAAGCTAGACATCCAGGTTGTTTCAGAACGCATCGATGACGGTTATAGCGGTGTCAACTTTGACAGACCTGCTGTTAAGAAAATGATTGCTGATGCAGAGAATGGTGTTATCAACTGCATTGTAGTAAAGGATTTATCACGCTTTGGTCGTAACTTTGTGGAAGTGGGAAAATACATAGATCAAGTGTTTCCTGCTTTGGGTATCAGAGTGATATCTATCAATGAAAACTTTGATAGTATCAACGGTCGCAGCCAAAGTGATAATATTTTACTGCCTTTTCTCAGTTTGATAAATGATGCTTATTTGCGTGATATTTCCATAAAAGTTCGGAGCCAGTTAGAAATCAAACGCAAAAAGGGCGATTTCATTGGCTCTTTTGCTGTTTATGGATATTTTAAGCACCCCGAAGATAGACATAAACTTGTGATAGATGACTATGCTGCTGATATTGTCCGAGATATTTTCAAATGGAAAATGGAGGGACAAAGTCAGCAGAGGATAGCCGACAAGTTGAATGAATTGGATATTTTATCCCCTATGGAATATAAAAAATTCTGCGGGATGGAATATCAAACAAGTTTTCAAACCAATGCAAAAGCAAAATGGTCGGCTGTGGCTATTGGGCGTATACTGAAAAATGAATTTTATGTGGGGACTTTGGCGCAAGGGAAACGTACGACCCCCAATCATAAGGTAAAAAAGACGGTAACAAAGCCAAGTGATGAATGGATAAGGATAGAAAATAATCATGAACCTATTATCACAAACGAGGAATTTGCCATTGTCAACGAACTCTTAAACAGTGATACAAGGGTTGCTCCGAACAGAACAGAGGTTTATACCTTTTCGGGACTTATCTACTGTGCAGACTGTGGCAATCAGCTTGTTCGCAACAGTGTATGCAAGAATGGGAAAACCTATTTTTACTATATGTGTGGTAAAAACAGAACTACCAAGAAATGCACAAGCCACCGCATCAGTGATACGGCTATTACCGAAGGTGTTTTGATTGCGTTAAGACAACACATTGCAAATATTCTGGAGATGGAACGTATACTGAAATACATTGATACGCTCCCATATAAGAGTACCAATGTAAAGAAATTGAATGCTAAAATTGTCAGCAAGGAAGATGAGGTAAAACGATATGAGCAGTTAAAAACAGCTCTTTTCGAAAATTTTTCCGATGGTATCCTGGATAAAAACGAGTATCTTCGTTTGAAATCGGTTTATGATGAAAAGCAACAATTCGCAGAATGTGCGATTATAAATTTAAAGCAAGAAATTGATAAACTGGTGCAAAATCGTACGGAGGAAATCTTATGGATAGAAAAATTTAAGCTCTATCAAAATATAGACACCATTGATCGAAAAATAGCGGTTAACCTCATTGATAAAATAACGGTTTATGACGATAAAAGGCTTGAGATCAGCTTTAAATATCAATACAATTTTGACCTTGCTCTTTCGTTCATTCAAAGTATGGAAAAAGAACCATCGCCCCGAAATAAAGTGAAGGAGGCGGTATAGTATGGCACGAGTAAGTAGAAAAAACAAGGCTCAAACGATCTTGGAACCAATAGAACACGTTTATAATACAGCAATTTATATCCGTCTTTCTATAGAGGATAGTGGTACAAATAGCAGTGAAACCATTGAAACACAGCAATATATGGTGGAGCAGTTTGTCAATGCTCAAAAGGATATGAAACTGTATTCCATTTATCAAGATAACGGTTTTACAGGCACAAACTTTCAAAGGCCGGCCTTTGAGCAGATGATGGACGATGTGAGAGATCGAAAGATTGATTGTATCGTAGTGAAGGATTTATCCCGTTTTGGCAGAAACTACATTGAAACAGGCTATTATCTAGAAAAGATTTTTCCTTTTTTAAATGTTAGATTTGTTGCCGTCACTGACAATTACGATACACTGAAGAATAGCAGCTGTGATGATATGGTTGCTTCCCTTAAAAATATCGTAAATAGCTTAGTCGCAAAGGATATATCTCATAAGTCGGCTACTGTTCTTCATCAGAAACAGAAAAATGGCGAATATATTGGAGCCTTTGCTCCCTATGGTTATATGAAAAATCCAGAACAGAAAAACCATTTAATGATCGACCCTGTAACAGCGCCTATCGTAAAGGGAATTTTCAGGTGGAAACTTGAGGGTGTGGGTTATATTTTAATTGCAAGAAAACTAAATGAAATGGGTATTCCCTCGCCATCGGTATATAATTACCAAAACTCTAGATACAAGGCAAAGAAAATTCCAACGGGAAAAGCTACGATGTGGCAGGGACAAATGGTAAAGCAAATTATAAATAACTTTACTTATACAGGAAATGTGACGCAGGGGAAAACCGTGGAATCCCTTTGCAATGGGTTACCCCTTACTAAGAAAGATAAAAAACAGTATGTGGTGGTTTATGGTACACATGAGCCTATTATTGATGAGGCGACTTTTCATAACTTAGAAAAGATGTCTGAAAGCATAGCAAAGCAAAATAATTATAGTAGGAAATACCCATTTAAGGAAAATATCTTTAAAGGGAAAATATTCTGTGCTGATTGTGGGCAAAAAATGATACGTTACAAAGGGGTCTCTAAAATCGGAACAGTAAGATACACATTTCTTTGTAATCAATATGAACATAACTTGAAATTATCTAAATGTAGTAAAAAATGTTTGGGCGAGCCGGAGCTCACCGATGCAATTCTTTCAAGTTTGAGAGCACAAGTAGAGTTGACTTTTTCATTGGAAAATAAACTTGAAAAGTTAAGAAGTACAAAAGAATACAAAGCTAAACAGAAAAAAATTAAAACCGATTTAAAAAATACGGAAAAGTTGATTTCTAAGAACTTGATGTTATGTTCTGCCCTGTTTGAAAATTACAACGACGGCATCATAGACCTAGTAGAGTACAACTGCTTGAAGTCTGACTATCTAAAACGAGCTGAGGAACTGGAAGAAGCCAAAAATAGCTTGCTAAAAGCACAGGCATTAGATGAAAAAATATTATCCCCTCAAAATGAGTGGATCAAGGCTTTTAGGAGACAAAAAGATACTACAGTATTAAGTGGTGAGTTTATTGAATTGATGATTGACAAAATTATTGTCAGTGGATATAACGATGTAGAAATCATATGGAAATTTTCTGATGAATTGGCTTTTCTCACCGAGTTTGTGGGAGGTGCTGCATAATGAAAACCATAGCGATATATCTACGAATATCCAACGAAGATATAAAAGAGGGAGAAAGTAACAGCATTTCCAATCAAAGAGATTTACTTAGAAATTACATCTCCACAAAAAAAGACCTACAAGGATTTGAGGTTTTGGAATTTATTGATGATGGATACAGCGGAGCAACTTTTGATCGTCCAGCACTGAATAAACTACTTAAGCTGACTGGTAAAACCATTGATGTTGTAATGGTCAAAGACTTTTCCAGATTTGGCAGAAACCTTATCGAAGTGGGTAACTACATTGACCAAGTATTTCCCTTTTTAGGAGTACGGTTTATTGCAGTCAATGAAGATTACGATAGCAATAATTACAAAGGTAGTACTGCAAGCGTTGATGTTGGTTTAAAGGCTTTGATTTATGAAATGTATAGCCGAGATATTTCCCAGAAAATACGAGCAGTGCAGAAATCTAAGTTTCAAAAAGGAGAATATCTTTGCACTTTGCCATTGTATGGTTATATGCGTTCCGAAATCGCGAAAAACAAGTTGATACCAAATCCCGAAACCGCTCCGATTGTGAAATGCATATTTAAGCTTGGTTGTGAAGGTAAAACACCGACGCAAATAGCTGTGCTTTTTAATACCGAAGGTGTGCCTTCTCCTTATATGTATCATAAAGAAAAAGGCACAGATAGGTTGCGAGGTTGGAAATTAAGCAGAGAAAACACTATTTGGACGAATGCCACTGTTCATCGTTACCTTAGTGATGAGCGTTACACAGGCAAACAAATAAGCCACAAACGAACTAAAATTGATATTAACACAAAGAAAACAATACAAGTTCCAAGAAGTGAGTGGATAATCTGTGAAGATGCTCATGAAGCAATTGTTTCAAGAGAAGTTTGGGAGCAAGCGCAGCTGGTTATGAAATCATATAGGCCTAAGCCATATGCAATCGCAGACTATAACCTGTTTAAAGGATTATTAAAATGTGAGCATTGTGGGCGAACGCTTACTTTTTTCAAAAACATAAAAGAACCATGTTATCGTTGCGCAACAAGAAGGTTTGTTACTTTTTGTGAGTGTAAAGATGTTCGTATCAATGAGCAACAGTTAAAGGATTTTGTGCTGTCTGAAATTCAAAGAAAAATTAGATTGTTTGTTTTTCAGGATATGAATAAAGGTAAAATTCAAAACAATAGTAATGAAGTTGAAATCGAACATATTGAAAGGCAGATAAAACAGCTTGATTTAAAAAAGACTTCACTTTTTGAGAGTTTGGCAGATGGCAAGTTGTCAAAAGAAAATTTCAAAGAAAAAACGGCGGAGTTATCTGAAAAGAAGATTGCACTGGACGAAGAGAAGATGAAGTTATTAAAAAAGCTGAATTCAACTTATGCAGGCGAGGATAACGTACCTAAAGATTTGGGCAAGTATGCCGGTATACAAGAACTTAGCCAACAACTTGTTGCAGAGTTAATTCAAAAAATAAAGGTCTTTCCAGATAATAGTCTTGAAATAGTTTGGAACTTTAAAGACTGTATAAAAGATTAAGTTATTTTTTTATGTATGTCTTGACACAAGCTAACGAAAAACTATGCGGTGACGCTCGTATGCAAAAGACCTATACAGTAGATTTTCTTACCAAGAAAAGGGTGAAAAACGATGGTTATATCAGACAGTACTATGTATCGGATAACCATGAGGCAATTATTCCAAAAGAGTTATTCCATCAGGTGCAGGCAGAAAAAGTAAGGCGAGCAAGCTTAAATAAATCGGCGGTTACAAGAAAAAAGAATCAGGAGATAAAAGAGAAAAGCAAATACAGTTCTAAATACATACTGTCGGATTTAATGGTATGTGGGGAATGTGGGCATGCCTACCGCAGGCAGATATGGTCCAAGTACGGTGACAAATCGGCAGTGTGGAGATGCGAGGACAGGCTGAAACATGGTAAAAAATCAAGATGCCAGAACTCACCTACCCTAAAGGAAGAACAGCTCCATGATGCAATTATGAAAGCAATAAATAACGTTGTAGAAAACACAGGTGAGTTTATAGGCACTTTCCGAGAAAATGTAATAAGAGTTATCGGTAACTACAGCACCAAAGAGGTTACAACCGAATATGACGAACAAATAGAAAATTTGCAACAGCAGATGCTTACACTCATAGAAAATAACGCAAAACAAGGAACTGTCAGTGAAGAATTCGATGAAGAATATAAGAAACTATCGGAACAGATTAACGAGCTGAAAACAGCGAAAATAAAGGCGGTGCAGGCTCAGAAAAATGCAGAAAATTATGTTCAAAGAGTTGAGGAATTAGATAGAACCATAGGCAATGTTAACCCACAGGTAAGGGTCTTTGACCAAGATCTTGTGAAAAGGCTGATTTCTTCCATAAGGGTACATAAAGGCATGAAATTGGAGATACAGTTTCACTCAGGGATAGTGGTAAAACAGGATGTGGACTATTATGAATAGGCATTAAAATTGGAGTAGGGGTCTTCCTACTACTGATGAAACGAAGTATAAGACTGCCTTCTATGTATCTACTATAATTCAGATATTTAAAGGAGCACATATTAAATGAAGAACGAAAAAGAAATCACAATTATCCCACCAGCAGAAAAATATGATAATCATATTAGAGTTGAAGAGAAAAAGTTAAGGGTTGTCGCCTACTGTAGAGTCAGTACGCGGCTTGAGAAGCAAGAAAGCAGTTATGAAGCACAATTAAAGTATTACTCAGATAAAATAGCATCTAATCCCAAGTGGAATTGTGTTGGCATTTATTCGGATCAGGGGAAGCCAGCAACCAGCACAAAACTGAGAGATAGTTTTAATGACATGTTAGCTGATTGCTATGATGGAAAAATTGATATGATACTTACAAAGTCCATCAGTAGATTTGCAAGAAACACAGTCGATTTTCTGAGAATTATTCGAGAGTTGAAAAAACAGCAAATCCGCATTGTTTTTGAGAAGGGAAATATTGATACGATGAACGGCACAGGAGAATTGCTTATCACTATATTAAGTAGCCAGGCACAGGAAGAAAGCCGTAATTTGAGCGAGAATACTCGTTGGGGTATTGTAAGAAAATTTGAGCAAGGAATTGTTCGGATAAATCACACTAGATTTATGGGATATACAAAAAACTCGGATGGAAAGCTGGTCGTGGTTCCAGAAGAAGCAGAAGTTGTGAGAAAAATATTTGACCTATTTTTACAAGGATTAGTAGTCTCAAGAATTGCAAAAGCATTAGAAGAGCAAGGCATTAAAACTGCTACTAACAATGATAAATGGCACAGGAGTACTATTCATAAAATGCTTCAATGTGAAAAGTATATGGGTGATGCCATGTTGCAAAAAACATATACAGTAGATTTTCTCAGTAAGAAAAGAGTATTAAACGATGGGATTGCAAAACGGTACTATATTAAAAATAATCATGAGCCTATTATCAGTAGAGAGCAGTATTATCAAGTACAAGAAGAGTTAAAGCGAAGAAAAAATGAATATGCAAAAGGCACTCGCTACAGCTCTAAATATCCACTCAGTGGGTTAATTACTTGTGGAGAATGTGGAAGCCGCTACACCAGGTGTACATGATATCAGAAAGAAGGAAAAGTTGTAGTATGGAGATGTAAGGGAAAATTGCAAGGTGGTAAATCAAGGTGTGTTGAATCCTGTAACTTAAAGGAAAACAAGCTTTATATCCTATTATTGGATTTGTTTAATTATATTCTTATGCCTGATACAGACAAGTCTTCAGCAATGGTTTTGCAAACAAGAGCTATTATTGAGAGTGTCTTTGGTAATGATGAAATCAGACAAGAGTCAATTGAGGGTGTTAGGTTGAATGAAATAATAGATTCAATTATTTCTAAAACAGATAGACAAATAGAAACTAAATTCAAAACAGGGCTAGTAATAACCAAAGATTTAGGCTAATAAGTTAGTAAATTGTTCAGAATAAAGTCTTCAAATTACCGTAGTAGTTTGAAAGGTTTATTGTGTACAAATTTTGCTTTAAAAAAATTGTTAGAAGATGAAAATGGAATGTTTTTATATAAAGAAGATGCCGCTTCGGTGCGTATCTTTTTTTGCTAATCAAATGCTTCTGAAAGTATTTGCATGCTATATAAGAAATAAAATGAATTGCAGGCTTACTATTTGTAGTTGGTATGATATAATAGTGTAAAAATAAGTAAATTAATTAGTTCTTACAAGATGTAAACTTGGATTTAAGATGGAAAAGATGCACTACATGAAGTTACAATTGAATCTTATAATAACACATTTGAAGTTGAATTTACACATAACGTTAATTCAGTCGAAGGAAATAATCTTACGCTTTTGAATACAAGTTTTAAATTATATGGACAGGAGCTTCGTATCTAATGAGTAATGTACATAACCAAATTAAATACTGGAGGAATAGCCTTGCAGATGCTGCGAGGATAAATATAGATGCAAAAAAATTGGTAGATGCTTTTGCAATTTCCAAATATGACATTCAGGTTGGTTGCATTGATGCCAGTATAACGGATCAATTATTTAGAGAGGTCTCTAAGAATAAAAAGGATGGAAGCAATGGAGAAAAGGATAATAGGGATTTTGTCAATGCTCTGATTTGCCCAATAAAAGCAGTGGCAAAGGTAGAGCATGGATCTGAAAATAATGCATCTGACCAGACCATTACACCCCTTTGGATTCCGGCTGTTTTAACAACAAGCGGAAGACTTTTACATAAAAAAGACAGTTTTCCTTGGATTCCAAGAGAGTTGCTTGAACCAAGCTTTGGCAAAACAATTACAGTGGGATGTATCTCTGATGTTGATGAGTACATGACTCTACACAAGACGGTGCTCGATAATGCAGATAATTGGAGTACCATATGGGAATATAGCAAAAGAATGTTAGAACATGTGATAGGGTATCCATTTGATGAGTATGCAATTGAGAATTATGAAATTGACCCCAATGCATACATACTAGTAGATTCACCGGTGCAGGGTGCAGCTAAAAATATAATAAGCCTGTACGACAATATTATCAGAGACAATTCTTTTCCATTATTACTGGAACGATATGCGAGCATAAATGATGAAAAACTGCTGCCTATGTTGGATTATGCTGCTGAAATGGAAATTTGTAAAAAACATGTTGGGCAGATGGGGTATAAGCATTCACTGTCAGTTTCTCAGCGTCAATCAATGCATCATTTTCTTACATTAGGACATGGACAGATATTGGCAGTAAATGGTCCTCCTGGAACGGGGAAAACTACTCTTTTGCAGAGTGTAGTTGCATCCTTGTGGGTAGAAGCGGCAGTAAATGAAACAGAGCCGCCTGTTATTGTGGCTGCATCGGCAAATAATCAAGCTGTTACCAACATCATTGACAGCTTCGGCAAAATTGATGAACCTGAAAACTCACTTTTGGCTGGCAGATGGCTTGACGGAATCAATAGTTATGGGATATATTGCCCATCACAGGCAAAGATTAAGGCATCAAAGGGCGATTTTCAGATGGCTGACTGTGCACCGAAAAATAAAGGACCATTTCCGGATAAGGTTGAAGAACCAAAGTACGTTGAAGGCAATAAGG
>JABNAD010000188.1_pt1 | contig 27294 bp, 29 predicted proteins | sample 7240381 | NCBI WGS metagenome assembly JABNAD01 (sample SAMN11332834, study PRJNA596920) | anaerobic digester metagenome | biome: digested sludge; isolation source: digested sewage sludge-derived enrichment culture grown on H2/CO2 | place: Germany: Goettingen
ATGAACGTTTTCTTGTACAAATATGCCGTAGCTGGTGGAGTTGAGAATGATTTTTACCGCATTCTGAATGGAGTCGTACCTCTCGGCCTCATCCGTATCACCCTTTCGAACGGCGGCCTTGATTTGTTCTTTGCAGAATTGTCGGTAGGTAGCCAATGCAATGAAAAAATCATCCTTCTTGGGATCAATAACATGATCCCCGACCATTTTCAGATTGCATAATTCATCCTGGATGCCTATGGGGACGAATCTGATTGCCTTCAATATGTTTGGGTTCTTTCCGGTAAGTAACTTGGAGGAAATAACATCGGCTAGTGTGTAGGTCAAAGCCTTATCCGCTGTTAAATAAGCAGTAGCGAGATTGTAATTAACGCTATTGAAATCGCTGCGCACGATAAAGACGTCTTCATTCGGAACAACCTCACAGATGACATTGAACTTCTTCCACACCTCCTTATCACGAAGATCGTCTAACTCGATGTCCTGGATAAGCTGTTTCACTTCATCGGTGACATCCACATAATCGATCCGCTCCGAGATGATTAATTTCCATATGCCAAGAATTCCACACATGGTAGGGTACATGCTGAGGAAATCCAGCAATCGTATACTCCGGGGCTCGAGCCTGATGCGGACCTCCGAGCGCCCGCCAAAGTAAGAGGCCATGATCTTCCCCAGCAGCTCTGGTGGATACTCGGGATTCTTTTCCAAAAAGGGGATAACGCCCATGGCATTCAGGTAGGCCTTGCCCACCGAGGCCGGGGACACCAATCTGGTGATATCGACGTCCAGCGAATACCGCTGAACTTCTGCCAACAGTTGTTGGAAAAGTAGGTGAGTGATTTCAACATCATTTATATTGTATTTCACATACTCAGGAGTTACTTTCCCATGCTGTTCCACCTCCAATTTTCCATAAGGAACACCGAATCGTTTGCACGCTCTGTTCAATGAATATGATTGATTGGTCAGGGCAAAAGAGAGGGTGCGTAAATCAACAAAATGACCAGGGAAATCATTTGACCCCAGGTCATAACCAAAATAGTTCTTCTTATCTGGACGACCTTTCATAAATTTTATTTGAGAATAGTGGCTGTTTATGTGCCTAATTAATAGATGAGGATAATTTGGAGACAGAGTGAATGAGAAACCGCCCCTACTACTTTTTCTGGCATACCCAACTCTAATTGCCATTCTTGAGAGATCGAATGGTAGATTGAATCCTACTAGCGGGGTTTTATTATCATATATTTCTGGTAGAAACACTCGTTCAACAAAATCCCTAACCTTCAACAAAATGCAATTTTCAAACGATTCTAGTATCGCAATTTCTTTATCTGCAATATTTCGCTCATCATAAAACAGCCAGGTGAAGACGACCCTCCCTTGAATTACCAGTTTTGCCGATCCAAATTTTAAGGATTGCCTGGGGTCGGTGGTTGTTTCCGTATCAAAACATAAGTATCGGTCAAATGTCGGGTGTGATTTATCTGGGATGTAAGGCCCCCCACTCTTTTTTTCTAAGGGGATTGTATAACAACGAGTCGCGATGTCTCGCTCCTCCATTAAACGCCCTCCCGCCGACATTTTTCAATATAAAAATTAGATATCTCCCGAAGTTGAAGGGACTTAAGTTTATCAATATCCGAATGCCCCCTCAATATTAGAGCCATGACCATCTCAGGAGGCTGGTTGGACGATAACCACTCCTTCGGCCAGCTAGATTGCGCTCTCGAGAGGGTCTGATGGCAATTATGACATACTGGCATCATGAAATCATCGTGTTTCCTTCCCGCGACATGATGCATTTCAATGTTCTGGGGGTCGAGATGATAGCCACAGAGAACGCAGTATCCCCCGGTCAAGATAAGCTGCTCTACTAAGGTCAGCTCCCTCTTCCGGTTCAGCCGATTCAATGTGTAATCATCATCCATTTGCTCAACCCAGATCATCGTATATCGGCCGTTGCTGCTCCTCTGGTTTCCGCTCCCAGATCATGTAAAGAGCCTTCGGGTCAGTTTCCAGGCGATGTGCTACACCATGCGAATCCGTAATCACCAGCCCCACAAACGGCGATAGAAATGACTCGTTATGGGTTCGCAGATAATTCTTTACGGCATTGTTATAACGCCCTATGATAGAGGCCTGCCGGACATCCGGGACCAGTATGTGTTGCTCACGACCTCGGGAATATATCCGCATTGACATCTCGTTCTTCACGATCCGCTTCACTCGCCACCGACCGGATTCCTTCACAAATCCATCGACATGCCGCCTCACCGTCTCTGGTTTAATCCGGTAATCTTTGGAGGCGGCTTCCAGGGATTTTCCCGATTTAACATCGAAGAAAACTTTACGAGCTTTCGATCGCAGGTTTCGCTCCTTCGGGGTTAATTCACTCAATTTCATTTTGGCAGGAATCCTTTTTTTCACCTCTCCCAGAGGTTTCTGCTTCTTTCGGGGGTGCCTGTCAAGCTGCGACAAAGTAGCAGTGGGGTGCAGCCCATGCAACCGCTCGATCTTCCTCTTATAAGCAGTATCTCGGGCGTTCTGTTGCCACTCCTCAAATGTGGCCAATTTTTTACAAAATCTCTTGGCCGCCATGGTATTGGGAAAAAGTTGGGGGCCTCAGCCCACCATTTCGATCACGTATTCCCTATCATACCCGCTGCCCCGGCCGCTCAGGGTGATTTGCTTACCCACCAATCGATCCCAATGTGTTGTTAGTAGCCTGTGCAGCTTCTCTGAGGAGAACACGACCTCTATTGGACGCCCATCCTCCATGTCCCCGGCGAGCACAAAGAACTCACCGTTCTTCTGACTTACCCGGGTATCGAGGGTCTTTGGGATGAAGGTCTCCCCAGTATCGGTCAGCTTCCCGGCGGTCACGCGCTTCTTGGTCAACGACTCCGTGCTTAATCTTGCACCCACGGACGATGCTATCGAGCTTGTTTGCTCAGTTGATGTCATGTCTGACATAACTGCTTGATTGACATGTGGCTACAAATGGAGGTATTAAGGATGTTTGAAACGTATGATTCCCCACCATTGAACACCTAGGAGTAACGAATGTGTCAAGCACTGATAGGTCATTGAATGATGCCAAGTGGACCATAAAATCAGGGGTTCCAATTCTTAAATTACTTAAATCTGGAACGGTGACCAACAATCGGATAGCTATAAAAATGAATAAAGCGCCCAGCACAATATCAATACACTTAACCCGTCTGAGAAAGATGGGACTCGTCTCTAAAATTACTAACGAAGACGTGATTAAGAAATTAAAATTTGAAATTGAAAATCGAACAACTCGTAACTTATTTCAGCCTTATGAATGTACTGCCAGTGGTCTATCAATTATTAAGGCGTTCGATAGTTTCGACGGAGTAGAAAGGGAAAATCGAATAACTGAAATACTAATCTCTGAAAGACTTGAAGGCCTTGACGATTCCATTGTGAGTCGAATATCAATTCTTATCAATGCAATTAGATCTGGAATTTGTGAATATGAAGATGTAACTCCCCAATTTTTTTCATTAATTCGACTAGTTTATGAACTCAATCTAAAGAAAAAATATCAGTGGGCATTACTTGACCCAGTTAAACGATTACTAAATGAGATTATTATGATGCCATTATCATGTAAAGAAATAGAATATGGATTAAGATTTGCTAAAGAATATATTATAGCTACTCGGTTTCGAAATAACAAAATTATTGATAAAACCGTTCTGTTTCAAAAAATTAAAAAAACAGCTATTGAGAATCAAGGTACACCCGGTTTTGAGGCGTTAAATGCCCTTATTGAATTTAGAGATGGGGATGGAACTGTTTCGAATGATCTCATTGATGCCATTTTAGAAGTTATTTGGGTAGCTAATACGCCCGACTTATCAAGCTCAATTATTTCGGCAGATGCTGAGATCGATGCTATAAAAAAAATTGGTACGGATCTGTCGACCTCACAAAAAATGATTATCTTGAAATCAGCAAATTATCTGGACGCATTAACATCTGAAGATTATGTTATTTGCGTAAAAGATGATAAGCCGCCTAGCATTTCTCGAATTGTTAACACAAAGAGGAAACAGCTTTTAAAACGATACCTCACTATCGAATTTTCTAAGAATTTGACAATTTGAATCGTAAGTAATTGTCGGTATAATATTTATTAAGTAATGATTTTTTATAATAATTTTTATAAGTGAGATTAACAATTTTAATGTCAATCATTATGATATCTAGAGAATTTGTAACAAGTTCCTTATCGGAGCATTTTCAACGTTTTCCATACTCCTGTTTTCCATCTGCCATCGAGATGATGCAGATCATCGAAAGAAATAAGGAAAGTAGTAATTTACCTACAGCGGATCCTTTCTGCCTCCAGGATAAATATACTGATTATTTTACTGAGCAGTTTTTCCATCGGGATTATCCAACAGGCTATTTTGGATTAATAATTCAAAAAATTGCTGTGACCAGTATGAAAGATCTAGATTTTTCTACTATAATAGAGATAATTGATAACGAGCTATCTCTGGAGAAGACGGTATTGATTGAAACTTATTATGACGTTTTCATTCATGCTCACGTACTTTATAATTATGATGATAATAATGGAATTAAGACGTATCATTCAGTAACTGGAAGTTATGGAAATCCATCGATTGATTTTAAAGATTGGTCAGTATCAGATTTGCAAATAGCAATGATAACCCCTAACAATACTTGTGCTATCTGGCTATACAAAATTATATAAAAATATAGTTAATAAATAAATGCGATAAAAACCAAAATGATATTATAAAAACCTAACTTTGACAGTTGATTGATCGAATAATTACTGGTTTTAGCATGGGTGTCAATCTCAGGCAGATATGATAAATAACATTCATGCCGTGCTAATTAATTTACCATCTACAAATATCTCAAATTTGGCAGTTATTAAACCACCAACTTTTATTTCAACGTCATGAATTTCTGTGTTTCCTACTTGAAATTTATATGATTTATCATTAAATCCAATCTGATATGTTTTTACCATTTCCTTATCGTCTATCCATATTCGAACTTTCGCGGTCCACAAAGACTCGTACACCTTTATTTTATGTTTTTCAACATTACCGATTTCAAATAATGCTTCTGCCATCTTTATATTCTCGGAGGCAAATAATGTTTTTTTATATATTTAATACCTGAGTTCGTCAGTTAATCAAGTCAATTTCGTGAAGAGTTCATCAATTCATTAATACTGGACGCTCGCGCGTCCAGATCGGATAATAACAGTAATCGCCTGATTTCGACATATAATCAGTTTGTCCTATTGTTTTTTATATCAATTACCTCCATATTATTGAAAGTAGGCGTCTAACTTCTCTTTCATTTTTCCGTATACGCGAAAAGGTTTCTCTGATTTCGCATTCTTCTTCAGATAATGTAAAGAACCCTTGCTGTAACCGGCTTTCATCCAATTGTAATAACTGATTGCCAGGACCCTATCACGTAGTTCTGGCGTATCATCCCTTGTTAAGGTTGGAGCGGGAGAACTAAAGTCGAAATCGGGTTTTGATTCAGAAATATAATGAACAAACTCACCAGCCTTTTGGATGATTACATACCCCCACTCCCACGAATTCCCCCGGAATTGAACGCGATTGGTGAGCTGAACATTCACAGCTTCCAATAATTTCTTAGTCCCAGCCGATGAGAGACGAATAACGTAATTATCAGTCCTGATGAAGTCCTGTTTTGTGAATATTCCCTTTTCCAAAGCATCGATAATAGCTACATCAATCAGCCACCTGAACGGCTCCTGAAGATCGTAAACTAATGGATATTTCCCGGCAGCCATCTGGTGAACGAAGCCGATATATGGATCAAGCCCATATGCATTTATGGCCCTCCAGCATTGTGATTCAAGTATCGAATATCCATAGTTAAATAGAGCGTTTATGGGATCAGTTGCACCCATGGGACGTCCAGTCTTTCCAATTAACCTCCCTTCAAATTTCCACTTCTTATCAAATATCTCTGCCAGGATAAGCCAGTAATTCCTAGCCACCATACCTTCGATTCCGAGTATCTGAGATATTGTTGCTGCCCCTGCCAGATCGTCCTTATAGCGATTAAGCTCCTCGAAAGAAACCTTTCTACTCTCCTTTAATTCAGGATAGCGTTGGGTTAACCAATCTAAGACAGTAACCGAGGAAGTGATTTTAGCATCAATAAATTTTCTAGCAATGTTCACACGTCCATTACCATCAAAGGCCTTGTATTGATTGAAGCGAGTGGCTCCTTTTTTTATTTCTGGTATTAGAACAGTATTCAATAGCTGACCATCCCAATTGAGGATGGTCAACTGAACATTTTGTTTAGATAGCCATTTCAAGGCCTCCAGTGAGATATTACCAGAATGGCCGTATATCACAATGCTATCATAATCATCGCCCTTCGGTCGAAGCTCGAACTCGGCTGGTTCGCGACGTTCATACTCGCATCCATCTCGGATCATTAATCGAGAGTTCTCGACTCGCAAATTCACCCCGTGACCGGATAGAAATAAGGTTTTCATGTGATTAAAACCCCCAATTTCCCTTCATCAGTTCCACTAATTGAGATATTTATTTCATTCATAGAATTCCCACCGTAACGGCCGTTAGAATGATATTAATCTCAGCCTATTTCATACTGCTGGCTATGTTATATTATGAATACAATATAATTATATTTCAAATGCCGTGCTAGGGTTTGTCAATGACAAAAATATCTACTATCTACTACCCCTTAGAATTGAGTGCGGGGGAAGGGATTCGAACCCTTGAACCACTAAGGACAGAATCTTAAGTCCTGCGCCGTTGGCCAAGCTTGGCTACCCCCGCGCTGTTCGGCCATGGCGGATATACATTAATAAATTTGTCAAAGTTCCGAAAGGCCCTACTTTATGAACGTCCCGTTCTTCAGTTCTGCGAACGCCATGTCCAGCTCCTCGCGGGTGTTCATGACGATCGGGCCGCCCCAGGCGATCGGCTCCCTCAGCGGCTTCGCCGAGGCGAACATGAACCTGACCGGCCTCCGGCCGACCGTGAACCTGAGCGTGTCCCCTTCCCCCAGCACTGCCACGCTTCCAGCCGTTACCGTTCTAGCGTCGTTGCCGCCAAGCAGCATCTCGCCCTCGTACACGAAGACGAAAGCGTTCCGATCCAACGGGATCTCATGCTCCAGGACCGTTCTGGAACTCAACGAGACATCTAGGTACTTTACGTCCACCACCAGGTCCTTGACCGGCCCGACCAGCCCTTGCGACTCTCCAGCGATGACCTTTATGGAGGACCCGTTCCCCAGGTCGAATACCGGAAGGTCCTCCTTTTTTATGTCCCGGTAACGGGGCGGCATCATCTTGCTCGACTTGGGCAGGTTCACCCAGAGCTGGAAACCCTGCATCCAGCCTTTGGCCTTTCTGGGCATCTCCTCGTGCAATATCCCGCTCCCGGCGGTCATCCACTGCACGTCGCCTGGACCGATGGTCCCATGATTCCCCAGAGAATCCTTGTGATCAACGTATCCATCCAGCATGTAGGTGACTGTCTCGATGCCCCGATGAGGGTGCATCGGGAATCCCGGCAGGTAATCCTCCGGGCGGTCGGACCCGAAATGGTCCAGCATAAGGAACGGGTCCAGCAACGCCGCCTCGTCCCGGCTGAACATTCTGGTTAGTTTTACCCCGGCCCCGTCCCGAGTCGGATGGCCTTGGATGACCTTGGCCACCTCTCTGATCGATGCCATGGACCCCAATATCGTTTCAGGTGGGATATGAATAAATCGATTGTTTACTATTCCTCATACGATATATGGCCAAGGAGAAACGGAAGATCCTCTGGCACTGCGCCGCCGGACACGATTTCGAGGTGAAGGACGAGTTAAGACGATCGACCTGCCCGGTTTGCGGCGGGACCGAGGTCGAGAGGGTGCTGAAGGAGAAGGATAAAGGTCGTTCCCCCAGGGGCTCGGTCAGGTCTTGGTTCTGGCGGTGAGGGATGACCAACGAGGAAGGCATGAAGCGAGATGCGTTCCTGACCTTTCCCTCGGTCAGGGAATGGGAGGACTGGTTGGCCGAGAACCATGACGTCTGTCCGGGCATTCGCATCCGATTCTTCAACAAAGGCTCCAAAAAAGGCGGTTTGGACAGGAAGGAAGCGCTGGAGATCGCTCTGAGGTACGGATGGATAGATAGCGTTCTCAACAACCACGATCAGGAAAGCTATCTTTTGCGTTTCACCCCGCGAAAGAAGGGGAGCCATTGGTCCCGAGTGAACCTGGAGACGGTCGAGAGGCTGATGGCCGAAGGGAGGATGACCGAGGCTGGGTTAAAAGCATTGGGCGACCTGCAGGAGCGGTATGAATCGTTGAAGGGCGAGAAGGCCATCGACCTGGAGCTGGACAACCTTTTCAAGGACGACCCGGAGACCCGGGCGGCGTTCGATTCGCTGCCGCCGTCCCATCGCAAGAGCTACGGAAGGTACATCCTGTCGGCCAAGCGCCAAGAGACCCGCCAGAGAAGGATGGAACGCGTAAGGCCGATGATACGTGAGCGCCGCCCGCCCCTGCTCTGATATCGATCCAGATAGGAGCCTTGGCTTGACGAGACAGTATGGTTAGAGGCTCACATCACCCTGCAGGAGTCGCCGTGGCAGGCGAAGAGCACCGGGCCGAGCCTCTCGTCCAGTATGTCTTCCAACGTCGGCTTGCCTATCTCGGCCAGTTCGTACCGCACGCGCACGATGGGCTTGTTGACGTTCATCACCCGGCGGAGGTCCACAGGCGTTCCGGCGATGACCACGTCGCAATCGGCCTGATTTATCGTCTCCTCCATGTCCTTGATCTGGTCGTCCGTGTAACCCATGGCCGGTAGGATCGGTCCGAGATGGCGGTACTTGTCATAAAGCTCCTTTATGGAGCCGACCGCGTAAGGACGTGGGTCAACGATATCCAAGGCCCCGTTGTCCTCCGCGGCTATCGTCCCCGCGCCAAAGGCCATCTCCCCGTGTGTCAGCGTCGGACCGTCTTCCACCACCAGGGCGCGCTTTCCTTTGACCAATGACGGGTCGTCCACCTTTATGGGCGAGGCGGCCTCGATCACTATGGCCTTGGGGTTGTACCTCTGGATGTTCTCCTTCACCTTCAGGATGTTGCGCCGGTCGGCGGTCTGCACCTTGTTAATTATGACCACGTCCGCCAGGCGCAGGTTCACCTCACCAGGGTGATAGGATATCTCGTGACCGGCCCGGTGCGGGTCGGCAATGACGATATGCAGGTTGCTCTCGAAGAAGGGCAGGTCGTTGTTGCCCCCGTCCCAAACGATGACGTCGGCCTCCTTCTCCGCCTCCCTCAGTATGCGCTCGTAGTCCACGCCGGCGTAGACCACTATACCGTTGTCGATGAGCGGCTCATATTCTTCGCGCTCCTCGATGGTGCAATCGTGCTTGTCCAGGTCAGCGTACTCACCGAAGCGCTGCACCGCCTGCTTCGTGAGGTCGCCGTAAGGCATCGGATGCCGCACGGCCACGACCTTCAGGCCGCGGTCGTGCAGGATGCGACAGAGCTTCCTGGTGGTCTGTGATTTTCCGGCCCCGGTGCGAACGGCGCAAACGGAGATGACCGGCTTGTTGCCCCTCAGGGTTATGGTCGAATTGCCCATCAACCGGAAGTCAGCGCCGAGCGACAGTACCCAGGACGCCTTGTGCATCAGCTCCGAGTGGGATATATCACTATAGGCGAAGATGACCTGGTCCACCTTGTTCTTGCGTATGATGGAGGGAAGGTCCTCCTCGGCCAGTATGGGGATCCCAGTGGGGTACAACGGACCAGCCAATGACGCCGGGTAGCACCTTCCCTCGATGTTCGGGATCTGGGCGGCGGTGAAGGCCACCACCTGATACTTCTCGTTATTCCGGAAGTAAGTGTTGAAATTATGAAAATCGCGCCCCGCGGCGCCCATGATGACGACCTTGCTCTTCTTCATGTCCCGACCTTCTACCGCAATCGAGACCGTCGATAATACAATTTTCTGCAATGAGACCGACGATTTTTAATTTTTTTCGTAAAATTTTATTGCAACAAATGTATAGAATGCATTAATGACCAGGTCAAGAATTGCTAAAAACTGCTAATTGGCGCTAAATTAGCTGATTTCAACCATCGGCAGTGCAATGCTTAGGTCGACAATCGAACTGCTAAAAACTGCTAATTACTGCTAAATTAGCAGATATTTTATTAACCAGCATGAACATACTATTTGTCGGAGAACGATGAAGATCCCCGATAGACCGAGGGCATTACAAGACATATTTAAAGATAAGATTATAAAAAATCCGGTCTTCACAGCGGATCGAACTGTTACCGACGTTGTGAAACAATACAATGAGGACTATCTTCATTGGGAAGAGGTCAGACGAAAGGATATGCCTCAGGACCCCGAGGTCATTTGGGCATTGATGAAGATGTCGCGACAGGGACAATCACGACATGTTACCCTGATGAACACCTCGTTGACCTACAATACGACCAGCAGATCACAGAGGATCATGCATATGCTGGATACCACCGCCTCGGGGTTGTTGGTATTGGAGGAGCCGCTTAATGATTCGGAGATGAAAAGGTATGTGATAAGTTCGCTCATGGAAGAGGCCATCGCATCAAGCCAGTTGGAGGGAGCTGTAACCACTACAAAGGTGGCAAAACAGATGCTGCGAACGAACCGAAAACCGAGGACCCCGTCCGAACAGATGATAGTCAATGATTTCTTGACCATGATGCGGGTCAAAGAGATCAAGGACCTACCCTGCACTATTGATCTCATCCTGCAATTGCACCGTTTGATCACCTATAAAACTCTGGACGACCCCCTGGATGGAGGTCGTTTCCGAACCGATGATGAGACGGTGGTCGCCGATCCATTGGAACTGGAGAAGGTGTACCACCGACCCCCATCCCATGAGAAGATCCCTGGATATATGAAGGAGCTGTGCCAGTTCATCAACGGTGAATCGGGAACTGAATTTCAGCACCCTCTGATCAAGGCCATCATCTTGCATTTCATGATTGGTTACGTTCATCCCTTCGTTGATGGCAATGGACGGTTGGCGAGGGCACTGATGTATTGGTACGCGTTGAAGAGCAACTACTGGCTGTTCGAGCATATGGCCATATCCAAGGTCATCAAGGAGCATCGTGGAAAATATGGAATGGCCTATCTCTATGCTGAAACGGATGAAAATGATATTACGTATTTTATAAATTTCAACCTACAATGCATGGAGGAAGCCCTCGACAACACACGGCAATACATCCGTAGAAAGCAGCAAGAGCGGAGGGCGGCGATGAAGATGGTCGAATCGCACCCCGAACTGAACTTCCGCCAGGCTGAGATATTGCGGGATATGATTAAAAATCGGGGGGGATCGGTCTCTGTTCGGGAGATTGCTTCCAAGTTCAACGTAGTTCATCAGACCGCGCGTACGGACCTCCTATCCTTAGCGGAACGAGGGTTCATCGATTGCAGGAAGGTAGGCAACAAACTATTCTTCGTATATACCGGAACATCGAGCTTGAATGATCGCCCCAGAAATGCGCTCATCAACGACAGGAAGGAATGATAGCGATCATCAGGGCGATATGCATTCCAGTACCTCGTGAACGCTGATCGATTGGCAATGATATTTGACTATTCAGAGATAGAAGATCCCGAATCGCACTATCCGAACCAATCACCACCCTAGGCCACGGTGGATTACTGACGCTATCGACGCCTCTTAGGAAAGTATTGAGTATTCACATAATAATTCAATCCGGATGGCCTACCGCATACCCTCGGTCAAGGTCCTTGAGGACTCCATAAGAAGGGTGATCCGGGAGCAGCAGAGCATTCCCTCCCAGCACCGATTCACCGAGCTGGTCCTGGAGGACCTGCGGAAAAAGAACCCGGAGTACAAGGTGGGCGAGGTTCGTTTGCGCAGGATGGCCTTACACCGCAACCTGGCCAGGGTGACCATTTCTTATCGAGAGACGAAGGAGAGCAGCAAGAAAGGCCGCTGCCCGGTGTGCTGCTCGCCCACCGAGGAGCTGCACAACCAGACCTTGGATGACCGCATGGTCGAGCTGGGCTTCAAGTGCACCAAATGTCCGTATTGGACCGGTCCACGAAGGCGCGTGCCGGTGCGTTACACCTTCACCATCTTCGGCGCGATCGTCCCGACGAACAAGAAGAAGGGCAAGTTCGCTCAGTGGAAGTTCGCCTAGGCCACGAATTTTTTATCCCGCAAGAGCGTTCATCGCACCATGTGCCGCTCGACGGTATACATGTCCACCAAGGATGGCGTGCTAGAACTGGTGCAGAACGCGGTCCGACTGAACCTGGACGATGAGCTTCTGATCATAATCGACGATGTCGGCGAGCGTCTGGAACTTCAGAACGTTCATGTGAAGGAGATAAACCTCATCAGCAACAACATCGTGCTGGAGAAGAAAGAGTAGCTCTCATCTTAGCAGCTCGAGCAGCTGCTCCTCGCTGACCCGCAAGGTCCCGTTCACCACCAGCCGCGGGGTCATTACCCTCCAGTTGGGGTTCCTCGCGAAAGCCTTCCTGAACAGGGGGACCGATTCCGAAAAGCGGTCATTGTTGGCCAACCCGACCGCGTGCCAAAAGACCATCTCCTCGTTTCGTGGGAACAGCTTCTCCGCCTTGGAGTAATGCCCGAGGGCGGCGGTCATCTCCCCTTTTTCCAAGGCCGCGTCACCGGCGTCCATGCTCTCGTAGGCCCGATGAACCTTCAGCAGTCTTGCCAATTCCTTTAGAGGATCGCGGTGGTCGTCCACTCGCAGATCGACGAGGCGGTCCTTCCAGACCTGGCCGGTGTTTTTTCCGCTCACGACCACCAGGGCGGCGCTCTGCCTTCCCCGGGCGTCCCCTCCTTCCCTCTCGGCGGCGAACATCGCGGCCACGATCCTATCGGCCAAAGGTCCGTCCGAACCCTCGAAGGCCTCGGCCATAGATGGCCAGACGGTGGCGTTCAACATCATGTTGGCCTGCACCGAGAAGTTCTTCCCGCAGATGTGCCCGGCCTCGGCCACACACTTTGTACCGGTGTGGGCGAACGAGCGGCCTTGGGCATCGAGGACCGCCAACTGACGGAAATCTCGTCCTTCGTCCTTGGACACCATCTCCTCAACTATGTCTTTAGGGGACATCCCTTCGGAGAGGAGCCGAAGGCCTTCCGGGCCGAAGGCGGGATTGGTGAAGGATTGCGTGACCACAGCGCCGACACCGGCCAGTGCCCAGGGGACCACCGCCCCCACGCAGAACCAATGGGATTGCACGCCAGCCCCGATCTCCCCGGTCCTTTCGTCCCGGGCGACAATCGAGTAGGTGTGGGCGAAAGGACCGTTGGATAGCTGGCCTGTGTGGAGCATCGTGTATACCTTTCCGTCCATGGGGGTTATGAAAAATAAAGGTTGGTAAGGGGTTTCCAAAAAGGTTTGGAGGGATCAATCGCAGTTCTCGAACTGGCTGTTGTACAGGTCGCTGTAGAAGCCGCCCTGCTTCAGCAAATCCTCGTGCGTGCCGCTCTCCACTATGCTCCCTTCCCTCATCACCAATATCGTGTCGGCGTCCTTGATGGTGGACAGCCGGTGGGCGATGATGAAGGAGGTGCGTCCGACGGTCAGGTCCTGCATGGCCCTCTGGATGATCTTCTCCGTTCTCGTATCCACCGAGCTGGTCGCCTCGTCCAGGATTAGCAGCGGCGCGTTCTGCACCACCGCCCGGGCGATGGTCATCTGCTGCCTCTGCCCCATGGATATCTTGGACTCGTCGTCCAGCTTGGTGTTGTAACCCTCCGGCAAGGTGGCGATGAAGTGGTGTATGCCCACGGCCTTGCAGGCCTCCTCGATCATCTCGTCCGTGACGTTCTCCTTGCGGTAGGCGATGTTCTCCCGGATGGTCCCTTCGAACAGCCAGGTGTCCTGCAGCACCATGCAGAACATGTCGTGCACGTTCTCCCTGGTCAGCTCCTTGGTGGATATCCCGTCGATCAGGATGTCCCCGGAGTTGACCTCGTAGAAGCGCATCAGCAGGTTCACGATGGTGGTCTTCCCGGCACCGGTCGGTCCGACTATGGCCACCTTCTGCCCCGCCCGGACGTGGAAGGAGAAGTGGTGGATCACTTCCCGCTCCGGCGAATAGCCGAAGGAGACGTCGCGGAACTCCACATCCCCGCTCACGTCGGTATGGACCATCTTCTTGTGGCCCTCGTCCTCCATCTCCGGCTCCTCCAGGAACTCGAACACCCGCTCGGAGGCGGCGGCCACCGACTGCAGGCTGGTCATGGCCTGCCCCAGCTGCGTGAGCGGCTGGGTGAACAGACGGACGTACACCATGAAGGCCACGATGACCCCGATGGAGATGGTGCCGTTGAGCACCTGGACCGCGCCCACGATGCACACCGCCACGTAACCGAAGTTCCCGATGAAGCCCATCAGCGGCATCATCATGCCCGAGAGGAACAGCGACTTGAACGCGCTGTCGAACAGCTCGTCGTTGATGGTGCCGAACTCCTTCTGGGCGGCCTTCTCGCCGTTGTACGCCTTGACTATGACGTGCCCGGTGTACATCTCCTCCACGTGGCCGTTCAAGCGCCCCAGATGCTTCTGCTGGCGCTCGAAGTATTTCTGTGACTTGACCATGATGAACGCCATCAGCATGAAGCCGGCCAGGGCCGCGCCGACGGCGGCGGCCGTCATGACCAGGTCGGTGTACATCATCATGACCAGCGAACCGATGAGCAGGGCCGCGGCGCTCATCAGCATGCCCACGCTCTGGTTCATGGACATGCCTATGGTGTCCACGTCGTTGGTCACCCGGCTGAGAACATCGCCGTAGCTGGTGCGGTCGAAGTACCTCAGCGGCAGGCGGTTTATCTTCTCGGAGATGTCCGTGCGCAACCGTTTCGACAGCCTCTGCACTATGGTGGCCACGATGAATCCCTGGCCATAGGTGAGGACGGCCGAGAGCAGGTAGATGATTACCAGGAAGGTGCCTATCTCCGCCACCCCGTCCAGATCGATGGTTCCGGACATCATGCCGCTGGCGATGAGGTCGGTCAGCTCGCTGAGCTTGTCCGGTCCGATGACCGTGAACGTGGTTCCGATGATGACCAGCACGGAGGCGACGATCAGGGCCGGCAGGTACTGGCGCATGTAGCCCAGCATCTTCTTCCAGGCCGTCTTGAAGCTTTTGGGCTTGCCAGCCATCATCGGGCCGTGCCCGGGACCGAAGCCCCCGGGGCCTCTCGGCCTTGGTCTGCTATCGTCATCGCTCATCGTCTCATGTCCTCCTCGGTGAGCTGGGACTCCACGATCTCCCGGTACACCGAGCAGGTGTCCAGGAGCTCGCGGTGCTTTCCTATTCCGGCCACCGAACCGTTGTCCAGCACCACGATCTTGTCGGCGTCCATGATGGTGCCCACCCTCTGCGCCACGATTATGCTGGTGATGTCCGCGGTCTCCTTCTTCAGGGCGCTCCTCAGACAGCGGTCGGTGCGATAATCGAGCGCCGAGAAGGAGTCGTCGAAGATGTAGATCTCCGGGCGGCGGCATACCGCCCTGGCGATGGAGAGGCGCTGCTTCTGGCCCCCGGAGACGTTGGTGCCTCCCTGGGCGATAGAGGCGTTATAGCCGCCGTCCATGGCCTCCACGAACTCCGCCCCCTGGGCGATGGTCACGGCCGTCCGCACGTCCTCCTCCATCCGTTGGGCGGACATGTCGCCGTACGCCACATTGGAGAACACAGTTCCCGAGAACAGCGTGGCCTTCTGCGGCACGTACCCCATCTTCTGATGAAGAGCTTCCTGGGTATAATCCCTGACGTCGACCCCGTCCACCAGGACCTTGCCGTCCGTGACGTCGTACGAGCGCAGCAGAAGGTTCACTATGGTGCTCTTCCCGCTCCCGGTGGACCCGATGAAGGCCACCGTCTCTCCCTTCTCCGCCTTAAAGCTGATATCCTTGAGCACGTAATCGGCCGCGCCAGGATATTTGAAGCTGACCTTGTCGAAGACGATCTCCCCGTTGCCGGGCGAACTTCCTACGTTCCCGTCCCTGATGGACGGTTCGGTGTCGATGATCTCCTCTATCCGTCTGGCCGACACCATGGCCCTGGGAAGGATGAAGAACACGATGACCAGCATCATGAAGCCCATGACCACCTGCATGGCATACGCCAGGTACACGATCATGTCCGAGAACAGCGCTATCTGCGCCGGTATCCCGGTGGCGGCGTCGATGAGGAAGGCCCCTATCCAATAGATGGACAGGGAAAGCAGGCCGATCACCGCCGACATCATTGGCATCATCAGCGACATCGCCCGTCCGGTGAACAGGTTGTTGGCGGTGAGCTCCTCGTTCGCCTTCTCGAACTTGTTCTCCTGATACTTCTCGGCGTTATACGCCCTGATGACCCGTATCCCCTTCAGGTTCTCCCGCATGTTTCGATTGACGTCATCGGTCAGCCACTGGATCTTCTTGAAGCGGGGGATGACGAAGTACATCAGCACCCCGATCACGGTGAGCATGACCACGATGGCCACGGCGGTGGCGGTGGTCCACTGCCAGCTCTTGCCGGATATCTTGATTATGGCCCAGCCGGCCATTATCGGCGCTTTGACTATCACCTGCATCCCGATGGCCACGGCCATCTGCACCTGGGTGACGTCGTTGGTGGCCCTGGTGATCAGGCTGGCGGTGGAGAACTTGTTGATCTCGTTCGCCGAGAACGACTGCACCTTGTGGAACTGCATGGCCCGGATGCGTTTGGCCAGCGATGTGGCGACGTACGCCGCGATGTAGCCGATCACCAAGGCGGTTCCCAGGCTGGTGAGCGCCAGTCCGAGCATCGGCCAGCCCTCGCCCATGACCTGTTCGACTGTCCCGCCGGTCTGCAACAGCCTGGTGATCTGGTACATGTAATCCGGTATCTCCAGGTCGATCCAGACCTGGGCCACGATGAAACCTGTGCATAGGGCGATGAGGGCCCATTCCTTGGCCTTCAGATGTTTGAGGATCATTGCCTCAGCTCCTTCTCCAGCTCGGTTATGTACGAATCGAGCATCCGTAGGTTGTTGCGCACCCCTTCCCTTATCTCCTGAAGGTGCTTCAGCCGCTCCTCGGGGGACCTCTCGTCCAGGGGAATGAAGTTCTCCACCTCCCCTTTTCGAGCAAGGTAGGCCCGGCCCATGACCTCCATGGTGCGGGTCATGAACAGCATCCCCGAGGACACGGTGGCCAGGGTCTCGTCCAACCAGGTCTCGCCCTCCTTGGACAGTGAATAATGGTCCTTGCCATCCTTGCTCTCCACGGAGAGCAGCCCATGCTCCTGCAATCGGCGCAGGGCGGGATACACGGCACCGGTCTGGGGGTCCCACACCCCCTGATAGTCCTCGCGTAGCGCCTTCAGCAGCTCATAGCCGTACATGGGCCGGTCCGCCAGCTTGACCAGCATGATCAGCTGGGAGGGGCTGATGCGGTTGCCCTTGTACATATGCGGTTTCCCCATCATGATCGTGAACCTCTTAGGTAGATATCTACTAGGTAGCGCGGTACTACGCAACCCCTATTTCAAGGCATCGGACATCGCCATGGGATTGGTTTAAATGACCGGAGCCTTTCGGTAAGGGCATGGACATGACCTTCGAGGAGATCCCGGAGGACCTTTGGGACGACTGGGTCTGGCTGGTTTCCCCTCCCGGGCTGATGCGGGCCGTGGAGGAGGACACCCAGCCGCTGCTCAACAGCCCTTACCAGCTCACCTCCACTTATACAGTGAACCTGCCCAAGGTGGTGCTCTTCCACATGTCCTGGAGCTGCGCCGTCGACGCGGACGGCGAGGGGGAGATGGGCTCGGACAACCTCCATGTCCCGGTGCAGATGGACCTGGATACCGCCCTGAAGGGGCTGCTCTTCCTTCTCAGGAACTACCCTCTGGTCCTCCGCTGGAAACTGGACGCCGATCAGAGGGGCGCGCTCGCTCCCAACCTCTGGGACGACGTCCAGGAACCGCCGGAGCTGCTGTGGCACATCCCCCAGGAGCTGGAAGGTCGGACGCTGGACCTGGAGAGCATCGCCATCGAGTTCTTCAACCCCTTCGTGCCCGCCCTGCGCTTGGCAGGTGTGCATCGCTCGGTCATCGGGGTCATCTCCCCGATGAAGAGCCTGGACCTGGCCGTATCATCCCTGATCCCGGGGGTGGAGAGCGACTGGCGGGAGGCGATGAGAATGGCCATCAGCGAGCTGGAGCGGCGCGGGCTCATAGAATCGGCCGAGGACGGGCGCCGGCGCTTTACGGACCGCGGAAAGCGTATGGTCGTGACCGAGCCGCTCTCCGACTGTCTGAGCTGCAGATGCCGCATCGAGGAGGTCATGGAGTATGAGATGGGCGGCGAGGACGACTGAGCGGCGTTCTGCTGTCGTTCACCCTGTTCGAATGGCATATTGCCAACTAATCGAGCCTGTGGGTTCACAATCATTGGGAATATTTTGATTCCCGGGACGATTCGCATGCCAAGCTTTATCAGGGGATAGAATATTTGCCGCTTGGGTCAGCAGATGAAGCTGTGGGATTTCGGCAGAGTCAAGGACGGCAAGGTGAAGATAGGCGAGAAGATCCGCAGGCGCTTGGGCCTGGAGGACGGAAGCCAGGTCTATTCCACCCTCTTCCGCTACGAGCAGAACGGCTCCCGCGGGCATGAGATGGTCCTTTCCACCTTCGGACCGGAGAACTATCGCGAGCTGTGCAACCTGACCTTCTACATGATCGACGCCCCGGGGGCCTGCTCCCAGGCGGCCAAGTTCCTGGCCGATAGGAACGTGGACATCCTTAACTCGGTGTCGGTCAGCATGACCTGCGGCATCTCCATGGTCTGGAAGATGCTGGTGGACCTCTCGTATTACGGGGACTCGACCCAGCTCATGGAGGACTTCGCCTCTTTGAGACGAACCAGCCCCGCGGCCCTGTCCAAGGTCGAGGGCCTGGAGATAAATCACTCCCACATCAGCGACCGCTACACCAAGGGCATGACCGGGCCTACCAGCGGAAGGATAAAGGTCAAGCCGCTGCGCAAGGTCGCCAGGTCGCCTTCGCTCATCAGCGACGGCAACTTCGCCATCCCCAAGGACTACCTGGACCACCTGGATGACGTCAAGGACGGCACCCCGGTGATGATGGTGGGGGACGTGGACTCCTGGGTGCTGTCCATGTCCTTCCTTCCCGAGGATTGCCGGCTGGCGGAGATCTCCTTCGAGATCCCGGACAAACCCGGAGCCATCTTCAAGGCCACCGAGGCCCTGGCCGCTCAGGACGTCAATCTGCTGGCGGTGCAGTCCAGAGTGGTCGTCTACGGCCAGAGGATGGCCCTGGACCTGGTCGCCGACCTGCGTAAGGCCGGGGACCTGGACCAGGTGGTCGCCAAGGCCTTGGGCTCCCTGGGCGGGGAGTTCAAGCTCCGCAGCAAGGGGCCGGTGACCTTCTGAGGTCTGCCAGATGCTCGTAGGCCGCAGGGTGCTGGTCAAAGGCGAGGTGGACTCCACCAACAACATCGCCAAGGCGCTGGCCATCGAGGGAGAGCCGGAGGGCACCGTGGTCACCGCCTCGAGGCAGAGCGGGGGAAAAGGCCGCACTGGCCGTAGCTGGGAGTCGCCGGAGGGAGGACTTTATCTATCGATCGTCCTGAGGCCGGAACTGCCGGCCCAGGACCTTACGCTCCTGACCGTTCTATCCTGCCTACCGGTGGCCCAGGCGATCGAGGAGGTGTGCCGGGTGGTTCCGCGCATAAAGTGGCCGAACGACGTGCGCGTGGACGGCAGGAAGGTGGCCGGCATCCTTGCCGAGGTGTGCTACCGGGGCGGGGAGCCGCGCTTCATGGTCCTGGGCATTGGAATAAATCTCAACACCGAGCCCTCCGCGCTAAACGCACCGGAGGCGGCGACCCTGAAGGGCGTCTGCGGCAAGGAGATCGACCAGGAGCATTTCATGAACGTCCTGCTCTTCAGGCTGGACGAGTTCTACGGCAAGTTCCGGAAGGGGGACCGGGACCTCGGTGTCTACACCAGATACTCCGAGTCCCTCGGCCAGGACATCGAGGTTCGCCTGGGGGACCAGAAGGTGCGGGGGCGGGGCATGCACCTGGACCCGGACGGAGCGTTGGTCTTCCGTTCTGAGGATGGGATGATATATCGCGCCACGTCGGTTCACGACGTGGTTCCCTTGGACCGGGGTCAGGTGAGGTTCGACAGCAAGTAACGTTCATTAATCATGAGCACGCATAATGAGGGGAACAACATGGGCGAGGACAAGGTCAAGGAACTCCGGGAGATGAAGAAGAGGTCCCGAGCTGGGGGAGGAGCGGAGAGGGTCGAGGCGCACCGCATGCAGGGCAAGATGACCGCCCGCGAACGGGTGGACGCCCTGCTCGATCCGGGTTCGTTCTCCGAACTGGACACCTTCGTTTCCCATCAGGCCTACCACTTCGGCATGGAGAAGCAGAAGGTGCCCGGGGACGGCGTGGTGACCGGACGGGGAACCATAGATGGAAGGCAGGTGTTCGTCTACGCCCAGGACTTCACCGTCTTCGCCGGTTCCGTCGGTCGTATGCATGCCAAGAAGATCTGCAAGGTCATCGACCTGGCGGTCAAGACCGGTTGTCCCATCATTGCGCTCTATGATTCCGGCGGAGCGCGCCTTCAGGAGGGCGTGGATTCGCTGGCAGGCTACGGAGAGGTCATGTTCCGCCACTCCCTGGCCTCCGGGCTCATCCCGCAGATAGCCATGGTCATGGGCCCCTGCGCCGGCTCCGGGGTGTACGCCCCCATGCTCAGCGATTTCGTGTTCATGGTCAAGGACAAGTCGTTCATGTTCATGGTCGGGCCTGACGTCATCAAGGCCGTGCAGAACGAGACGGTCACCTTCGAGGAGCTGGGCGGGGCCAGCGTCCACGCTTCCCGCTCCGGCTCCGCCCACTTCGTGGCCGAGGACGACCTGGACTGCATCAAGCAGGTCAAGAAGCTGATGTCCTATCTTCCTTCGAACAACCTGGAGCAGCCCCCCAAGAAGCCCATGGGCGATGACCCCGAGAGAAGGGAGGATTCCCTGGACACCATCATTCCAGAGGACCCCATGAAGCCCTACGACATGAAAGAGGTCATCCGAAAGGTGGTGGACAAGGGCGAGGTGTTCGAGGTGCAGGAGCAGTTCGCCCGCAACATGATCACCGCCTTCGCCCGGATGGACGGAGGTCCGGTGGGCATCGTGGCCAACCAGCCGATGGCCTTGGCGGGAACGCTGGACGCCAGCTCTTCGTTGAAGGCCGCCCGCTTCGTTCGCTTCTGTGATTCGTTCAACATCCCGGTGGTCACCCTGGTGGACGTTCCGGGCTACATGCCCAGCGTGGAGCAGGAGAACGGCTCGCTGCTTCGGGACTCCACCAAGCTCCTGTACGCTTTCGCGGAGGCCAGCGTCCCCAAGGTCACCTTGGTCACCAGAAAGGCCATAGGCGGCGCCTACTGCGTCATGGGCTCCAAGGCCCTGCGTTCCGATGTGAACCTGGCCTGGCCGACGGCGGAGATAGCCATCGTCGGGCCGGAGGGCGCGATCAACATCGTGTTCAAGCAGGACCTGATCATGGCCGACGATCCCCAGGAGAAGAGGGACGTGCTCATCTCGGAGTACCGCAAGCTGTACGCCTCGGCCTTCTTCTCGGCCGAGCGCGGTTACCTGGATGACATCATCGAACCGAACAACACCCGGATGAGGATAATCGAGGCGTTGGAGATGCTGGACCGCAAGCGCGAGGCCCGCCCGGCCAAGAAGCACGGCAACATGCCGCTCTGAGGTGCCCTGATGAAGATCAAGATCATGGACACCGTGCTGAGGGACGCGCACCAGTCGTTGCTGGCCACGCGCATGCGCACCGAGGACATGCTGCCCGCCGCGGCCATGCTGGACGAGATCGGCTACTGGTCGGTGGAGATGTGGGGCGGGGCGACCTTCGATACCTGCCTCCGCTTCCTGCGCGAAGACCCCTGGGAGCGCATCTCGAAGCTCAAGAAGGAGATGCCCAACACACCCTTCCAGATGCTCCTCCGCGGACAGAACGTGGTCGGCTACCGCCACTATTCGGACGACATCCTGGACAAGTTCGTCAAGAACGCCTGCCGCCGCGGCATCGACGTCTTCCGCATCTTCGACGCGCTCAACGACCACCGCAACATGCAGATGGCCATGCGCTCGGTCAAGAAGTACGGCGGGGTGGTCGAGGCGTCCATATCCTACACCATATCGCCGGTGCACACCATTGACGGTTACATCAAGTTCGCCCGCAAGCTGCAGGACATGGGCGCCGATACGATCTGCATCAAGGACATGGCCGGCATGCTGGCCCCGATGGACGCGTACGAACTGGTCAAGCAGCTCCGGGAGGACATCGGTTTGCCGGTGCATGTGCACTGCCACGCCACCTCGGGCATGGTCATGTCAACGTACACGAAGGCCATAGAGGCCGGGGCGGAGATCGTGGACACCGCCATCTCCAGCATGTCCCTGAGCACCTCGCAGCCGCCGACCGAGGCGGTCGTCGCCATGCTCCGGGGGACGGAGTTCGACACCGGCCTGGACCTGAAGAAGCTCACCGCCATATCCGATTACTTCGATTCCGTGCGCAGGAAGTACCACGCCTTCGAGAGCGGCTTCACCGGCATAGACACCAACGTTCTGGTGTACCAGATCCCCGGCGGGATGATATCCAACCTCATATCCCAGCTGAGGGAGGCCAAGAAGGAGGACCGCCTGGCGGACGTGTACGATGAGGTCCCCCGGGTCAAGGCGGACCTGGGCCACGTTCCGCTGGTCACCCCGACGTCCCAGATAGTTGGGACCCAGGCCGTCCTGAACGTCATCACTGGCGAACGCTACAAGATGGTGACCAACGAGACCAAGAACTTGGTACGCGGACTGTACGGAAAGACCCCGGCGGACATCGACCCGGCCATCCGCAAGAAGATCATTGGGGACGAGAAGCCCATAACCGTGCGTCCCGCGGACCTCCTGGAGCCGGAGTTCGAGAAGCTGTGCAAGGAGATCGAGGAGTACGCCTGCAAGGAGAACATGACCTGCTCGGAGGAGGACGTGCTTTCCTACGCCCTCTTCCCGCAGGTGGCGCTGGACTACTTCAAGTACCGCCAGATGATGGAAAAGGGCGTGAACTACCGTGGCCTGGCGGCGGTCGCCGTACTGTACATGCGCTCCACCGAGAAGCACGCCTCCTCGAAAGGACAGGGAGGGAACATCGACGCCTGGAAGTGCGCGGCGATCAACGAGGCGGTGGGGCGAGGGGGGTGGCCGCTGTGAAGCTGCGCATGACCGTCAACGGCCAGGAGTACGAGGTCGTCGTGGAGAAGAACGGCGGCGATTATCGGGTGGCCATAGGAGACCATGTCTTCAAGTGCATATTCAAGGACGACAAGGTACTGGTGAACGGCGAGGTCGCCCCGATAATCGTCGAGGGCGACCTGGAGGAGGGAGCCAAGGTCGCATGCGGCGACAGCGTCATGGAGCTCAAGCTCCAGCAGGTGCGGGAGATCGAGCACATCGCCCTGGAGGAGTCGGAGGACGGCGGAAGGTCGGAGAGCTCGTCCGGAGCGGTCCTCTCGCCGATGCCCGGCAAGATCATGTCCGTGAAGGTGAAGGTCGGCGACATGGTTAACGCCAACCAGGTGGTCTGCGTCCTGGAGGCCATGAAGATGGAGAACGAGGTGCAGACCGAGGCGGCCGGCAAGGTCAAGGAGGTCAAGGTCAAGGCCGGGGAGATGGTGGAGGGCGGGCAGATCCTGATCGTGGTCGAACCCTAGAAGTCCAGCGATGCGGCCGACTCGGTCATCTCCGCTCTCATGGCCCCGGGCGAGCAGATGGTGACGCAGGCCCTGGAGCCGATCAGCAGTTCCTCCGCGGCCCTGGCCACCTGCTCGGCGGTGACCGCGTTTATCTCCGCCAGCTGCTCCTCGATGCTCATCACCTTACCTTTTTCAAGGAACTGCATCAGGTGAGCGGTCATGTTCTGGTCCGGACGGCAGGCGTTGCGCAGCAGCGAGCCCTTGAGGCCGTTCTTGGCCTTCTCCAGCTCCCCCTCGTTCAGCCCCTCCTTCTTGAAACGGGAGAGCTCCTGGCCGAAGGTGTCGAAGAGACGCGGCACCTGCTCCGTGGACGTCGAGCAGTAGGTCATCAGCGCCCCGCAGTCCTGGAAGGTCAGGGGATACATGCTTATGGAGTAGACCAGCCCCTCCACCTCCCTTATGCGGTGGTTGAGACGGGAGGATGTCCCACCGCAGAGCACCGTGGTCAGCACCCCCTGGGCCATGGACATCTTGTCCGATGCGGCGTATCCGGGGACGCCGATGCCGATGTAGGCGCGGTCGGATCCCTTCTCGAAGAAGTTCACCCCGGTGCGCATCTCTGGCCTTCGCCGTCTCTTCGGCGCGGCCTCTCCGCCGATCGCATCGAAGCGCCCGGCCCATTCCAGCACCCTGGAATGATCGACGTTGCCCACGGCGCAGACCACCACGTGCGGGGGATGATAGTGCGTTCCATGATAATCCAGAAGGAACTCGGAATCGAAACCGTCCAGGCTCTCCGGAGTACCCAATATGGAGCGGGAGAGAGGATTGCCGCGGAACATGGACTCGGACATCCGGGTGCGCAGGTGCGCGGCCGGGTCGTTCATGCGCATGCCGATCTCCTGCTTCACGATGTTGCGCTCCAGGTCCACCAGCTCAGGGTCCATGCGTGGATTCAGGAAAACGTCCGAGAGCAGTTCCTCGGCGACGTTCAACGACTCATCTATGGTGAAGGCGTAGAAGCAGGTGTGCTCGTGAGTGGTGTAGGCGTTCAGATAGCCGCCGGAGGCCTCGATGCCCTCGTTGATCTCTCGGTAGTCCCTGGTCCTCGTCCCGCGGAACAGCATATGCTCCAGAAAATGCGAGACCCCGCTCTCCCTCTTCCGTTCGTCACGAGAGCCGACCGTGGCCGCAACGGACAGGGCCACGGTATGGACGTAGGGCAGGCTCTCCACTATGACCTTGATGCCGCCGGGGGTGCTTCCGACCTTGATGTTCTGGTCCACCCTTCGGCCGTTTCCGGACCGTTCCATGAACGGGATATACGTACCCTTGATGATAGGTATTCGCCCTCAGGCCTTGTCCGGCCTCTGGGACCTCCTCTGTTCCTTCCTCTCCTTCCGGCGGCGCAGCCAGCGATAAAGATCGGACTCGTAGCCGTTCTCGTGGCCGCACTGCGGGCACTTCTCGTAGCGTACGTCCACGGCGTTCCAGCCCCGGGTGCGCTGGGGGAACTGGTGGCCGCATCTCTCGCAAGAACGGACCGTTCTCATTTCTTGGACACCGGTTTCTTGTTGAGGTAATCCTTCAAACCATCGAGGTCCAGGCGCAGCATGACCATGTCGCCCACGGTCTTCACGTCCTTGGTCAGGATGGTTATCTGCGAGGCCGGCGCCAGCCCCTTCTGCAGGTCCAAGGTCTGCTTGGCGGCCTTGTCCAGCTTTATTCCGAGCTTGCCTATCTCCCAGCCCCGGCCGGCGTCGAAGTGGAGGTTGTCCATGAACCCCACCTGCTTCCCGTCCTGGCCGACGACCTTCTTGTTCAGCAGGGCCCCGGCGGTCACCGGCACCTTCTTTTCGTCCACCACGACCTCCTTGACCTGGTCCATCTTTACCGCCAGGGTCACCGTGTCGCTGACCGAGGAGACCTGCGGCGTGGCCACGTATATCTTCTGGGACCCTATGGCCTTCTTCTTCATCGCCAAGGCGGCCTCGTTCCCCTTCCGCACGCTTATCCTTATCGCAGGCACCTTCCAGTTGTCCGTGTCGACCGCGACCCCGTCCACAGTGCCGATGATGATGGCGTCGGAGCTGATGACCTCCTTTCCCATGATGTCCTCTAGTCCTGACATGTTGTCCCTGGCGATGAACTCCCTAGAACTGTATTAATCCTATCGGCCTGAGTAACCTTTTCGAAGCTGATAAGGGACGGCGCAGCTTCAAATACCTGGGCCGTCCGTGCTTTAGCAGAGTGCGAAGGGCATGGAAGCTAGCAAGGATGATAAGATCAAGGTCCTGGTCCTTGATGATGAGGCTGATTTCCTGGAGCTCTGCCAGGAGTTCTTCGGCCGGGAGGAAGGGCTGGACGTGGACCTGGTGTCCTCGCCCGCCAAGGCCCTGGACATGCTGGGCTCCGACGATTACCAGGTCATCGTCTCCGATCACAACCTGCCGGGAATGGACGGCCTGCAGTTCATGCGGGCCATGCGCTCCCTGAGGAAGATCCCGTTCATACTGATCACCGGACACGGCCGGGAAGGATTGGCCATAGACGCCCTGCGCAACGGGGCGGACTTCTACATGGAGAAGGCCGGAAGCCCCAAGGGGATGTTCGAGCAGCTCGTGCGGGCCATCAGGACCGTGGGCTCTTCCGCCCGCAGCGTGTCGGAATGCCTGCCCGACCCTTTCCAGGTCTTCAGCGCCGGAGGCACGCTGCTCATAAGCAACGGCGGGGAAAGGGTCCTGGCCGCGGCCAGTCGTTAGAACGCCACGGTCCGGCTCTGCTGTCTCATGTACTGGGCCAGGTACATGTCCGTGCCGCTGCCGAGCCCGGTGGAGCCGCTTCCCTTCCAGCCGCCGAAGGGCTGCGCCCCGACCATCGCCCCGGTCGTCGCCCCCCGCGCCCGGTTGGCGTAGCTGACCCCGGCCTCGATGTTCTCGAAGAAGTACTTCACCTCGTCCTCGTCCTCCGAATAGATGCCGGAGGTGAGCCCGTATTCCACGTCGTTCGCCCTCCGTACCGCGTCCTTCAGGTCGGTGAAGCGCTGCACGCACAGTATTGGCAGGAAAAGCTCGTTCTTCATCAGGAAGTGGTCCTCCGGAAGCCCGGTCGCGATGGTCGGTGTGGCGTAGAACCCCTTTGACAGACGCCCCCTCATCGCCTCTCCGCCGGCGTGCACCACTCCGTCGATGCGGGCCCGCTGCGAATGCGCCAGATAATCGTCCAAGGCCTTCTGGTGGATCACCGGCCCGGTGAAGGTGACCTTCTCCCTCGGATCGCCCACCCGCAACCGGGACAGGTGCTTCATCAGGTAGATCATGAACTCGTCGTACACCAGTTCGTGGACGTAGGCCCGGGAGCACGCGC
>JABNAD010000408.1_pt1 | contig 26893 bp, 25 predicted proteins | sample 7240381 | NCBI WGS metagenome assembly JABNAD01 (sample SAMN11332834, study PRJNA596920) | anaerobic digester metagenome | biome: digested sludge; isolation source: digested sewage sludge-derived enrichment culture grown on H2/CO2 | place: Germany: Goettingen
GATTATATAACAAAGCCTTTCAGTCTTATGGTATTGCGGGCAAGAGTCGAAGCCCAACTGAGAAAGGGCAGACAGCAATTTTATGATATCGTACAGATTGATGCGTTTCATTTTTCTTTTGAAAAAATGGAGTATTATAAAGATAGAAAGCCAATTGAACTAAGTAAAACGGAACAAAAATTACTGAAAATACTCATAGCGAACAGAGGAAATGTTGTTTCAAGGACAGATTTAATAGACCGAATTTGGACAGACGGAGCAGAATATGTGGATGAAAGTGCGTTATCTGTTGTAATTAAAAGACTACGAGATAAATTAGAATCGATTCCTTCTTCCCCTCAATATATAAAAACAATCTATGGGATCGGGTATATGTGGGTGAAATAATATGAATATAATCAATTATACATGCATTGGAGTGGCTATTGTTACAATAATATTCACTTCTCTGATTATTATCCGGTACCGAAAGGATACAGAAAAAACGATTAAGAATATTGGAGGTATGCTGGATAAAGCAATAGACGGCAGCTTTACTGAAGAGTGTTTTGACGAATCAAAATTGTCCGCAGTGGAAGCTAAGTTTGCTCAATATCTTTCCATGTGTGAGAATTCCTCAAAAAATCTGCTTGCTGAAAAGGATAAAATAGAGGGTTTGATTTCAGATATCTCTCATCAGACCAAAACCCCTATTTCCAACATTCTGCTTTATTCACAACTGCTTGATGAGGTTGCATTACCCGAGGAGTGTTCTGTTTGCGTCAAAGCGTTGTGTATACAGACGGAAAAGCTAAATTTTTTGATCTGTGCTTTATTAAAAACATCGAGGCTTGAAACAGGTATTATTACAGTTTCGCCAAGGAAGGAAGCTGTACAAAGGTTACTAAATGAAGTACGAGAACAAATCTTACCAAAATCAAAGGAGAAGGGCATTTCAGTTGTTTTTGAAAACACAGAGATAAATGCTTTTTTTGACCTTAAATGGACAATTGAAGCGATATATAATATTGTTGATAATGCCGTTAAGTATACAGAAAAAGACGGCAAAGTTTTCATAAGAGTCATCCGTTATGAGATTTTTTGCCGCATTGATATTGTAGATGATGGAATTGGGATTGCAGAGGAAGAGCAAAGCAGAATATTTACACGATTCTACCGCTCGAGAGATGTTAAAAATCAAGATGGCGTTGGGATCGGATTGTTTTTAGCTAGAGAGATTCTAACAAGACAAGGCGCTTATATAAAGGTATCTTCTTTGAAGGGCAGAGGCTCAACTTTTTCCGTTTTTTTGCCTATTCAATAACAAATCTATCAAAACTGTTAGATTTCAGAAAGATTGTGGAAAGATTTTTATGGTATAGTCTGTTTGTAGGAAACTACAATACAGACTATTTTGTTTAATAGGAAGAACTTGGGGGAGATTAAAATGAATACACTAGTGACTACAAATTTGAAGAAATATTATGGAAGTGGGGATACGGTTGTTCATGCATTAGATGGGGTAAATTTAACCGTGGAAAAAGGAGAGTTTGTTTCGATTGTGGGAACCTCTGGCAGCGGCAAATCTACGCTTTTACATATGCTAGGGGGACTTGACCGACCCACAAGCGGGACGGTAGCCGTAGACGGAAAGGAAATTTTTTCACTGAAAGATGAAGAATTGACGATTTTTCGAAGAAGAAAAATTGGATTTGTTTTTCAAAACTACAATCTGGTTCCGGTATTGAATGTGTATGAAAATATTGTTCTGCCTATTCAGCTTGATGGAAATGAACCGGATACATTGTATATTGATAAAATTATTAAAACTTTAGGGCTTGAAAATAAACGGAATAACTTGCCGAATAATTTATCTGGAGGCCAGCAGCAACGTGTTGCTATTGCCAGAGCGCTAGCATCAAAGCCTGCCATCATTCTTGCCGATGAGCCAACGGGGAATCTGGATAGTAAAACCAGTCAAGATGTATTAGGTTTATTAAAAGTGACAAGCAAACAATTTAGCCAAACCATTGTCATGATTACTCACAATGAAGAAATCGCTCAGTTGGCAGATCGTATCATCCGTATTGAAGATGGGAAAATCATGGGTGGTGAAGCAAATGATTAAAGTAGAAAATAGAAAAGCGATTAGCAATTTATCAAACAAGAGTTTTAAGGCTAATAAATCCAGGAATATGATCGCTATCATCGCAATTATTTTAACCACAGTACTTTTTACCACTCTTTTTACGATGGGAAGTGGAACTGTAGAGAGCCTACAACAAGCGACTATGCGCCAGGCAGGAGGGGATGGCCATGCTGTACTTAAATATATTACCGATGAAGAATTTAATCATGTGAAAGACCATTCCTTAATTAAAGAAATTGCATACGACCGTATATTGTGTGATGGCGTGGAAAATGAGGAATTCCTAAAACGGCATACAGAATTTTGGTATTATGATGATGTAGGTCTCAAACTGGGTTTTTGTGAACCAACAAGTGGGCATAAACCGGAAAAAGAAAATGAAGTTATAGCAGATACAAAAACGTTACAGCTTTTAGGGATTCCTCTTGAAGTGGGTGCTCCGCTTACCCTCAACCTGAACATAAGAGGGGAGGAGATAAAACGCGATTTTGTTCTTGCAGGTTGGTGGGATAGTGATCCTGTTTTTAACGTAGGACAGATATTTGCTTCTCGGGCATATGTAGATGCTCACTTAGACGAGCTACAAAACACGTATAAGGAAGATTATTCACTTACCGGATCTATCAATGCCTATATTATGTTTAAAAACAGCTTTGATTTGCAAGGGAAACTGAACACTGTTCTTACGGATTGTGGGTATTCCCTTAATGAAGAAGATGCGATTTATATAGCGAATAATGTAAACTGGGCCTATATGTCCACAAATTTTGGGATGGATTCAGGTAGTTTAATTGCGTTGATTTCGGCGTTACTATTAATTGTTTTTACCGGCTACCTGATTATCTATAATATTTTTCAAATATCCGTCATACGAGATATTCGTTTTTATGGGCTATTAAAAACCATTGGTACGACAGGAAAACAAATACGCCGAATTATTAGAAGGCAGGCACTCATTCTTTCCTTCATTGGAATTCCAATTGGACTGATTATGGGGTTTTATATTGGAAAGTCTCTTGTACCTCTTCTTGTAGACAATACCACCTTTGCAGGAAGTAAAGTATCTGTATCACCAAGCCCTTTCATATTTATAGGAGCAGCCATGTTCGCACTGGTTACTGTACTTATTAGCACTTTGAAGCCAGGGAAAATGGCGGCAGCGGTGTCACCAATTGAGGCAGTGCGTTATACAGACGGAAATCGGAAGAAGAAGGATAAACAGAAAAAATCTAAAACAGGGGCAAAAATGCACCGCATGGCATTTTCCAATTTAGGACGTAATAAAGGACGAACGGTTCTGGTCATTATCAGTTTATCCTTGAGTTTAGTTTTACTAAACACGGTGTTTACGCTATCGCAAAGTATAAATATGGATAAATTTGTATCTAAATTTGTGGATACCGATTTTCTGATTGCCCATGCGGACTACTTTCAATATAGCTTCAGCGGTGTTGGGAATCAAACCACGGAGACTTATATCCAAGCAGTGGAGGTACAACCTGGATTTCAAGAGGGTGGAAGATTGTACGGCGGTCGAGAGGCAATGTTTGCTATCGAAGATGAAAAGAATAAAACGCAGGATTATAACATGGATAGCTATGGCAACTTTTTTTCCGCGGTTTATGGTCTTGAGGAGTTGCCGCTTCACAGGCTGCAGCTTATTGACGGTGAATTGGATTTTGAAAAGTTAGCTACTGGCAAATATATTCTAGAAGGAGTTCAGCTAGACGATAACAGTGTGCCGAAAAAAGATAGCATTCATTTTGCATTGGGTGAAACCATCACGCTTCATAATTATAAGGGATTATCAGAATCTTTGGATGAAAGGGAGTATACTACTCAACAGTTTATCGTTTTGGGTCATGTAGCCATTAAATATTATACGAATTCAGATCAAACCGGATGGGAGTATAATTTTTATTTGCCAGCAGATGTATATAAACCATTGGTAGTACAACCGGCAATCATGAGCTATGCTTTCAATGTCTCGAAAGATCGAGAAACATCAATGGAGGCGTTTTTACAAAAATATACCGATTCGGTAGAACCTACCATGAATTATTCTTCGAAATTTACATCACTCAAAGAGTTTTCCGGTATGCATGATACTGTTGTTTTGATCGGTGGGGCACTTAGCTTTATTATCGCTTTAATCGGTTTTCTCAATTTTATTAATGCCATTCTCACTAGCATTTTTACAAGGCATAAAGAATTTGCAATGCTTCAAAGTATTGGTATGACACGAAAGCAGCTACGCGGCATGCTAATGTTTGAAGGTTTTTATTATGTGGTCGGAACTTCTATACTTTCATTTTTTTTGGCTATAATTTTATCGATTCTCATTGTAAAGCCTTTCTGCAATATGATGTGGTTCTTCAGTTACCATTTTATTTTGTGGCCGTTAATGATCATACAACCTTTACTACTTATACTTGGGTTGATTATCCCACTTGTATCTTATGCAGCAACAGAGAAGCAAAGCATTGTGGAGCGGCTACGAGAAGTAGAATAGTATGAGACTTTAAATCTACCTTTTTATATTCGGAAAACCTACAATTTGCAGCAAGCCATGAACATGCTATAATGAGATGGAACATGCGAGAAATGAAACAGGTAAAATAGAGGAATTGATATGAGTTTTGCTCTATATTAGTGACATTAGTATATTAAAATACCTATTCTTTATGAAAACTATCCTTCCACCAAGAAGCCGCTAGGCAGATATAGAAATTCTTTAACTTTAGGCACTTTTTCAAGTATAACATATTTTCAAATTGTGTAGATACAACAGAATAATTTAAGGCAGAGGGATACTGGAAGAACGGTATCCCTTTTAGATTGTTATTATTAATTCAAAAATTAGTTTAATGGAATTTATCATTTAATCTTTAATTTTTGCAGTATAACTTTAAGGCAATATAATAATTCAAATATGGTAGTATTTAAACTGATGAAAAACAATGGGTTTACATTGATGATTTTTTTACTTTTAATCCAGACTATCTTTTTGCATTTATGATTCGTTATACATTATAGACTGGAAAAAATATTTTGAATATTAGTAATAAATGAGAAAGGAGGATTTTGTGGACGCTGATTTTCTATTGATTAGGAAAATAAAGCAAGGGGAAGAAAAGGCTTTTGATTTATTTATCCGTAAGTATTATAAAGAAATTTTGACATACTGCAATTATCATTGCTTTGATAAAGAATATGCCGAAGATTTAACGCAGGAAACCTTTGCACGGTTTTTCGCAAAAGTGTCTGATTATCATTATAAAGGAAAGACAAAAAATTACTTATATACGATATCTGGAAATTTATGTAGAGACTTTTACAAAAAGAAAAAAGAGATACCTATCAAAGACATGGAATTAAGCGAAAAAGTAGAACCTGTAGAACATCAGATGTCAGAGGTAGTAAATAAACTTACTATTGAGTGGGCATTAAAGCAACTGCCAAATGAATTTCATGAGGTTCTTATTCTTTATTATTTTCAGGACCTTAAACTGAAAGAAATAGCCGATGTACTGAAAATAAGCCTGCCATTAGTGAAATATCGGCTTAAACAAGCAAAAATACAATTGGGAAAGCTATTGGGAGAGGAGGAAATATATGAATCTGGAAGAACAACTTATAAACTATAGAAAAACTGTACAAGCAGAGACAGAGGAGGAAAAAATAAAGGAAACAATCAGACAATCAAAGAGAGTATTTTATGCCATAGAACAGGAGAATAGGTTATCTTATCATGAATTTTTATGGGCACAGTTGAAATTGATACAGAAAAGATGGTGGATTTTTCAATTTGTACTTTTATTCATATTAAGAATAATGTTGTTATCCGCATATGAGGATACCTATATCCAGAGGGGGATGGGAGTTATGGCGTCATTGTTTGTAATTCTTATTATTCCAGAATTTTGGAAAAATAGATCATGCAGGTGTATGGAAATAGAGGAATCCGCCTACTATTCCCTGCGAAAAATCTATGCAGCACGAATGGTATTGTTCGGTATAGTAGACATTTTGCTGCTTACTATATTTTGCGCAACAGTAACAGTGGAATTGCATTTTGAACTTACGAAGTTGCTTGTTCAGTTCATTTTGCCAATGATTGTAACCGCTTGTATTTGCTTTGGTACATTGTGCAGCAAATATATTTTGAATGAAACTGTTGCAATTGGTTTATGTATTGTGTGGAGTGGATTATGGTCAATTATTACTTTAAATGAAAAAATATATGGAGTGATTACATTGCCAATATGGCTGGCTTTAGTGACATTTGCACTTATTTTCTTATGTATTACTATTTATCGTACTTTAAATAGTTGCAATAAATATTGGGAGGTGGCTATTAATGAAATTGGAATTGAGTGATTTAACCAAAAGTTTTGGTGATTTTACTGCTGTAGACCATATGAATCTTACTATGACCAATGGTGTGTATGGCTTGTTAGGTGTAAATGGTGCAGGAAAAACCACTTTAATGAGAATGCTTTGTACTTTACTGCGACCTACAAGTGGACATATTACTTGCAATGGAAAAGATATTTTTAAAATGGACGGGGAATATAGAAATCTGTTAGGATATTTACCACAGGAATTCGGGTTTTATCCAGACTTTACAGTGCAAGATTACCTTCTTTATATTGCTACAATTAAAGGAATTCGTCCTGCTGTGGCAAAAAAAAGAGTAAAAGAATTGATTTTCCAAGTGGGACTTACCAAATCATCAAATAAAAAAATGAAAAAATTATCTGGTGGTATGAAGCGCAGAGCAGGAATTGCACAAGCAATGTTAAACAATCCCCAGATTTTAATACTTGATGAACCAACCGCAGGGCTAGATCCAAATGAAAGAATACGCTTTCGTAATTTGATTAGTGAGCTTTCAGAGGAACGTTTGGTGTTAATGTCTACACATATTGTTTCTGATATTGAGTACATTGCCAATGAAATCTGGTTAATGAGTGATGGAAAAATTGTTCGTAAGGGAACATCGGATGAAATCATAAATTCAATGCCTGAAAAAGTCTGGAAGTGTTTTGTAGAACATTCCTTGGTATCTGCAGTTATGAAAAGATATAAGGTTTCTAATATGAAATCAGAGCCTCAAGGTGTAGCATTACGTATTATTTCGTCAGAAAAGCCTTTTCCTGAGGCGGTTTGGGCAGAACCGTCCCTTGAAGATGCATTTTTGTATTATTTTGGAGAAAAGGTTGGTGAGGAAAAATGATTCGATTTGAAATAAAAAAAGTATTCTCTAAGCCTAGAAACAAGGCGGCACTGTTGTTTTTGATAGTTACACTTATTATTGTAAGCATTCTCACAATTAATAATGTGAGATATGTAGATGAAAATGGAGATACAACAACGGGAATTATCGCAGCAAAACATTTGAGAGAGTTAAAAAATCAGTGGGCAGGTCCTGTTAAGGATGATGTGCTTTCAAAAGCAATTGAGGAAAATACTGCAATTAACAATTCGAAAGAAGCTTTATCTGACATTGTACAGGAAAAAGATAAAGCATATGCAAAAAAACAAGGGTTTTCTGATATTATAGAAATGATAAGTAATGCATTTGTGAGTTTTGGAGAATATAATTATTTTAGAGCTGATAGCGTTACAACCGAAGAAGTAAGTAAGGCTTATGAGAAGAGAATTTCAAATTTACAAGAATGGCTGGATACTGGTGAAGAACATTTTTCGGAGGCAGAAAAAAATTTTTTAATTGGACAATATAAGGATCTTGAAACGCCTTTTTATTATGAATATACTGATGGCTGGCAGGCTTTATTACAAAATATTTCTACGGTTATTCTAATATTAGCATTGATTATTGGATTTTTCGTATCAGGTATTTTTTCAGATGAGTTTCAATTAAAGGCAGATTCTATTTTCTTTTCAACAAAACTAGGAAGAAATAAAGCAGTTTCTTCCAAAATAGGGACGGGATTTTTAATTACCACATTGACATACATAATATGTGTTTTCTTGTATTCTATGATTGTCCTTTTATTATTGGGAACAGATGGCGCAGGATGTCCAATACAGTGGAGCATGTGGAGAAGTTTTTACAATGTTACGTATTTTCAAGCATATCTTCTTATTCTCCTAGGAGGATATGTAGGAACATTATTTGCTATGACGGTTTCTATGCTTGTATCAGCCAAAACACATTCAACAGTGGTAGCAATCATGATACCTTTTATCCTATTATGCGTGTTTCCGTTTCTAAGCAGAATCATTACATTACCTCAAATATGTTCACTTTTTCCAGACCAGTTGTTAGAGATATTTGTTATTCTGAAAGACTCTGGATTATATGAAATAGGTGGAAAAGTAATGGGAACAATAGCTATTATTATTCCGGCATATTTGGTACCTTGTATTGCTCTTCAACCAGTATTATACGGTGTTTATAAAAGGGCAGAAATAAAATAAATGAAACGATATACAAAGCGAAAATTTAATAAAACAAAGATATTTACTATTTCTCTCCTTCTTGTTTTTGCATATGTACTGCTGAAAAGCAACTTAATTTCTATTCCAGAATTTCCATTGCCATTTATGGATAGTATAGGGCTAGAGCATAAAACTGCTAGTGATGATTATAGCTGGAACCTGATTCTGGATCCAACTGATAAGACAGAAATAACTGGTGTTATCAATGAACCATGGCATTATAGATATGTTGGAAAGCAAGCGTCACGCGAAATATATTCTCAAGGAGTCTGTTTAGAAGAATATATAGATACGCAAAAATGGCACTCATCTTTCCGCCAAGGCGTTACTAGCTTTTTATGACATCATTATTGTCTATTCAAGGCATTGCGAGGTTGTAACCCTGTTGCAACGGATAGAGAAGTAAAATAGAATAAAAATTAGCGAAAGCCGTGAGTTGTAATCAGCTCGCGGCTTTTTTGTACACTAAATCGAGAAGAGAGATTGATATGAAAAAACTTAGAAGAATAGAATCTACCAAAGCAGAAAATAAAAAGTTGAAAGTTGCTACGTATTGTAGGGTTAGCACAAAATATGAAAGCCAACAAAGTAGCATTGATTTACAAATTTCTAATTATGAAACTATCATACAAAATAGCCCTCAGTGGGAATATGCAGGAGTTTATTTTGATTATGACAGTGGGCTTCGCCAAAAAAGTCGTTCCAATTTGGAGAGCATGATAAATAAAGCTTGTGCTTCAGCACTATAAGAGAAATAGGATAAGTTCCTTAAGACGAATGTATTTTAATGATATTTTCTTTCTGTTTCTTCAGCTGGGAATTATCCTGTATGAAAACATAGCAAGCATTATGATTATTAACAGAAAAAAATCTGTTTTACTATTTAACCTTGTTATTCTTCTAATAATACCTTTATTGATTGAAGCTTTCTTGATATTGTGGAAGTGTAAAGTGGAGATAAAGGCAAAGGACATTCGTTCCCTGGTTGATGAGATTCACAAAATTAAGCAAGGACAAAAACAAATTGAAAATAATATCCCTAAGAATTCATATTTATATGAGACCGGTGAAGAGATAAAGAACATTTCTATTAATCTATATAACAGCATGCAGCAGCAAATGAAGAATGAGAAGCTCAAGGTGGATCTGATAACGAATATTTCTCATGATTTGAAAACACCTCTTACTTCCATGATAGGGTACATTGACTTATTGGCTACAAAGGATTATTTAAGCAGCGAAGACAGGCATTATGTTAAAGAGCTTAACAAAAAGGCAGAGAATTTGCGTGACATGATCAATGCCGTGTTTGAACTATCCAAAACCTCCAGTGGGAATATGAAGTTTGATAAAACAAAACTGAATTTGAATAAATTGATTATGCAAACAATGGCAGATATGGAGGATATTATTGCGAATTCCGGATTCGATATAAGAACAGTTTATGCGAAAGAAGATTTAGAGATTTATGGTGATGGATCAAAATTATATCTTGTTTGCCAAAATCTGATAAGTAACGCGTTAAAATACTCATTGACAGGCAGCAGAATCTATATCAGAACATATTTAGAGTCAGGGAATGCCATTTTATGCATTCAAAATACCTCCGCATATGAAATTGATTTTTCACCGGAGGAGATTATCGGAAGATTTGTTCGGGGAGATGAATCAAGAAGCGATGGAGGTAATGGACTTGGACTTGCGATTGCGAAAACATATTCGGAGTATGTGATGGTGAATTTAAAATAGATATTGATGGGGACATGTTTAAAGTAACTATACAGTTTCCTATGGTAGTAATTAATATTTTAAATGATTGACAAGGTTATCCACCGCCAAAGAACCACTGGACTCTGACGTCATCATTATTAACGCTTCAAGGTTTTGATTTGCAGAGAAATGCCAATGCCAGGTGTCCTGGTCAAGCTTGTTACACCAAGGTATAGAATTTTTTATACAGCACAACGTGCTTTATAAGGTGTAAGTCCTCTAGAGGTAGACATAAATAAAACTCGCCTAGAAAGTGAGATTGATACACTTCCGGAAGATACTCGTTTCCCAGATAGGAAATTGCGTGACATCGTGTAACAATTTTAATAGATGTTTATGCATGGACCCATCGTAATTATCATTTAAATTCTAAGTGTCGAAATAAATAGAAATTTATGGTATAATGTAATGTATAAAAAAGCTGAAGTTTCATAATACGATATATGTTTGTTTATAAAAAAACATTTGATGCATTTAAAATAAATTGTTTATATACACTGAAGAATTAAAACCACATAGACGGAGTGTTATGTTATGAATCATATTGGAAATGTAATAAAAGAAGTTAGAAGTAATCTTGGTATGAGCCGTAATGAATTATCTGAGAATATCTGCTCGGAAAAATACCTTTATTTAATAGAAAGGGGCGACCGCACCCCTTCTACTGAAATAGTTAGGCTATTCAGTATTAAATTAGGCACCGATTTATTTGATTATTACCAATTTCTTGATTGTATTGATCCCATTAAAGTATGCGAATCAATTAATCAATTTGAAACATACCAAAGAGATGCCGATTTTGTATCATTAAAAAAATTCAGTGATACAATAAGTGAATTGCCGGATTTTAAAAGAAAACCTTGGGTATACGAAATTGCAGCCAATAAAATTACCCATATGCTCTTTGTAGAACATAAATGCAATGAAACTATTACATACACCGAAGAAATATTAAGTAAAATTGAACCGAAGTATTCAGAGAAAGAATTTGTAGTTAAATTATATGTGATTTTATCTACTTGCTATCAAATTATGAATGACGTTGCTAAGGCTAAGCAAATTATATCAATAGCGAATCAAATAGTTACAAATAAGCGCAATATAAGAAGCTATAATCAACACATTATTTCGTTAAAGTTAAATACCATGACGTTGTGTCACCTTTGCGGAGAATATGATGCTGCGATTGAGGAAGGTTTGTGGATAAACCGATTTCAATTAGAGTCGAATACAAATGCACTTTCGAATTTCGTTTTCTACTATTTAGCCTTTTCTTATTATAAGAAAGGTATGATTGATGAGGCATTTGAGTGGTTTGAAAAATGCTTGTATGAGTTATTAGTACATTATAGTCCTATTCCAGCTCAATACATTTCAAATTATCCACTTTTTTACGAATTGTTCAATGACAAAAGAACAAGTCCGGACTTGATTTCAAAAATAAAGAATAAGTATGGTTTTATCCAATAATATTAGCTGTATTTATAAGCATTAATCGATAAACAATTCGATTAATGCTTTTTTTATGTCGTTAAACATCGTTGAACAAGCTTCTTAAAAAGGAAGCATATGATGCCATTAGTCATTTAGTAACAATTGTTCCATTTCATTTATAGAGATTTGTATGTATAATAAGAAAATATTTTGTAAATTTTTGTAAGAATTATGGAGTGAAAACCATCACCTTAAGAGGAACCCATTAACAAAATAGTTTATAACTAGCAACATAGTGAAAGGTTTTATCGATCATTCTGTTGTGGCAGAATCGCTGGTACTTTTAGGCGAATGGAAGGTGATGGCAGTTCAGTTGGATTTAGAGTGTATATTAATGAAGGGTTGAGATTATGATTAAGCAATTAAAGGTAGGAAAAAAATTATTATTACTGGTTGCAAGTTTATTATTATGTTTAGTGGTAGTAGGAATTGGTTCATTGGTATCAATGTATCGGCTGGATAATGCCAGCACTAAGATAAGTCAGGAATGGCTGCCATCTATAATTTTGTCTGAAGAGTTGAATACAATGACATCTGATTATAGAATTTTAGAGGTTGGGCACATGCTTTCGAAAGATAGCGTGAAAAAAGAAGAATACGAAAAAAAAATTACAGTAAAGCGAAAAGAAATAGAGAATACGTTTGTAGAATATGCAGATTTAGCCGATGAAGCCGATGAAAAGTTAATGGTGGATGCAAAAACTGAATGGACACAGTACACTGCAATTAGTGACAAAGTGCTAGAGCTAAGCAGAAAAAATCAGACTGATGCAGCTTTTGAACTGATGCTGGGAAAATCTCGTACCATATTTGATGATGTATCAAGTACTTGCTTGGAAGTAGTTGATTATAATAAAAAAGGTGCAAATCAAGAAAGTGATAAAAGCGATGCATTATTTAGATTTGCATTTGTACTAATTATAGGATTATTGGCGATGTCAATTGTTGGTTCTATCATATTATCAATCTATATTGTTAGAATGATTGTAAGACCGCTAGCAGAAATAAGTATCTCCGCAAACGAAATTACAAAAGGGAATTTAGAAGTAGATGTAAGTTATGACTCAAGGGATGAGGTCGGTCAAATTGCGAAGGCTTACTCTGCCATGACGTCAGACCTTAAAACAATAATCAGAGACATACAGAACCTTCTTGGACAAATGGCGCACGGGAATTTTGTAGTAGATACAGAATGTGAAGGAAGCTATGTTGGTGAATATGAAAGTATTTTGGTGGCAATGCGTAGTATTAATACAACATTAAGTGGTACACTTTCTAGCATAGGCGTAGCATCTGACCAAGTTGCATGTGGGTCTGACCAAGTATCCAATGGAGCTCAGGCACTTTCACAAGGCACAACAGAACAAGCAAGTTCAATTGAGGAATTATCTGCATCTATCGCTGAAATTTCAGAACAGGTACAACAGAATGCAAAAAATGCCAGATTAGCCAATAGTAGTGCTGAGTTGGCTGGAGCAGAGATAACCAGAAGTAATGAACAAATGAAAAACATGATAATTGCTATGGAACAAATTACTTCAAAATCATCTGAGATATCTAAAATTATTAAAGTTATAGACGATATTGCATTTCAGACAAATATTCTGGCTTTAAATGCTGCAGTAGAAGCAGCAAGAGCAGGAGCAGCAGGAAAAGGATTTGCAGTAGTTGCAGATGAGGTAAGAAACCTTGCGAGCAAATCTGCAGAAGCAGCAAAGAGTACAACGAATCTAATCGAGGAAACGCTTGTCGCTGTACAAAATGGCTCAAATCTTGCAGATACCACAGCAAAGTCTTTGAATGAGAGTGCAAAAGTAACACATGAGGCTGTGACATTGATTGACAAAATTGCAGAGGCTTCTAATCAACAAGCACAATCTGTTTCTCAAGTTAATATTGGTGTTGAGCAAATCGCAGCAGTCGTTCAAACAAATAGTGCTACTGCGGAGGAAAGTGCCGCAGCTAGTGAAGAGTTATCAGGACAAGCTCAGATGCTGAAAGATTTAATCGCTAAGTTTAAATTGAGAGAAGATATGCCTATCAGAGGATGAGTGGTCAACAATAAGAATGCATACAATTATAGGCGAAGATATTTTGAAAGATTTTACAGTGCTACCTGACATTAAAGATGGAGCAAAATATCATCACGAAAGATTTAACGAAGGCGGTTATCCAAATGGTTTAAAGGAGCAGGATATACCTCTATGTGCAAGGATAATATGTGTAGCAGATTCTTATGATGCTATGGCAAGTGACCGTCACTATAGAAAAAAGTTGGATTATGATATGATAAAAGCATTACCAGTGTAGCAGGAGAGGTAATGCCGATAGACAGTCTCACTGTGCCAAGTGCTGAAGCAAATTCAAACATGACTTCAATCAGTGAACAACCTGCGGTTATTATAAGGAGCAATGTGCCAATGATAAAAAGGCAAAAATAACTGATAACGAAACCGGTTGTATCCATAGCTAGTGTAGAATCAAATTTTGTTTTATCCTGTGCCTGAAATAATAAGAAGAATCTACGTTTCTAGACGGCAAAAAGTCGTTTTCGCATATTCTGTAGGGTAATACGAAGCATGATATAAACTCGGGACATGTTGATTTCGCCAGCTGTTGAAACCAATCCCACCGCCTATCAACATCGTCAGTATTAGCATACCCATTGCTGGAGTAGCCTGTGGTTGAAAGAGCAGATGAGACATCAAATAAAGCACGTTGGAAACCCTCTCTAATGCTCATGTTTATGCCACTCATAAGTGAAAACGCTGTAATTGGTACAAAAACCAGAAGCAGAAGGAGCATGAATTTAACTTTGCTGACTCTAATAACTTATCGCCACTTTCTTTTTGTCAAAAGAGATAGAACGGCAAAGTTTGTTGTGTCTATTAACATCAAAATAACTTTAATAATATCAATAGAAACCTTTTATATTCCCCAATGCTGTTTAGTTTGGTTGAAAACCCGCCAGTAGATAATGCACACATTACTGCATCAAACAAATGCATTCCAGCAATTACATAAGCCAATATACCTGCAAATAGAAACCCATTGTACATTAAACAAATGGTTTGAGCTGTCTTTTTTAAATTAGGCATGAGCTTGTCGGGCTGTTATCATTGTCTTTATTACGGTAATCTAGTTTGAATATCCGAGTTCCTCGTTTAGTTCTCCATCCAAGGCACCTTTCATGGAGCGTAGCAGCATAACCGTTCTTATTGCATGGGCGTGAGGCGTTCTTGTTGGGGCCATGCCATTCATTCTTAGCGGACAACTTACATTCTTTCAGGCGTTGTTTGAATCTGTCAGCGGCTGGACGACCACCGGACTTTCCGTTTTGGATGTGTCCGCTACCCCACACATCTTTCTGTTTCACCGAAGCTTTATGCAATTTTGTGGTGGATTAGGATTTGTGATGATGATTGTTATGCTTGTGCAGGATAAGCAATCCATGAATCTGTATAATGCCGAAGGTCTATGTACGCAAAAGTCATGACCACCAGCGATATTGAGTCTCACATGAAGGAGCTCTATTACATGGGTATTTCTGACAGCACCATCAGCCAGAATTACAGACAAAATTTTGCCTATCGTTAAAGAATGGCAAGAGCGCCCTCTGGAAGAGGTCTATGCTGTGGTATTTATGGATGTAATCCACTACCATGTCCGCAGGAAGGCCGTATTGTATAGCGTGCCGTTTACATTACTCTTGGCATTGATATGAATGGAAGAAAGGATGTTCTGGGCATGTATGTTGGAGAAAACGAAAGCGCGAAGTTCTGGCTGTCCATTATGAACGGCTTAAAAAATCCAGGTGTAGGGATATCCTAATTGCATGTGTGGATGGATTAAGCGGTTTTCCGCTAGCTATTGAAGCTGTCTACACGCAGACAGAAATCCAGCAATGTATTATTCTTCAAAACCGTAATTCTACCAAATTTGTTTCTCATAAGGATATCAATAAAATCGGCTCTGCCCTCCAGTAACTATCACTATATCTTATATCGGATTTTTGAGTTTACTCAAACTTGAAACGCTCTCATAGTTTGGGAAGCTCAAGATTTTCTTGCATTCTTTACACACTAAATTATTACAAAGTATTTAGTTTTTAGTTCTTAAATCTATATTATAGATGAATGGCTAATTAAATATCTATACTTTTCATATAGCTTTTTGCGGTATAAAGAAATTCCATGACTGCCAAAGAACAACCTTTTTCATTCTTAACAGCAATGCCAATATCTCGAAATTGTGGAACATCAAATTCCTTGAAACAAACTTGAAAATTTGTTCTGGTTGTTACAAGTTCAGGAAGTATACTAATACCTAATCCACATTCCACCATAGCCAGGACTGCATAGTCATCGTCCGCCTCATAGGCTATTTTGATTGGAAAATCACTTTTGCGAATAATACTGGAAATCTCATCGTCCTTATTTTCTCTAGCTTTAATAAATGGCTCTTTAGATAATTTTTCCAGGGGAAAGTTATCACTGCTACTTAATGGATGGTCTTCAGGCAAAATCGCAACCAGTCGGTCACGTTTCAATAGAGTCACTTGGAAATCACGTGAAAATGGTGCACAAAGAAATCCGCAGTCAATTTTTCCACAATGAAGCCAACGTTCAATATCTTTATACTCCCCATTAATAATTTTGAATTCAATATTTGGGTACTGATTTTTAAATCGTTTAATCATATATGGTAACCATTGTGCGGAAACACTGGAAAATGCGCCAATTCGAATTAACCCGCATTCCATGCCTTTGAGACTTTTTACTTTATCAGTTAACAAGTCATAATGTTGACAAAGATTGCGAATATTTGGCAAAAGGATTGTACCTTCAGATGTAAGAGATAATCCGCCTCTACTTCTTTTTAGCAATATTACCTGCCAATCGTTTTCAATATCTGCAATCATCCGGCTCACCGCAGATTGCGTATATCCAAGATACTCTGCCGCCCTGGAAATGCTTCCTGTTTCTACGGTTTTCAAAAATGCTTGGAATTTTTGAATCATGAACATTCTCCTTTACATTAATTCCTTTTTGGAATATTTAAAATGATTTATATTTGTTTGTGTAATGTTAATGTGCATTGTATAATCAAAGCAACGAAATGTCAAGGAGGTAGTGATATGAAATATATTAGCAACAAAAATTTAGTATATGCAATGAGTAAAAAAAATCATGCTGTTATGCAAATTGATAGTGGTGAGACTGTTACACTAGAAACCCTCGATTGTTTTGGTGATTACTTTTATAACACAACTGTACATAATACGGCGGAACTTCCCCCATCAAATCCAGCTACTGGACCAATCTTTATAACAGGGGCGGAAAAAGGAGACTGCCTAAAAATCACAGTAGAAAAAATAGAGTTAGGCAACAAAGCTGTTATTGAAAGTGTTGAAAACTGCGATTGTCTTGGAAAAAGAGTCAAGGGTAGAAAATATAAATTAGTGGATATTCATAATAATCATGTACAATATTCCGAAGATATTAGTATAGAAATGCAACCTATGATAGGCGTAATTGGAGTGGCTCCTGAGAATGACGAAATTTCTACGTTAATTCCAGGTAAGCACGGCGGTAATCTTGATTGTAGTGATATTCGGGAAGGCTCAATTCTATATCTGCCGGTATTTGCAGATGGCGCTCTTTTATCTGTAGGAGATATTCATGGCATTATGGGCGATGGAGAAATAGGGTATAGTGGTTTGGAGACTAATGGGAAAGTTAACCTAAGGATAGAAGTTATTAAAAATTTTCAAATTTTGGAACCAATTGTATCATACAATGAGCAGCTCAGTTTGCTTTCTTCTGCTGAAACATTGGATGCAGCTGCAGAACAGGTTTCTCTTGCCATGCATGATTTCCTGTGCCAAAACAGCACACTGGATTCGGAGGATATTGTTAGGCTTCTCACACTTTTGGGGAAGCTCGGTATTTGTCAGGCTGTAAATCCAATGAAAACAACAAAACTATCGGTTCCGGTTTGGCTACTTGATAAAGCGAATGTTAACTTACCATAGATTATAGGAAAAAGGTGCTTGACTAGGACATTTGTTACAGATGAGTGTCAAGCAAAAAAGAGGAACAAAAGCATATAAAGCATTTGATGCAAGTAAATTGGTAAAGGCAGGTAATCCTTATAGATGTAATATTATTGCAGATGGAACTAAGGCGATCTTGGATTTCTATTATAATGGAGATGCATCAACAACTATTACCCCAACTGGGTCAAATTCATAAATTTCTACAGTAATAAAAGTTATTTTGAGGAAGGTTGTCCAAAAGAGTATAGTTACAGATTCTTTATAATTTTTATTGGAATCTGGAATGATTTAAAATTGTAATCTTTTATTAACAGAATCTCTAATTTATTTTAAAATGCGGTTTTTAAAATCAGCTATAACAATATTTAGCATGACTTATTATCTTTATGGATAATATATAATTAGAAGTTAAGAGCGAGTGGATTAAAATAATGGAACCATATATAGTTACACAGAATAAAGCCTTCAAAAGTGTTAATATTGAAGGCTTTATTGCATGCAATTTGAGATTGATCTACTCAAGGCACGTTGAATGCTGTTGCTTGCTTGAACGTATGTCAAGTGTTGAAAATAAAGGGGTTTAGCACATTGCAAATAGCCATAAAGGGTGACTATAACAAACCCGCAAAGTTTCGCTTTTGAAAAAAGCAAATAGCGGTTTAGATTGTTATTTGGATACCGCCGTTTAGCTACCATTATGTCGTTTTGACACAGAAATATCTTGCTGCCACAAAAACGGTTTTTTTATTTCCTTGAGCGGTTTGTGGATATAGTCATATGAAATTTGTCTTCACCTCATTTCCTTTTCAAAACGGAAGAAATAATCTCCGCCTATCATATCTTCAGGCGTATTGGGGTCTTTGTGCTGGGGATTAAAGAATTCCACTATGTCAAAGCCGCAGCGATTCACATAGAAATGAATATTTCGCTTTTCAAAATATGGGGTAATGGGTTCCCAAACCTTTGTGTCAGGGTGAAGCTTTTCAACCTCTTTCCAAATGGCCTGTCCCACACCACGACTTTGTGTTCCATATTTTACATAAAGAAAATCAAGATGATTATGTTGTGTTTCCTCGTCAATAACAACAATAGCCCCACCGACCATTTCATCATCCACAACCGCTTTGTAATCAAATACCCCTTTTTTTGATAATGCAAGGTCAATTTCCTTTTCAGGAAGTATCTCTGTGTCCAAAGCAGAAAACTCCGCTGCCACTCCTTTTTGGAAAGCCTCTTGCATATCCTTTTTGTAATTTTCCAAATCTTCTTGACTGACAGGCAATAGCTTAAAATTCATACTGCACACTCCTTTTGCTTAATAATGATACCTTTTTCGCTTTACAATAAGGAATACTGCCGTAAACATAACCGCCATTACTTCGGCCACAATAATGGAAAGCCAAATACCATCAATTCCCCAAATCATCGGGAGAATCAAAACGGCACTGACCTCAAACACCAATGTTCGCAAAAAGGAAATTAAAGCGGAAGTTAGTCCATCATTCAGAGCAGTAAAAAAACCTGAACCGAAAATAGCAAAGCCCATAAAGGGAAATGCAATGGCGAAAATACGGAACCCGGAAACAGTCAGATTCACCAGTTCCTTGTCGTAGCCTACGAATATTTGTGCCAGCAAAACAGCCAGCAGCTGTGCGGCAGTTAACATAACGATGCCGCTAATGCCGAGTAGATGAAGACTCTTTTTCAAAAGTCCCTTGAGCTCGTCGTGATTTTTTGCACCGTCGTGATAAGAGATGACGGGGGCTACTCCGATAGAGTAACCTATAAAGGTAGCTGAGAAAATCATGCTGACATACATCATAACACCGTATGCTGCCACGCCGTTTTCTCCGGCAAATTTCATAAGCTGTAGGTTATAGAGCATTCCCACGATACTCATGGAAACATTACTCATAAATTCAGAAGAACCGTTGGTACAAGCCTTTAAAATTGCCTTGCCATCAAATCTGGTTTTGCCAAGTCGAAAAAAGCTGCTGTTTTTTCGAGAAAAATAGATAAGAGGAATAACACCGCCTATAAACTGACTGAAAGCTGTGGCAATCGCTGCGCCTGCCAGCTTATATTCCAGCGGCAGGAGAATCACTAAAACCGCATCCAAAACCATATTGGTAACTCCTGCTATGCCTGTCACCAAAAGACCGAGATGAGGCTTCTCCGCTGCTACAAAAAAGCTCTGAAACAAAAGCTGTAAAACTAAAAACGGTAATGCTGTAAGAATGATTCGTCCGTAAACAATACAATGCCCAAGAAGCTCGCCTTTTGCGCCAAGCAGTGTGGCAATCGGACGAATAAAAGCAAATCCTAAGATAGCGAATAGAACACCAAGAACAGAAGCCACATACACAAACAGAGAAAAATATCTGTTTGCCTTCACTTTATCACCAGAACCAAAGGTGTTGGCAACAATGGCGGTTCCTCCGGTGCCAAACATGAAGCCAACGGTTGCCACGATCATCAAAAAGGGCATGATCAAATTGACTGCGGAAAATGCCACCTTGCCTGCAAAATTAGAAACAAAGAAACCGTCCACCACGCTGTAAATAGATGTAAGAATCATCATAGCAATGGACGGAAGCGTAAATTTTATTAGTTTACCATAGGTAAAATGATCCGAAAGCTGTATCGTCATGATTTCTTTGCCTGTAAAGCCCCGATTTGCTTACGGAAACAATCAACGTATTCTTCCATCAGACGGATGTAGGTGTTAATTTCTTCTGTTGACCAGGATTCAAAAGCCTGTACTTCCGCTTCGTAGAGCTTCGCCACAGTCTGATTCACATAATCCTTACCTTTTTCTGTTAGGGTAATTTTTTTTGCTTTGCCTGCGTACTGTTCCAGATATAAAATGCCGTCCGCCTCTAAGCCTCGAATAGCTGAATTTACCGTCTGCTTGCTGATTCCCGATTTCTTATAAATATCGCTGAGTAAACAATTTTCGCCTGTGTCGTAGATAGTATACAAGACAATAGAAACGCTGTCTGTAATGCCCAGCTTTAAGGATGCCTGATGATACAGTGCTTCCATTTCAGAAGTCAAATAATTAATTCGATGGATTTCGTTAAATCTTTTTTGGTTCATTACGATACCTCCAGTATGATTTCATACTTTTATTATAGTACGAAATCGTACTTTTGTCAATAGAGCAGTAGAGCTGTTGTTGCGAGCTCTCGGCAATATATGCTGTATGGACTTTGAATCCGTATTTTTCAATGATATATTCTTTTATCATTTTGTAAGTAGTTGTAAGTAGTTCGTGGTTTTAGCTTGTATGTGTCTGCCCTTTATACCAGGTATACAACGATGTTTGTTGGGATGAATATGGTCTACGCCCTAGACGAATTTGGTCATCTACCAATAAACGCATAAATAAAATCGAATATGTCAGAAGTTCATCTATCAACTTCGTTGGAATTAAGCTCAGACTCCACAATTGCCCTAGTATATAAGTAAATCATTAATAATGGTGGAGTTGAAGCCCTGTTGAAACAGAAAATAGGATTAGCAGAGTTGAATGTACAGGTGTCTAGAGACTATCGTGAGATTCTATTTGAAGACCAAGTAGGGTCCCAATACACTCTGTATATTAATTCAGAGGGAAATTAGTTGTTAACAGAAATAAATATACGCCAGAACAAACTTCCCTTTCAGCGCACGAGGCATGTTTAAAAAGGCAAAAGCAATTATGGACGAACTGGCCTTACTACCCCAAGATGCTGAATGTACTGTATTGGAAAATGGAGTATTTGAATGGAATCTTCCGTATAGTTCTGATTTAAACAAAGATTATTGGTCTGGAGACAGAAAATTCCGCGGAATAAAAGATAATCATTAAACCGGTTGTTAAAAATGGAGTGACAGAATATATTTTTGCAATGAATTCTCTTCAGCCGGTAGATGAAGCAATATCGGTCATACGGCAATTCTACCCTTACTTTTTTGGAATTATTGTTCTGTGTGTTATTCTATTGGCATTTATTTTTTGTAAGTGGCTGGCCAAACCGCTGATATCCATCAACCAGATTACAGGGAAAATAGCAAACATGGATTTTACGGAAAAGCTGCCGTTGCATTCTACTGACGAAATTGGTCAATTATCCCAAAATATCAATTATATGTAAGATCAGATGGAAGCGTATATTGGTCAGCTGAAACAGGATATTGATAAAGAGAGGTAGCTGGAAAACACAAGGAAGGAATTTATAGCAGGAGTATCTCATGAACTGAAAACGCCTCTTGCTGTTATGAAAAGTTGCCTATCTATTTTAAAAGATGGGATTGCAGCTGAAAAAAGGCAACATTACTTGCAGGAAGTGGAAGATGAAATACAACGGACGGATATGCTGGTTGTTAATATGCTGGATATGGCTAAGTTTGAATCTAATACCTATAAGCTCTCAGATGGTAGTAGGGCATAAAGGTCTAATCAATCGTGTTATTACCACCAAAGCAGGTATAGGGCTTGGGCTTTCCATATCCAAGGAAATACTGGAGCTTCGTCATGCAGTATATGGTGAAAATACGAAAGATGGCGTCCGCTTTTTCTTTTCACTGCTGGTACAACCATAAGTAATGTATAATTTAATATCTATTAACGAAACAGCTATGAAGGTTACTTCATAGCTTATTTTTTTATCATAAAAAGGAAAATAATTTCGAACTTTATCTCATCTGCATCCGTTCTGCATTTTGCTGCTGTACTATGTGTAAATGTAAAATGTTATAGTTAAATGAAGTTGTGTCAAAGAAAGTAAAAGAAATCTTGGATAAAGAAGAAAAAATACAAGTTTATATGACCAGGGAAGATGACACTTGGGGAGGAAAAGCAAAAATAATATCCAGACTTTATCTCATCTGCACCTGTTCAGCACTTTACTAATGTAATATTTATTTATCAAATAAAGAAAAGAGGTATCTATATGATAAAATTAATGATGTGTTGCCTAGTAGGCATTCTTTTGATTGGCACGGTTGCCTGCGGGAATAAGACTGTTGAAAAGGAGGCTGAAAAGGATGTTACAGCTCAGTTTAAGAACAGCGTGTTTGTGGGGGATTCCATTACTGAGGGTTTTGCTGTTAATGAAATTCTTTCAAAGGAATGTGTAATGGCTGGGGCAGGATCTACAGCAAGTTATATCTATGATGAGTATATGGATGATTTAGCTGAAAAGAAACCAGATAGCGTCTTCATTATGTTGGGCTCGGATGATATGCTCATGCCTGTGGATGATCCTAAAGAATTATTCAGAAATGATTTAACAAAGTTCATCAATAAGATTAAAGAAGAATTGTCCGATAGTAAGATTTATATCCAATCTATAACGCCTGTTACACAGGAGGCATTAAAATAGAATCACGCTATGAAAAAATCGAGTATTATAATGACCCTTTAAGGGAGTTGGCAGACAAGTTATCAGTTGATTATGTAGACATAGGAGAATTGGCAAAAGGAAAACTCCGATTTATTCGCCGAAGATGGTGTTCATTTCAAGAAAGAATTTTATTAATTGTGGCTAAATAAACTCTCTGAATCATGATAGCGGAGGGAAGTATGATATTCAGTAGTCTATTTTTTACATTTGCCAGTCACATTAACTTTATATTATTCTTTAGGAAAGCATTATATAAGAAGAGAAAGATACAAAACAGTTACTGAAGGGCAGAGCCGATTTATTGGTTCTGCCCTTACCTGAATTGTACTACGATAAAACGCTTTTTCTGCTTAAACAGTTATGAAAATTTTATTGAGAAAATAATAAACATTATTTCAAGCCTATAATTATTTCATTAGCTAAATAAATAATTATAAGTGCTTTGTAAATTGTCCGGTAAAGTAAATTTAGATTTTAAAAATTCAAACTGCCCCAAGGAATCACTAGGTCTTGCCATCATCATTTTTGTCTGCTCAAGGCACACTGAGGTAATTTGCTTACTTGAAAAGAAATAATTAGAGGAGAATCACAGAGGATGTGATTTGAAAGTGAATTCGAGGCAAAAATCATTAGGAAAAAGGAAGGTTTTTTGCTCCTTTTAAATGGGTGGAAATATAGATAAAATAGTGGAAAAGTAGTAAGCGTCAAATCTAAAGGTACCTATCAATAATTGAAAATTAGTAGATAATAAAAGTAGCGAAGACTGTGAATATAGTTGACGCTACTTTTGTACAGTTACGGAGAATTTTAGCACCGACTATACGGAACTATAAATTTTCGATTAAGGTGGAAATCTATACACAAAATATTAAAGGTAAGCGTCAAATAGCAAGGTGCCTTTAAGTTAGCTGGAATGCGTGCGATAATCATGTCAGATATACTAACGTATAGTAATGCTAGTATTTATGGAGGGATCTGATATGAATAAAATACAGGAAGCTAAGACTAAGGTGAAAGAACAATACTAGATTGATGTTATCCCAGCTTGTTGTTCCAGTGCTATGAAGATAAAACAGTGGTGTAAAGAAAATGGTATTTGTGAGCAAAAATATTACCGCAATCTGAGAAAGTATAGAACCAAACACGTAGGTGAAATGATAGTTATCTGATTCATGTAGTTGTTTAATAATCATATAGTCTACGATTTTGTTGTAATGAATGTAGAAAGTTGTTTACTCATTTCCAAATCTAAGGCTAGTTGTAAAGTTATGAAATATTACAGCCCAAAGTACTTGACAAACAGATATGACAAATGTAGTATAGAACTAAAATATAACACTTGTCATATGGAGGTGCTAATCTTGAACGTAAAAGTTGACAAAATTTCAGAGGCTGAAGCAGAAATTATGAGAGTGATTTGGGAGTATAAACTCCCTGTCACCTATTCTCATATCCGCGCTGTATTGACACAGCAAAAAGGATGGGAAAGCCCAACTGTCAATACATTGGTAAACAGATTGGTCAAAAAGGGTGTTCTGATACAGGATAAAAAAGAGGTTTACTACTATACTGCGGTTATATCTGAGAAAGAATATACACAAGAGAAAACGAAGTCTTTTATTCAAAAAGTCTATGGGGGAAACGTCAAGGGTTTGATGTCGGCCCTGCTTACCTACGAAGATATAACACAAGAGGATTTGGCGGAATTACGCTCACAGTGGAAAAATGGAGGAAAGCATCATGAATAACCTATTGTTATTATGGTTGTCTCTCTCTTTGTCTGGTTCTTTGGTTGCCTTGACACTCATTCTGTTAAAGCCACTTTTACAACGACTCAGCAAAACATGGCAATATTATATATGGCTTCTTGTTATTCTGCGATTGTTGATTCCATTTAGCCCTGACTTAAGCATTGTCGGCGGTCTATTTCAAGAAGCGAAAACACAGTTTGCCGTACAATATACACCAGTGGAGGAATTGCCAGAAATCAAACCTTCGGATTTTACTGATACTCAGAATATTCTCGGATTAAAAAATAATATACAGCAAAACCCCTTGGTGGCCGTAACTGATCTTACATTCGCAAGAAATTATCTCTTGGGTACTATATGGTTGGCAGTAGCAATAATTTTGCTTATCCGAAAAATGTATGGATATGGACAATTTATGAAAGCTGTTAAAAAGGAAAGTAATATAGTTTTTGACGGTCAACTACTCACTGTTCTCCAAGAGGTAAGTTCTGCAATGAGAATACAGAAAAAAATAACTTTGTGTACGAATTCCCTTGTCAGGGCTCCAATTCTAATCGGCATAATAAAACCAATGATTGTTTTGCCGACCGAGGCTATTAACAAATCCGAATTGGTGCATATTTTCAGGCATGAGTTGACGCATTATCGCCGTATGGATTTTCTTTATAAATGGCTCGCGGAAATTACAGTATGCCTACACTGGTTCAACCCTTTCGCTTATTGGGTACGAAAACAAATTAACCAAGACTGCGAATTCTCCTGTGATGAAACTGTAATATCCTGTTTAGGCGATACAGAACGACAAGCATACGGTGAAACCTTGTTAAATTCCATCGTAGTAAATAATTTGGGCAGAGCAGATATTATTTCACTCTCGTTAAACAAGGACGGAAAACTAATTAAAGGAAGGTTGCATGCGATTATGCAGTACCAACGGAAATCTAAGTTCAGTGTCTTTATAGCTGCTGTTTTAACGGTTGTTTTGCTTTGTGGTACAGTTTATGCCGGAGCCTACACGGAGGTAGCAGTAGAGAATGTAAAAGCAAGTACAGCTACCAGCCCTATCCGTATAAGCAATAAAGACCTCGCACCGGGAGGTAAAATTTCGCTAGGTTCACAGAGTTTGCGTTCAGGCACTACATGTCAGGTCTTATTGACTTGGACTGGTAACGGCAAGCTCACTGTATTATGTACTTTATCAAAAGGTATCGAAAAATCATGCTCTATTGAAAATGACAAAGTAAGCACATTTCAGATTGACGTCGATGGTGAGTACACGATTGCTGTAAAGAATAGTAGCATCAGCAAAAATGAAAATGTGAATGGTTCTATTTGCTTTGAGCAAAGCGCAGCAAAACCGCAATCGCAAGATACAGATAATCCTGCACAATCAAACACATCAACGGTGCGGACTGTTGTATATGAAAATGTTGAAATGCGCCGATATGAGGGTGAGAATGGACACCCATATATCCACGAAATTAAAACCAACAACACAGCAAAGAAAGTAGTGGGCTGCCAACAGGGAATGCTTGCTTTTGACAAAGATGGGAACCCCTTAAAAATAGATTGGTGGAGTTGTGATACAGAATTGGATAAGACATATTTCTATCTTTATGAGGAAGATTCAGCCGTAATCGCTTCTGAAGAAACCTCTGATGTGATCGGTGGATGGTCGTTAAATTTTTTTGGCGAAGATTTAGCGGTAGATAAGATAGCCTATGTGCTATACTGCGATAAAGAGATTACTTTTGAAGATGGTACTATATGGAAAAGCCCTGATTTTGAAAAATGGCTCGCCACTTATGAAGGTAGAAAAACTGATGTCAATGTT
>JABNAD010000409.1_pt1 | contig 26884 bp, 16 predicted proteins | sample 7240381 | NCBI WGS metagenome assembly JABNAD01 (sample SAMN11332834, study PRJNA596920) | anaerobic digester metagenome | biome: digested sludge; isolation source: digested sewage sludge-derived enrichment culture grown on H2/CO2 | place: Germany: Goettingen
AAACTGTCCACCTTAGTTTTGCCGTTGACTGGTCCAAAGAAGTGAACCCACTTCTATCTGTCACTCGCGAAGAGATACGTAACGTTCGCGACACCCTACGCAAATTGCCGCCATCAAGAAAGAAAAGCCCAAGTTACGCGACAATAGCATTGCAGAGCTTCTTGCAATGCCCCACGCTCAAACCATTTCCGTAAGACCGTAAACACAATTGTTCAAGTCATCTTAGGCATGTATGAATGGGCGATTCGTTAGCAGGTGTTGGGGATCCGACCTTGCTGGGCATAATCTTTCGTTTGGCGGGCTAACCTTGGCAGGCGTCAAAGGAACAGAACCGGGATCCCAACGGAAAGCTCTAATTGAAAATGGTATAATGCCCTGCAATTGCTCTAGTCTCGTGAGTTTATCCGTTCATTGCACAATTGGGAGTGCCCGGTTTAGTGGCGGGCAGACTGATAAGAGCACACGGACAAAATTTCCACCCTGCAACAAAATTAGAGTTGGTGAGCTGACGGGTTTGAGATTGCCTGCGACAACGGTGCGCGGGTGCGCGTTATTTTTTGCCCTGTATAGCCGATAACTCCTACCAATTTTGACTAATTGGTTAATCTGGGCTGCAAGATCCGATATCTACCCGGAGGCAAATCTACCAGATGGCGTTTTTTCTTCAAACCGCCACAGCCCGCTGTTACCTCTCAACTTTCCCTGTCTCAAGAGGCAACGTCGGGTCTGCGGCCCATTCGAACAATGACGCGTCGTAAACAGTTATATTATCAGCACCCAGCAGGTGTAATGCAAAGGCAACGCTACAGGCGGCCAGCCCACCTCCACAATATGAAATAGTAGGCCTTAACACGCTCAACCCCGCCTCCGAGAATATTTTCCTGAGGGCCACTGCGGGCAGAAAAACCATGGTCTTTGAATCCACCAACGCTTTTGCGGGAACATTAATGCTGCCAGGAATATGCCCTGGTCTCGCATACCGTTGCAACGATCCGTCAAATATCTCCGGGGCCAACGCGTCGATAAGCAGGGCCCAGTTGGTTTGCAAGTTTTTCAGTACCGCCTGTTTGTCAACAAAAACTGTAGGAGCCGGTTGCAGGGGGAATTCGGCCTTGCACCAACCGGGCTGCTCCCGTGTGACCCGGCGGTGCTCCATGCTCCACTTCCGCCAACCGCCGTTAAGAACCACGGCATTGTTAAAGCCGTTGGCATGGAGCATCCACCACAGTCTGGCGGCACAAATGTTGTCCGTGTCATCGTAAAGAACGGCTGTTGTTCCACGGCCCAATCCCAATCCCCCCATCACCTGAGAAAACCGTTCTGGCGTTGGCATCATCAGTGGCAGGTCACTATCCGGATCCGAGAGTTCCTCCAGCAAATCCACGTAGGCGCTTCCAGGAATATGCCCGTTCCGCCAGTTGTTTATTCCTGTTCCCGGATCAGCGTGGAAGTATGCGCTGCAATCGAAAATTCTTAACGTCGGATTATCAATGTTCGCTTCAAGCCAGTCTGTTTCGACAAGGCTGCCCGATCTGGGATAGCCACCGACGTTTGAGCTGCCAACCGTTATTTGCGAGCACATTTTATGCATCGCTTGCCTCACATATGGCTGATTGTTTATTACCCGGCCATTTCACTAGCCGAACTGATTAATTAAATGTATTTCACATCTATGAAATCGTTTCCAATGATAATTTTCTATTACAACAATCAGCCTGAATGAAGAGTATAAAATGGAACTGCGCGACTTGCGAACATTCGTCACCCTTGCGTCACTGCTCAATTTCAACCAAACAGGAAAAGTCCTTAATGCAGCGCAATCCACTGTATCCATGCGTATTAAGGCGCTTGAAGACGAACTTGATGTTCGCCTGTTCGAGCGGCTGGGGCGCAAGGTTGTTTTGACGGAATCTGGACTCAAGCTGTTACAGTACGCCAGAAAAATGCTCGAAATAGAGGAGGAAGCCAGGGCTTCTGTCAGTGACAATGCCGCATCCGGCAACGTGACCATAAAGGTTCCGGAATCTCTGGAATGTCACCGGATGCCCGGCGTTCTGCTTGCGTTTCGGCGCAAGATCCCAACAGGCAGAGTTCGCATTCTTCCTTGTATCGCGGGTAACGTGGCCGAAGATTTGCGCCGGGGGGTGACGGATTTGGCCTTTGTGTTTGCCTACGAGCCGTCCGCACGGGATATTAATGCGGCATTTTTGGGCACGGATGAGCTGGTGGCCGTGGCTGCACCGGAGCACCCGTTGGCGGGCATGAAGATGGTAGGACCGGCAGACATCCTGAAGCATAGTCTCCTGCTGGCGGCTTCGGATTGCAGCTATCGCCGAACATTTGAAATTTTTTTGTCGGAAACAGCCAACCTGCCCCAACCCTCAGTGGAATGTGACTGCGTCGCCGCAGCCATCAGTATGGTTCGAGCTGGTCTTGGCTTGACCATACTTCCAGAAATGGCTGTGCGTGACCACATCGCAGCGGGTGCGTTGCACCGGCTGCCGTTGATTGGCGGACCTTTTGAAACTGGCGTATTTATGCTGTGGCACAAAGATAAATGGCTTTCCCCATGCTTGCGGGATTTTATGGCCGTGTGCCGCGAACACCTGATGCGGGAGTAGATCAAATCCCTGTAGAATCCATTTGGTCGGCTGCACGGGGAGGCAAACGGTACTGCCGCTGGGGGAGCATTAAAAAGCATAGGATTCCACGGCATCAAAAATTTTCAGCCACGGTGGGCGTGGAAGGCACCGACAAGTTGGTGCCTTATCTGAACAATGAAGCTGCAAACACTTCAGGCAAGTACCGCCCTGCGCACACGCCTTCAGGCTTTTTTGCAGGCGCAAATCCAAAGGGGTTGAAGCATCGGGTGCCGGGGGCCCCTGCCTAATAGCTCGCAACACCGTCCGCAGATTCGCGATTTTCACTTCTTGCAGAAAAAATCTGAGCCACAAGGGGCTAACACATCTGTCCATATCCTCCTGGATGCAAGCAGCAGGCAGGTGTGCGATTTAACTTGCCAACCGGGCCTGTTTTGCTGTGGTAACCGCTCAGTTTTGTTAATATCACCATCTTCTTAATGGAACCGTCTGGCATCTGGTTTTGAAGGAAACCATCAACCTCGCTGGCTTTCATATCGGGATCTTGCCTCGCGAAAACGGTCAGATGATGTAATAATCCAGTGCCATACCGGCATTATCTGAATAAGCATTTCTTTGCCCAGGCTTGTAATTTCGTAAACAACTCGGAGCGGCTTCTCATGGTAATCGTGCCGGGCGATAAGGCCGTCCCGCTCCAGTTGACGTAGCGTGCGCGTCAACATTCTCTGTGTGATTTCGCCAAAATGGCGACGGATTTCTCCATGCCGCAGGGGGCCAGAGGTTCCCAAGATGTGCACCACCCCCAATGACCATCGGTTCCCCGCGTGTGTAAGTATTTCTCGTTTCAGACCATCATCGTCATTGGTTAGCCCTTCACACAACTCTTTTGAAAGTTTCAACATAGCGTCCCAGTCTTCCACTTTGCCTCCTGTAGTAATCCTGCCCTGTTCGCCAAAAACCATTTTCAGGTGCGCATCCTCTTCCACCTGCCGCAGACGCTTTCCGTCAGTGATATCCGCCTCGCAAAATTTGCTGCGCCATTTGTAAAAGGTCCTACCCGAGATAGCGTTTGACGACACAGGTCAACAACGCGAACTTCGGCCTTATCTGCCGCAGCATTCCAATAATCTGTTCATCGGCAAATCTACTTTTCTTCATTCTTGCACTCCTATACTGGGAACACTAACTTTTCAATGCCATATTTTTCAGAGATGTCACAGTATCATTCGTGTGCCTAGTTGAGTTTTCATTTTTTTCTATGTTAACCTAAAGCAAAATTAAAGGAGATAGATATGATGTTGTTAACAGAACAATCCACAAATACAGTCCTCGTGCTTGGCGCAGGACAACTTGGAATGCCAGTATTGCGCGCTATGAGTAAAAAAACTCACAAAAATCCATCGACAAAAATCAGCGTATTACTCAAAGAGGAAGCCAGCCACGCAGTTTCTGGTTCACGAAAAGCGAGGCTTGATGAACTCAGAGCGTTAGGAATATCTGTGGTAGAAGGGGATCTGCAAAGACAAAGCATTGATGAATTGAGCACCATTTTTCGACAGTTTGGCGCGGTAATCAACTGTAGTGGCTTTGTTGGTGGACCAGGAACGCAGATCAAAATTACCACGGCTGTGCTCAATGCAGGTGTAACTCGCTATTTTCCATGGCAATTTGGTGTGGACTACGACATAGTGGGGAAAGGAAGCGGGCAAGAGGTATGGGACGAACAACTTGAGGTGCGTCATCTTTTACGTGGGCAAAGCGAGACCGATTGGACCATTGTCTCCACTGGCATTTTTACTAGCTACCTCTTTGAACCAAGTTTTGGTGTTGTCGATGAAAAGAAACATACTGTATATGGCCTCGGCGACTGGCAACACTCTATAACGCTAACAACCCCCGAAGATATTGGCATGTTAACGGCTGAAATATTCTTTTATCAGCCTGAGATTCGCAATAAAATTGTTTATATTGCTGGAGATACTTTAAAATACAGTGAAATTGAAGAACTAATGGAGAGTCGATGTGGGGATATAACTGAGAGAAAATTACTGACCAAGGAAATGCTGGTCGAGGATGTGCGCAATTCCCCAAATGACACAGCAGCGAAATATCGACTCGCCTTCGCACGTCCTGACGGCGTGGCATGGAGTATGGCAAATACTTTTAATTTTCAGCAGGGGATTAAGACCACAACAGCCATGCAGTGGCTTGCAATCCATGACAACATTTACAGCGACTGACGCGAAAGGCCAAGAGTGAAACCCGCGTTTCCAGCATAGCTAGCTAGGCCTAAATGAAAATACAGGTGGTAGACTATGCAACGTTGGGCGGAGACTTGGACGTTGAGCTTGGCAAGGAAACCTTTGCTTGGACTCGGCTATGGCCGCAAGCTTTAGAGCACCGCACTGACCCAAGTTTCTGATCCGGTGTGGTATGAGCCATGGTGATAGTTTTGCTAAAGCCTGCAAAGGCTATTGGGGATGAATGAAGAATTGCAATGTGCCCGGCCTCATTTTGCGGATGTTTTTTCATGCAAGCCATTGCTACATGGTTCATAAACGGGGTTACAAGCCTTCGAGGACAAATAAATTTCAATAATTTCAGATTATTGAAATTCAACATATCAAATGGTGCCGAGGTTCCCTCTCGGCGCTATCTTGAACTCCAGGGGAGTTCAAAGAAGCCCGCTAAGCTAACAGCTTGGCGGGCTTTCTGTTTTTTTAAGCATCCAGCCAAGCCTAGCTACGCCCGGCATACCCGGGGCCAACTCTGGAGATACGAAGACTAATGAGACAGTTGGAAGCTATTTCAATGTCCTCAGAACGTAGCACATTGCTGGACGCGTGTTTTCCAACATTTTCGTCTTCCACATCGCACCATAGCAAAGGCAACAGGACCGTGAAGGAATTTTTTGAAGGACAGCAAGAGCCGATTCTCCGGCTCTTGCTGTTTTGGACTATGCCTTACTAACCTGTTGCATCAGAGTGATTCACGTCGCCCGACATACCGCGCCGTTCGAGAACGTCACACATCTAAACATATCCACAACTCGCACTCCGTCCCGGCTTTCCGCAATATCCAAGTAATCTACTCAATTTTATTTTTGTGCTCGCAAATAACAAGAGCAGTTGTTTTTGACAGCACAATACGTTTAGGAATCGAGTTATTGTAAATTTTATTCACACAGGGTTGTTAAAAATACAATTCAATATCTTCTTCACATGGCATCATAAATTACAAAATATAGCAATTTAGCTAATTAAATATACCTATCATTAATGAAACACTTTCCTAACATAATTTATCTATATTATACCAGAGCACTAAGCTTATAATTAAATTTTAGCATATAATATAATATTGCATATTAATTAATTGTCATACGAATATTAATCACAAGAGTATTTATAAATAAAATTTCACCAGAAAAAATACAAAATAAAAATTTCTTAACGCAAAAATGAACACGGCCAATCACTTAAAATTCCACAACAATACATAACAGTCAAAGGAAATTAATGATAATATCAGCAGAACACAGTGGATTCACTGCACAATCAAAGAACTCCAACATCTTTTACACAGCCCAGGATGTTAAAACTACTGTAAAGGTCACATGCAGTATCAAACTGAATGGAGCCATCAGGGATGTCTTGTGTCATGGGTACCTTAGCGAGACAATTGGTCGAGAAGCAAAACTGAAGGTTGTTGACCAAACAATCATTGAAAGGCCATGCAAAATTTATCCTAATGAATTTGAATACTTTTTCTGCCTTAATAAAAACTATCCGCAGAGAATGCGACTGGGCTATATGGGATGTGGTAAAATACTTGGTGTAAAAAAGAATGCGGATCATAGCATACAGGCTCTGCTCTTGCGATTTGCTGCTCAAAATGTTGTTCGCCGCATGCGGAGAGACCGAAGAATTGACTGGTATCCCGAATATTCCAAAGCGTCCGGGGTGATGCGTATTGACCAGATTCCTGCAACCAGACACGACTTAAGGGAGTTGATTCAAAACCATTACCATCTCGCAGCCCTCAGATCGCAAATAATAAACATTTCTGCGGCTGGCGCGTGCGCCTTATTGCCAGATGCCCCGGAACTGAAGAGCCTGTCTGCTGATCATGGGTTGATGCTCTACATAATTTCTGATGGAATCAACCTGGCCGATGCCACCTATGTCTTTTTATGCAAAAAAATTGGCATAACAAGCAGTGATGCAGTCGCTACCTTAAAATTGAGAATGCAGTTTACCCACGAGCTGAATTTGAGAAACAGTAATTCCAGCTTAAGCTGGAGTGAAATAGCTAATACAGGCTCATCACGCTTAAACAGATTTATTCAGGATATCTGCTGCGACGAAAAAGAAAGCAGTTATCCTGAGCAAATCTGATACGATACGAAGATATTACCGACAATTAGATACCACTCTACTCCTTGTTAAACTGTTGTGGGGACACGCCATGACATCGCTTAAACACATGGCAAAAGTGGGCAAGATCAGAAAATCCGCAAATTGCGCTTATTTCCGTAATTGTATGCTTTGAATTACGCAACAAATCTTCTGCTCTTGCTATCCGCCTCTGAATGATAAATTTGTGCGGCGTCATTCCCACAGTATTTTTAAATTTTGTCGAAAATGCGGTTCTATTCTGGCGCGCGACTTGAGCGAGATCTTCAACAGTAAGCTTTTCCGAAATATTCTCGTCAATATATTCGCATACGCGCTGCAACTGCGGTTTGCTCATCCTCGCCCCATAGAAGCAGCTTTTTATATCATACATATCACATATATACCGCAATGCTCCCTGCATTGTTTCATCAAGACGCAAACTTTGCATATCCGGAGCAAATAACGGCATCAAAATGCTTTTTGCTACAGCTGAAAACTGCTGATTATGTATACCGTGAATAGGGTACACTTTGCTTGCATCAATCTTGCATCCCATTTCTTCTGCAAATTCGTTCAAAAAGCTGGGGTCAAAAAACACATGTATGGACATGCAATCCTCAAGATAGGACGCCTTGAGCGCTCGTCCTTGCGGATTTATTGATGCATTGAAGGCCGCTATTTTCATTTTTTCCAGATGCCAGTTTTCCACCTTCCGATCTATCTTGGTATCCAGAAGTGCAATGGAGAACCAAAGCTTGTCCACGGGAGGTTGCACGATAACACTCCCCGCCTTTTCAAGTGACAAAACAATACTGCCAAAATGCGCTTCAATTTGCTTTATTGTTGTCACGCCTTCATGGCTTTTCCAGTTTTTGAAAAATGAATTTATTTTGTTCATTGCTTCGCGTTCCATAAGAGATTTCAAACAGTAAAATATACCCATGCATTAGCTTGCATAACACAGTCTGAATAATTTTATTAAAGCTCACTACCGGCTTTTTTATAAATTAACTGTGCAATCAGCATCATTTTTCATCAAATACCTGCACATCAAGCTCATATTTCCATTTTATCAAATGCATATACGCACTCACGCTAGTGACGCAGCCACAAGCATGCTTATTTTTCCACTTGGCGATATCTGCGCACACCAGATGATGCTCGAGTGTTTTTTCCATCACCATAACAACTACAACTATTAAGTTATAAACCAGCAAGACACGCAACCGATAACACTACAACACCAATGAAATAAAAATTATCATACTTGTCAAATAAAAAATATTCATATTACATAATAATTGAATAAATTTTATTTCACAAAAAAAATTTAAAATATTTAATACAGTATTATATTAAAAAATTGTTAACATAATTTACGATATGAATTCGAATATCAAAGTTTACACAGTTCAAATACAACACAAAACAACAACACTTATGCCATCAATTAAAATGACAAAAGATGCATTTGCTGACAATATATCAAGATGAATGCGAAAAAAGAGATTTAATTCAGAATGGCAGGTGAGTTAATCCTGTGACAGAATATTTGCCACAGCAGTGATGACAACAATGATTATGTCCCATAAATCAAGGACATGCCTATAACCATTGTTTATCATCCAACCATACAGCTTTCTATCAACGCTGCATCATGATTATAAAATCAATTTAAAGGAAGCTACATAAGCACATAAGGCGGAACGCCTTCTTCCTGAACGGAACCCACAGGCTGACGGCCAATCAGTAAAGTCAGCTGTCAGCCTGTGGGCGGGTCACTTCTCTAGCAACCTTCAATTTGGCGCATGGCCGTATTTACTGATTCTTGCGCTTGTGCAAAGTGTTCAGCAGAGTCAGGCGTGCTCGCCCACGCGGAAGCACTCGCTTCGCCATCCACGCCATGTACGTCGCCTCCACCGGCAGTGTGCATACCGGGGGAATTTTCATTCATCACAGCAGGCATGTCCGTCAGGCTTGCGACAACCCCTCCTGAGGCAGATTCCCCATACTGATGTGCGTCACCACTAACGCCGCTACTCAGAGACCCCTCTGCAAACAGGCCGTCAAGCGACTCATCGCCCAGGGTGAGCACCAGGTCAGCATGAATTTCGCCTTGTTGCCCGGCAGTTGCGCCAGCAACAGGTCCATCTGCGTTTTGGTTCAGGCTATCCCCATGAAACAGCAGACCAACATTTTCACTGCCGTAAAACGAGTTGTCGCTCAGCAAATCATCCAGTACTGGCGAGTCCTCATGCCCATTCTCCGTGGACAGCGTGACACTATCGGTATTTTCAGCCAGATGTGTATCCAACTGAGGATGCGCACCAGTGTTCAGTTGGCCGTCCTGATTTTGAAGGACATCGTGAGTCGCTCCATCTTCAGCATGATCAACAACGCCGGTTACATAGTGTTCCGTTGCCGGATGCGTATCCGCGGCAATGTATCCCTGAGCAGATGTACCCTGCGCGCCAGTGCTGTCATCGTGATGGGATAATTCTGCCCCGCCGGAACCAATGGCAGCGTTGCTGCCCGCTTCATCCAGAGCATGATCGCCGGCAGTATTCGGTGCCTCAGCCCCCTGAACCGTTCCCAAACCTGCCGCATGCGCGGCCTGTCCATCATCGGATGCACCAGAATGAATGCCGTCTGTACCGCTATGCTCAGCAACATCCGCCGCCGCAAACATCATGGGAGCGGCGGTAGCCGCAGGATCGTGCAGGTGGCCGTAGAGACCGTCAGGCACGATGGAAACACCGTTGTCGTGCAAAACGTACAGAAGGTCGTTAAAAGTTGTCAGAAAATCTGCGGGCGGATTCGCTGCATCCAGACCGTCAAAGCTGATACTGGTCAGCCCGCCAGCAATAAGATTGTCGGACGTAATGCCATTGAGCCACTGGCCGTAACGTTCTGCGAAGCTTTCCGTGCTGGAGGCCTGAAGTATGAGCGTGTACGTGCCGTCGGTAGCAATGACGTTCAGGCTGCCGGATTCAACCGCGCCGTTAAGCGTAACCGCATTGCTGCCGCCGCCCACATTGATCTGGTTGCCGCTGCCCTTGATGGCTCCATTAATAGTTACATGGTCGTTGCCTGCCCCAGTGGTAATGATGTTCCTGCCGCCGTTAGAGGTCTGCATTGCGATGCCACCGTTCAGGGTGATGCTGTCGCCATCGCCCCCAGCCTGTGAATGCCCGGTGATGTAGTTTACGGCACCGCCACCCTGCGCCCACATGGCAATAGCCTTCTGAGCCGAGGCGGCTGTGGCCGTGATGGTCACGGTCAGCGGGCCGTCAGCAGCGGAGGCAATGCTGTTGCTGCCAGAATTGAGGGCATGCATGCCATGTGCATCGCCAGAGCCAGTATTGCTGGCGGAAACAGCCACTGTGCCGCCGTTGGTCGTAATGCTGTTGGTGCCGAAATTTTCGGCAAACATGCCATTGCTGAGGCCATTGGCGGAACTGGAGACATCTACAGATACAGAGCCGCTGTCCGTAACGATGCTATTCTTGCTGCCGGACGAAAAAGCCCACATCCCGTAGCTTCTGCTGGCGCTGTCCGATGAAACAGCCACATCGCCGCTGACCGTTTCAATGCTGTTACCACCAGCATAATTGGCAAACATGCCATAGCCGTCGCCAGTACCTGCATTGCCTGTGCCGGAAATCGCCACAGATCCAGTTTCAGTGGAGATATTATTCTTGCCGGAGCTTACGGCAGCCATGCCGAATGCGTAACTGCTGCCGGTTCCTGAGACTGAAGCAATCACAGAGCCGCTCTGGGTTGTGACGTTGTTGTTGCTGCCAGCTCCACTGGCAAGCATGCCGAAACCATCATTGTTGCCAGTGCCAGCTCCCGTAATCGTCACGTCGCCAGACCTGGCTGTGACGCTGTTGCTGCCGGAAGTAGTTGCGTGTATTCCCCCAGAAATGAACGTAGCGCCGCTTTGGGTGGCAATACTATTTATTCCTGAATCAGTGGCAAGCATGCCCTTGCTGTCTTCTGAGCCGAAACCGTCAGCAAAAAGGAAGACATCACCGCTGTTTGTGGTAATTCTATTGGCACTTCCTGCGGAATCGGCCCACATTCCAGTGGACGTTGTGGGACTTCCGCTCTCAACCATTACAGCACCGCTATCTGTTTCTATGCTGTTGGTGCCCGCATTCTGGGCGACCATGCCATAGCTTTCTCCACTCTCGGCAGTTCCGTAAACCACTACGGAACCAGAATCTGTAGAGATACGATTACTTCCAGAAGCAAACGCAGCCATGCCATACGCTGAACCGCTGTCGGCAGCATTGCCGTATGCGACTACGGAGCCGCTCTGGGTAACAATACTGTTGCTGCTGTCCGCACCGCTGGCAGATATGCCATAGCTGTCCTTATCTCCAGCGCCGGAGCCAGCAACCGTCACGTCGCCGGACTGGGATGCGACGCTATTGCTGCCGGCATTCTGGGCAAACATGCCCGCACCTGTGCCGTTTGTGCCCGTGCCCTGAATGGAGATATTCCCAGCTTCGGTCTCTACGCTGTTCTTGCCGCCTCCGGCGTCAGAAAACAGGCCGTAACCAGTGGCTCCGCTCCCCGATGCATTAATATTACCGCTCGTTGTGACGATAGAGTTGCTGCCAGCCTCCCTAGCGTACATGCCATAACTGCTGAACGTTGTGCCAGAGCTCATAGCCGAAACATCCACATTACCGTCAACAGTAGTGATGGCATTGGCGCCAGTTGAATCTGTATACATGCCAAAGCTGGTTCTGGGGGACATTGATGAGACGTTCACATCACCTTCCCCCGTTGTAACGATGTTGCGGCCTGTAGAAAATTGCGAGTACATTCCAAAGCTGCTGCCGGAAATCGACTTTCCTGAAATGTTCACGTCGCCGCTCACGGTAGTCACCGAATTGGTACCGCCAGAGGCATCCATGCCACGGGCAACGGCAGAACTGGCACTGTCGGTGATCGTCACATCGCCGCTTTCCGTATTTATGGTATTACTTCCACCACCAGCCTCCATTCCAGTACCAGTCCGAGAGGTTGAGTTGCCAAGAACCGTTACATTACCACTGGTTGTAGTGATAGTATTGTTGCCATAACTATGGGCTGTCATAGCGATACCAGTATCAGCGGCCCCCGATCCAGATACGTTCACATTGCCGTCAGCAGTGGTAATAGAGTTGTCAGCGCCTGTGCCAAAGGCATACATGCCGAAGCCGTAGCTTGCCGTGTTGTTGCCCGCCACATTCACTGTTCCACCTTCTGTGGAAATAATATTGATCCCCCCATGGACCGCCTGCATGCCGTATCCGAAGCTATCCCTGTTGCCGTTAGCCGTTCCCATCACGGTAATATTGCCGCTTTCCGTTGTGATGACGTTGCTTCCGGGTGCTGCGGTAATGGCATTATTATAGGAATTGGCAATACTCATCATACCAGCGGCGTCGCTGGTGCCAGTGCCCGAAACAGTGACATCACCGCTTGCAGTAGCAATGCTGTTATTCCCGTATTCAGAAATCATACCATGCCTGCCAGACACGTGCACGTCAGCACTTTCCGTAGAAATGGAATTACGGCCGCCGCCCCCGGCATACATGCCACGGCCGCTGCCAGAGCCTGACCCAGAAGCTGTCACACTGCCATCTACCGTGGTAATGGAGTTTTCGCCGCCAATGACCGCATGCATGCCGTAGCCAAAGCCGGAACTGGCGGAACCCGACACCATAATATTGCCGCTTTCTGTGACTATGGAATTGTGGCCGGAATTACTTGCGGACATGCCATAACTGTTCCTGCCTGCGGCAGACACGGTTACGTTTCCATCTTCGGTGACGATAGAATTACTGCCTGCGGTGGCGCACATACCGTAAGAATCATCGCTGCCTATGGGGCCGCTTCCAGCACCCGACACCATGACATCGCCGTTTATTGTTGTAATGGCGTTGCTGCCGGAACTGGTCGCATTCATACCGTAGCCGATGGTTCCAGAGCCAGACACCGTCACGTCGCCGTTTTCGGCTACAATACTATTTGCACCGCTATTCTGGGCAAAAAGCCCGGAACCGCCAGCGGAAATCTCCACCTTACCATCTGTACCCGCAGAAATAACGTTAGTACTGCCAGCGTCAGCTGCGTAAACGCCATGCTTTGACGCCGCAGTGATAGAAACATCATTACCCGCAAGGCTGTTCGTGCCGCCGTTTTCAGCACTGATGCCCGTGGTGGCGGCAGAGACAGAAAGCGTACCGCTGGTAGTGATCGTATTTTTGCCGTTTTCAGAGGTGAGGACGCCAGCATCGTAGGCACTTGTGCTGGAGATGGAAACATCGCCGCCGTTTACGTTAATAGCATTTTCGCCAAAACCGGCATTCACACCTGCATTGTTGCTGTTGATGTGAAGCGAGCCATTGTTTATGGCAAGATCGTTCTTGCTGTCATAGAAGGCGGTCATTCCAGCTCCGCCAGAGTTTATGACAACAGAGCCATTATCAACGGCTACGTTGTTGGTGCCGCCGAAATGAGCAATGATTCCTTCCCAATACGCTCCTGAATTCACGTTGACATCGCCATTTGTCACAGAAACGCTGTTTGTGCCGCCACCATAGGATTGGATGCCGCGGCCAAGCGCGTTGATATTCAGGCTCCCGTTTGTCACGTCAACGTTTGCTGCACTGTTGTCGCTAGTCGCGATGCCCCATGTATCAGTATCAATATTTATGGATCCGTTGTTGGTGGATATATTGTTGGTGCCGCTATCATATGAGGCAATCCCTACCCCGGCAGACTTGATACTGATATCACCGTCGGTAGCGGAAACCGTGCTGGTGCTGTTTGCATTCGAACGGATGCCTTCTTCCCTGGAAATGATATTGACGCTTCCGCCGGTTGCCGAAACCGCGTTGGAGCTGCCGTTTTCGGCATAAAGCGCGGTACCGTCCGCATCAACGAGCACATCCCCCCCCTTGACCGCAACGGTGTTGGAGCCGCCATCGGTTGCACGAATGCCCGTACCGCTGGCATCAACGCTCAGTTCGCGGCCCAGGATGGTGTTTTCGCCGCCGACGGCGTCTATGCCATGACCAGAGGCGTTGTGGATATGAACCTGCCCCTTGCCCATGCTGATAACATTTTCAGCGTTGTCGCCCTGCACGGACACTCCGCCCTGCACCTTGAGGATACCATCCGTAGAGGTGATCTGCGTGGTGGAGTCTGACACCGTATTCACGACACCGGCGTTGAGATTGATGATATTGTAGTCGTCAGCCATCAGAGAAGGATCGGCGGAGCCGCTGGCGTGGATTGAGCTGCCGCCAAGCACTGTATCGTTCAGGACGATTTCATCGTCCTTGGCTGATGAAATTATCGAATAGGCACCGCCCCCATTTTGCCCCTGATGAAACTCGCCAATATTATCGCCTGCAATGTTGCCGCCATATTCGCTGTCGTGGGCGGCAGAATCGAAGGTCTGATCCTTGGTGGCTATCAGCTCTACATTGTAGTCAAACGTATTGCCCGTGCCCCGGTCGAGTACCGATATCTGGATAAAATCCACAAGCGGCTTGCCGTTCACGCCCAGACGCTGCATTTCAGCAATGCCCTCGGGCGTCAGACGAAATTCAAGCCGCCCGGTGCTGTAGTCAAAAGCCACGTCCACCCAGGCATCCTGCCAGCCATCTGGCAAGGTTGCAGTCACGCTGAAACGCGCCCAGGGGGCTGCACCGGTAAAATCCAGATCGCTGGCGGAAACAGCGGAAGGCGTGCCGTTATTCTCGGCAAAAAACACGTTGGTGCTCACATATTCGCCGCTCTGACCGTTGCCGTACAATACGGCACGCACAAAGGGGCCAGAAGGAAAGGTGGGGCCTTCGGGGCCGGGGGGAATTGAGGGGCCTTGGCTGCCGGGATTGTCAGAACCGACGCCAGCAGCGCCGCCCAATTCTGCCCCGCCGGCAACGGCAAGGGTAGGATCCAGAGTTGCCAGCTCTGCCGGCGCCGAAACGTTCAGCGTCGGAGTTTCAGCGCTATCGAGATGCCCCAGGCCAGACGCGAGGGATAAATCCGAATGTTCGTTGTATCTTGCCCCTCTTTCCGCAGCTTGCGCGGCAGGCCCTGCGGCTGGGGCGAGGTCAGGCCCGAAAACACTGAAGAATTCCGAGCCAGGCAAAATCTTTCCATTGACAGCAAACTCCGGCAGGTTGGTCTTGTCGTACTGGGCGTAGAAGCCTTCAATAGCGATACTGCCGCCGTCGGCAAAGCTGAAAACAAGGTTATCGCCACTGCGCTCAAGGGTTGCCTGATCGGTCTGAAAATCCAGATGTATTGTGGCCTGTGGTTCTGCAGGAATAGAGATACGCTGACTGGGGCCAGGGGTGGTGAGAGTAATGGTGGACATGGTTAATCCCCTTTTTGAAAGCAAAATATTTTAGATAGATACAGCATGTGAAAAGCACATTGACTGCATCGCGTATTATCTTTTGAGAAAAGGCTGGAGAATGTACCAGCGTTCAGGGGTGCTTGTTCCCGCGTGTTGGGAACAAGGAATCCTGAGTTTGTCGCGGCGGCATCGCTGCACACACCGGACAAAGATGGAAGGGCAAGGGAAACCTCAAGGTTTCCGCTGAAAATCAGGTGAATTGCGAACATTGCCACCTGATTCAGCAACGCTGCCAATTAATAGTTAGCTATCATTATCAATAAGGTCAAGATCAGCTAACCTCTGGGAGCCACATCAGCTATACCGCATTATATCGGGTAAAATTATAATAACCGATAAAAAAATCTGTATAACTAATTCCTCTCAGATCAGACAGTTATGTTGCCCCTATATAATCAAGTCACAAAAAATATTGATTGTATAATCAACATGAATCATAAGAAACATTTTTTACAAGAACTAAAAATATCAGGCAGTTGAAGTACTGTGAAAAAAGTTGAAAAAAAATTTCCAGCAGCCACCTCTCAACAGAGGCAGACAAAACAAAAATACAGTCATTACTCTTTGCAGGGAACCAGCCGTATACTGGCAGAATTACAAATATTGTCAGCAGACTATTCAGCCTTCCTCACCTCTCCCTGCAGCAGGAACAGACAGAAAGGCGGCGGCCACCGTAGAGGTTAAGCCGCCGCCATATGCCTGCACATGGCTTTGACAGAAATTGCCAGAAGGCGCGTGAAAGAGAGACGAAGCCTTATTTACCAGGGCAAGGTCAATGTGCCATGGGCAAATCTGACAAGATCGAACAGTTAGGCATTTTTAAGGTCGGTAATAATGGCGGCCAGCCTTTGAGCCTGTGCTGCCAGGTCGGAAACAGCCTTGCTCGCCTCGCTCATGGCCAAGGCGGTTTCGCGAGAAATGGAGTTGACATGATCGACCGACTGGGCAATTTCCTCGGCCGAAGCAGATTGCTCTTCACTTGCCGTGGCAATACCCTGCACCTGATCGGCGGTCTGTTCTGCGAGCCCGAGAATCACCTTCAGAGCTTCCCCGCTTTTTAACGATAACTCTGTTGCAAGATTAACTTTATTAACTGCAGCATCCATGCGGTGCACGCCATCCTGCGAGCTTTCCTGGATGGCATGAATGGCTTTACCCACATCGAGTGTCGAAGCCATGGTTTTCTCGGCAAGTTTGCGCACTTCGTCAGCCACCACGGCAAATCCGCGACCAGCATCGCCTGCGCGCGCCGCCTCAATGGCGGCATTGAGTGCCAGCAAATTGGTTTGATCAGCAATGTCCGAAATAACGGTCATAATCTCGTTGATGGCCTGGGCATGCCCGGAAAGCACATCCATACTGACCTTGAGAGCAGCAGCATCGTTTTGCACATCAGCAATCGCACTCTGGCATTGCGATGTCACATTATCTCCGGAACGGGCTTTTTCCTGCATTTCTGCAGACAATTGCGCGCCATAGGAAGCATTCCTCGCCACCTCAAGCACTGCAGAATTCATCTCGCCCACAGCGGTTGCCGTGTCTGCTATCCGCTCTGCCTGCTGTTCTGCACCCCGGGAAGATTCTTCAATTTGCGCAGAAAGCTGCTCTGAGGCAGAAGCAATGACGTGCACCACGTTTTCCAGCTGGTTCGCCGCGTCAAGCAGGCCTTCCTTACGCGCGGTCTCTGCACGGTGTTGGGCCTCCACGGCTTCGCCCTGAGCAATACGGGCGCTTTCCGCCGCCTCACGCGCCCTTACCGATTCTTCCTGAGCGTGCTCAATATTCACCTTCAGAGCATTCACCATGGCAATAATGGAATCGTACACGCCGAGCTTTGGGCAGCCGTCATCAACATTATAATCGCCTTCAACAACTCGGTGCGCAATGGCGTTCAGTTCGCTGGGATCTTTGCCAAGCTGCTGGTGAGTGCCGCGCACGATAAACACAACAGCCCCGGCACCTATGAGCAATGCCGCCGCAAGCAGCGATGTAACCAATATCCGGGCCCTTTCATAAAGTTCGTCGCACGCCTTACTGGCTGCGTCAGCCCCTTCAGTATTGATAGTTACAAGCTCCATAAGGGATGCATTGCTCTGCTCGAAAAGTGCTCTGGATTTAGTCCTGAACATATCGATCGCAGATTCCAGTTTATTGTCATTTGAAAGCTGGATTATTTGAGCACTGACCTGAATATATTGCCCCCATTGCCTAGAAAATGTGTCAAAAGCCTGCTGCTCTTTTGCCGAAGATATCAAACGAATATAACCAGCTTTTGATTTATCAAGAGCTGCTAAAGCATTTTCCATCCGTTTTTTATAGACAGAGTTCTCTTCCTCTGTCTTGGCATATACGAACAAGGCCTCGGCAAGCCTGTATTCTGACGTCAACAGAGTTGAATTCATCACGCTGCGTGTGGAGCGCAACCAGTTTTCACTTATATCAGTTGACCCCTTGTTGATGTTTGCCATCTCAATCAGGCTGAAAACCCCAACTAATGTTGCAAGCAGCAAAAGGAATCCAGACATAAGCATGAGCTTAACGCTAAGCTTCATATTACCTCCAACAATGCGGATTTTGTAAGTATTGGCAAGATTATTGTGCTTCACATAATATCTTTTGCAGACAATCGATATAAAATCTTAACTTTTACAACAGCAACATGCTGTATAATTAAGTTTTAAAAAATCATATCAATTTTTATAATCTGCATATTCTATAGAAATTTTTTCTATCTGCGATTCAATTGCCAGAAATGCTTTCACAAATCTGGGATCAAACTGCTTTCCGCTTTCACCAACAATGATGCTAACCGCTTCTTTATGGGTGAATGGCGGTTTATATATGCGTTGACAAACCAGCGCGTCATAAACATCTGCAATAGCTACAAGACGTCCTGAAACTGGTATCTGTGCACCATGAAGGCCACTCGGATACCCTGTTCCATCCCACCTTTCATGATGTGTCAGTGCAATTTCTCCAGCAAGACGCAGAAAAGAATTTTCTCCAAGCTTTCTCTGCGCTCCCAACATTGCCTTATATCCTATAATACAGTGCTCCTTCATCTTGGAGAACTCTTCTTTGCTAAGTTTTCCTTCTTTATTCAATATTGCGTCAGGAACACCAACTTTCCCTATATCATGCAACACTGCTGAGTGATACAACATATCAATGTCTTCATCATCTAGAAACAGTTCAAGATCAGGGAGTTGTCTTGCCGCATGCGCCAGAGCACATACGTACTCCTGAGTACGCTTGATGTGGCAGCCAGTCTCTGGATCACGCGTTTCTGCAAGATCTGCCAGCATTTCAATTGTTGCCTGTTGGGTAAGCACAAGCTCCCTGGTACGCTCCCGCACCATTGCCTCCAACAGATCGCGGTGACGTTTCAATTCCAGCTGATTGCGCACCCGCGCCTTGACCAGTGAGGGGTTGACGGGCTTGGTGATATAGTCCACGGCGCCAAGTTCAAGACCTTTTGTTTCATCGCCGATTTCACCAAGGGCGGTAACAAAGACAACAGGAATACCTCGTGTAGCAGCATTGCCTTTGAGTTTGGAGCATACTTCGTAGCCACTGATGTCGGGCATCATGACGTCCAACAGAATAATATCTGGAAAAGGAGCTGCGATAGCCATGTTAAGAGCCCGCGTTCCATTGGTGGCCGTCACCACTACATATTGATCTTTCAGTGCTTCCATAATTACGTAGAGGTTGCTGACATCGTCATCAACAACGAGCACTTTGGGACGTTCAATATTCAAGACATGCCTCCTTCTATCTCACCCTCAGCGCCACAAGCAGGCTTTCAATAGCTCGTGATGCCTCTTCAATGTCACAATTACCCATAGCCTTCTGGAGGCGGGCAAGGTCATCCTCCAATACGGAGGGCATTTCCACTTCATCTAGCTCCTTGACCTTGCCTATGGCCTGGGCAACGTCGCATTCAAGCAATCTGCCGATCTCGGCAAGCAGACTGCTCAGGGAAGAAGAATCCAAGACATGACTTATATTGTCTGAATGGCTGTCAGCATCTTCAAAAAGTCTGATCGAAGTCAGCACGTTCTCCAGAGAGCAAAAAAACTGTTCAAACAAATCTTCTGTGGCGGTTTCTTTCTTGATGCTCATTTCAAGCTTTCCAGCGGCAACGCTAAGATCCCTTGCCCCTATATTGCCCGCAACGCCTTTAAGAGAATGTGCGATTGCGGCCACCTCGGGCATGCTTCCTTGATCACGCGCGGCGCGCACAAGCGCAGCGGTATCGGCGTAGTCCACGGCAAATTTTGCTAACAGTTCCTTGTAGAGCGCAAGGTTGCCGCCCATGCGCAACACACCTTGCGTGACAGAAAGGCCGGGTAAGGCCACGACAGGCAAAGGAGAGTCAGAGATTTCACCAGGCCCCCCTGACTGCGGAAAGGTTTTGCCCTTGCCCTGTTTTATCCAGCGCACAAGGGTAGCCAACAGCTTGTCTGGCCTGATCGGCTTGCTCAAATGATCGTTCATCCCGGCATTGAGGCTTCTTTCTCTGTCGCCAGCCATTGCGTTGGCGGTCATGGCAATAATGGGAAGCTCTGCAACTCCTGGTTTTTCCAGTTCGCGTATTCGCCTGGCTGTACTTAAACCATCAAGTCCGGACATCTGAATATCCATAAGCACAGCATCAAAATCGTTATTCTTCACTGCCTCAATAGCTTCAAACCCGTTGTTGGCAACCTGGACAATAAGCCCGGCCTGCCCCAGGATCTCCATCGCAACCTTTTGATTAATCACGTTATCTTCAACTAAAAGGATTCTGGCGTCATAAATTTTAGTCGGCCCCTTCAGCCTTTTTCCACGGCTGCCCGCATCTCCCCCTTTACTGGCGACCCTCTTGCCCAACGCCTCCATCACGGTGTCAAACAGAGTTGACGAGTTCACCGGCTTGGCAAGAACCGTGTTTACCCCAACATTTTTACCCTCCAGGGCAATTGCCTCACTGTTGGGGCCTGTGACCAAAAGAGCGATGAAAAGATCACGTGGGGCTTCCTGCCTGATCCGTTGGGCAACGGCGACGCATTCCTTGTCTGACCTTTTTGAATCCAACAGAATAAAGGAAAAAGGATCTTCGCTACCAGCATTGCCCAGAGCGTCCAGGGCTTCAGCGCCATTGGTTACAGTAACGACTCGGCAGAAAAAAGATTCCAGAGTTGAGGTCAGTGTGCGCTTTGCCTCACTGTTTCCGGACACAACAAGGCAACGTAAACTCTGCAATTCCTGCATCAGGGCATCATCAATGAGACACGCCTCCTGTTCACCCAATCCAACCCACGCGGTGAACCAGAAGGAACTGCCTTGGCCCGGCACACTGTTAACGCCTACTTCGCCGCCCATCAGTTCAGCCAAGCGCTTGCAAATCGCCAGGCCGAGCCCAGTTCCGCCATAATTGCGCGAAATTGAACCGTCAGCTTGCGTAAAAGCATTGAACAAATCACCGCTCTGCGACTCATCCAGGCCAATACCGGTATCTGTCACTGCAAAATGAAGCAGCATGCGGTCAATGCAACGCTCAACCGCCTTCACAGAAAGAAGGATGTGCCCCTTTTCCGTAAATTTTATGGCATTGGAAGCATAATTTATAAGGACTTGTGAAAGACGCAGGGGGTCTCCCAGCAAGTTATGAGGAATTGTTGCATCTATGTCGAAAATGATTTCAAGATCGCGCTCATCTGCTTTAACAGAAATAACACTGTATATTCTGTCAATAAGCTCAGTCAGGTTAAAACTGACTTCATCAATAACCATCTTCCCGGCTTCAATTTTTGAAAAGTCCAGGATATCATCAATGATGCGCAAAAGGATATTACCAGAAATCTGGATATTTTTGACGTGTTCCCGCTGCTTGTCCGTGAGTTCAGAATGCAGGGTGAGGTAGGCTAGACCCAAAATGGCATGTATGGGTGTTCTTATTTCATGGCTCATTCTAGCCAGAAATTCACTTTTTGCCTTGTTTGCTTCCTCCGCAACAAATTTTGCGTGCTCAAGATAACGGGCCGCAGCATGTTGCTCCGTGATATCCAAGGATAAAGAAACAACTCCAGTTATGCGATTGCGGCCATCCCTTAATGGAATTTCCGTTGTCCGCAGCAGGTGCTCGGTGCCATCGGCAAAAATATGAGTACTATCAAAAGTCTGAGCCGTCCCGGATTCTACCTCCTGGAGCTCCTTCTCCATACTTTTACTGACGATCTCGTCGGGAAACACTTCCGCCTGCGTCTTACCCAGGATATTTTCTGTTTTTAGGGCGTACACGTTTTCAAAAAAACGATTGCCCATGAGGTAACGCCCCTCAGCATCTTTGAGGGTTACCAGACAGGGCAAATTATCCATAATGTCGCGCAACCGGCGCTCTTGTTCGGCAAGAGCAAGTGCTGCACGACGTTTTTCTGAAACGTCCTCAATGTATCCCGTAAGTTGAACAATCCCATCAGGCAATCGCTTATAGTGGCAGCTAAGATTCAGATAGCAATCGCATTCTCCGGAAATAACACGCAATTGCACCTCTGTCTGTTCATGATCCTGACCGCCAAACATGCGTGCCAGCACTTTATTGACACCACTCCTTGCCCTCGCCGCATCTTGCGGATCGATATTGCGCCACAAAGAGTCAGGGCTATCAATTATATCATTGACACTAATTCCAAGCAGTTCACTCATCCGCTGGCTGGTAAACGTAAATAACCGGCTCCCATCCTCAAAAAAGCACAGCTGAAAAACCCCTACAGAGAGGGATTCAGCCATATCTACCAATTGAGTTTGAGACCGCTTTACACTCTTTAGAGCTGCCAGAATGTCGTTTTTGTGCGCCATAAGTTGCGCCTGGGACACAACCAGGGAATTTGCCTGGGCACACGTCTTATCAAGCAGTTCTTTTACCTGAAGACTGCTGGATAAAATCTCCAGATTTTGCCCCACAACCGGGAGCAACTCTTCCATAAAAAAAGCGACAGGTTCGCCTTGCGGCTTTGACAGAACAAGTTCAAGTACAGCAAGTTTTTTACCTTGTCTGATTACTGGCAATAAAAGCCACCTGCCGCCAACCACGTTGCGCATTCCCATGGGTGCGGCAATCTGCATATCCTCTTCATCATCGCTGAAAATAAATTTTGCATCGGAGAAATTCGATGGATAGAAATCTGAATAATTCCAATCACAAAATGCAACACCATCTATATTTGCAAATTTTTCCTGTGATTTATCTGCAAAATAAAGGGCGCAGTGCGTAATGCCGCACCGCCCACGCAACCTGGAAAGCAAGGCAAAAGAAAATTCCGAGAAGGTTGTTGCAGCCAGTAGGCCTTCGGCAATATTCCCAACTTCAGTTTTGACACGCAAAAACTTGCTGTGCTCAGCCGCACAGATCCTCAGCTTGTCCAGATTATTGGCAAGCTGCCCTATTTCATTATTCCAGCTTTTATAGGGTATTTCCTGCTCATACCGCCCACAAGTTACGTCTTCAATTGCTCTGCTTAAACCGCGTAATGGCCGAACCACGCTGACTTTGAATATTGCCAACACAATACACAGCGACATGACCACAGCTATTGCGACTACCAGCGCAAACATGGAAATGGCTTTCCGGGTGTTTGCCATGACGTTGTTCCGCTCCCGTATCAATCCATTGCGCATTGATTCTGCAAGACAAGAGGTTTCGTGCCGGAGCGTGTTCAGAAGCGGCAAAACGTTATCATGCATATAATCAAGGACATACGTTCGAGTATGGACCTTCGCCACCTCTCGAACTTTATCAAGCTCAACTATCAGTTCTTCAAATTGTCGCCTCAGCGCATCAAGACTCTTGGCATGCTCTGGTGATTTATTTTTGGCTACCCCAATAAGCGAAAAGTAGGCATTAATATTTTTTTCAAGATCCGCTCTAATCCACACATGCTTTTCTTCAAAATCCTGAAGAGCAAGATCATACACTTGCTGATATGCAGAAAAATTTTCTTTATTTGAGTTTATCACTGCGATAACAGCTTTAATTTTTTTATCTAAAATATCTGCATATAAAGAATCGACGCTTTCACTTCCTCTAGCTGCAAGCGCAAAAATAGTTATCAGCGCTAAGCCGGTGGGAATAAGCGAAATAACCAGCTTGGTGCGGATGGAGAGATTTGCAAACCAGCTTACGCTTTTTAAATATACAGAATAAAGAGGCGTCATCTATAGCATCCAGCACACAGCTTACTTCTATCATTATAAATAAATATGCATTCACATTTTTACGCACAAACTATGAATACCAGCCAGTAGCAATTTTACAGCAAGATAATATATTGAATTGTAAAAATTGAATTTTAAGATTTCACACGATTTTACATTGACCACTGCCGCATTTCTCATATCATGCAAAAAATCATTAAAATTTTAACCGAAACATCATGGGTCGGTACCCACAAAAAATTACAGCACGATACATGTATTAATGGATAATTTTCAACTTTAAATGACACGATTATCCTGCATGTAATTCCAAAAGTTGAATAAAATTACAGCAAAACGAGAGAAACTCATGAGTACAGAACGGAAGTATGTTTTTTCATGGAGCACTATTGGTGATAACATGGCCGTTGCACGTCCAAGCCTTGGTGCATATACCCGCATTGAAGTGTACAGACTTCTGCAATATACTTTGAGAGATATTCTTGAAGATGACTTTGGACATGCAAAAACAGATGAAATTTTCCGCAGAGCCGGTGCACTTGCAGGCAAAGAATTTTATAAGAAATACATTACTGAAGTTAGTGATATTTCCGGTTTGGTGAAAATCATAGAAGACAAGTTCATGGAACTGGGAATAGGCATCTTTCGCGTAGAGAGCATTGATCTCGACACGCTGAGCTTCACCCTGAATGTTGAAGAAGACCTTGACTGCTCTGGCCTGCCTGACAGCAACGACCAGATTTGCGTTTATGATGAAGGTTTTATCCAGGGCATCCTCGAATCCTACACGGGGACAAAATTCAAGGTCCGTGAGATTGACTGTTGGTGCACGGGCGCCCGCACCTGCCGTTTCAACGCCAATGCTATAGATCAAGCGCACGGTGATTAATGGAAATGGATCTCTTTGTTGATTGCGACAAACAGAAAAGCGTGGTGCATAATGTTCTGCACCATGTTGAGAAATTGCTTGATGCTGCAACCCCACCGGACATTCCTTCTGCATTTACAAAGAATGAAGACTTTGTTCGACTGCATGAAAAAATCATATTGTTGCGCGACATTATTACATCTTTTGCCTCCGGCGACCTTTCCCCCCAGATTACAATGAGCGGAGTTGTCGCAGGCTCATGCAAGGCCTTGCAAGCAAACCTGCGGCATATGACATGGAAAGTGCAGCAGGTTGAAAATGGAGACTATTCGCAGCGCATGGACTTTATGGGAGACTTTTCGTCCTCATTCAACAGCATGGTAGTCCAGCTTGCCAGCACGATAGAAGCGTTGCAGCAAAAAGAAGCCTCCCTTCAGGAAGAGGCCAGGCAACGCAATGAAGCCATGAGGCAACTGGAACAAAGTGAAGCAAAATTTAAGTATATGGCGCAGCATGATCCGCTGACTGGCGTGTTTAATCGCAGGTTTTTCTTCTTCTCTGCAATGGAGCAGATGGAGCGGTGCTTTGCAATGCGGAGAAACTGTTGCTACTGCCTCCTTGATGTAGATCACTTCAAAAAATTTAATGATACATACGGTCATGTTGAAGGCGATTGGGCATTGAAGCACATTGTGGAACATGCGCAACGAAGCCTGCGCCGGGCTGACATCATGGGGCGTTATGGCGGTGAGGAGTTTATCTTTTTCTTTTCTGATGCCGATTTCGGTCAGGGGCTTGCTGCGGCGGAAAGAATTCGCTTAGCGGTGGAAAGTACGCCCTGCCAGCTTCAAGATGGCAGGAAAATTCCGCTGACTGTAAGCATGGGCGTAGCAGGCCTGCTGGCAAAAAACGCGGCAGATCAAAACAGCAACACCCTGCAACAATGGGCTATAAAGCAGGCTGATAACGCCTTGTATAAGGCAAAAAACTGTGGAAGAAACAGAGTCTGCGTTTCTGAACCATCTGTTGAAACTGGAGAATAGTTTGCATTAGAGCAAATTTTTCTTGCAACAAATCAACACAATTACCACTGTATTTTCACATAGGTCGCAGCTACCGTGGGGGTCACAAGAGGTGTCGCAAGCCTTCGCAGACAAAAAATAAATTGCTATGATTTAAGTTCACTGAAAATCCATATATCAAATGGCGTGTATCATCTCCTCCTGCTCCTTCCTGAACTCCAAGAGAGTTTAAAGAAGCCCGCTAAGCTAACAGCTTGGCGGGCTTTCCGCTTTCTAAGCATCCAACCATGTCCGGTACGCCTTTTGCCATACCCCATCACTCTTTCTTGGGGTGGAGGAATAATTGGTTCTTAGACAGGGACACTTTATTAACTACACATAAAAACGCACAGAATACCAGAATGTCATTCCAAGAGTCGTTGGCTGCAGCGTTTGTTTTACAGCTCTTTCGCAGGCATGCGAAACGATATTGTCGCCAGGGAAGGGCAGGGTATGAAGTGCTGAGGGCCAATTATTACTACCATCTGAAAATGCATCCCTGACAGAAAAGCCACCCTATCCTCACGCAAAACAAGATTCCCTAGTCTGAAAAATGCATATAGCATATCCAGAAGTTAATAATTTCATACGCACCACGGCAACATAATTTCACTTTGCGGTGCAATATTGCATACTGTACTATGCGTCGCTCTTTGCATACTGTATCTAAAAGACATTCACGACCATGGGGTGGGGATGTTCATACTTCTGTAGATCAATGCTCGCCACCATTATGGCAATTTTTTCGCGATAATCCGTCATCCTGCCGGGCAGCTTCCATGCCCTTGACCTTCCTGAAAAGAGTGCTGCGGTCCAATTGCAAATGGCGAGAAAGCTCACGTAGGGATCCATAACGTTTCAATCCCTGTTCAATGACAGCATTTTCCACATCGCGCATAATGCTTTTGAGTGATCGGCCTTCCATTTTGGGATACCAGCTGTTTTCACCTGTTGCCACCTGGCCAAGTTCCGGGCTGATTCCAGCAAGGTCAGCAGCGTCAATGACACCCCTTTTGCAGATCACAACCAGCCCCTGCACAAGATTTTCAAGCTCACGCACATTACCGGGCCAGTGGTGCTCTTGGAGTATCTTTTCTGCTGACTCTGAAAACCACGCATTTTTGCGGTATTTTCTGGAATAGTAGGCCAGAAACCCCTGTGCCAAGGGCAGAATTTCGGCCTTGCGCTCCCTTAGCGGCGGCACGGTAATGACCGCAACCTTGAGCCTGTAGTACAAGTCGGCCCGAAACAGGCCCCGGTCAACCTCGCGCTCCAGATCCTTGTTTGAGGCTGCCACAATGCGCACGTCTACAGCTTTGGAGGAAGTA
>JABNAD010000410.1_pt1 | contig 26794 bp, 23 predicted proteins | sample 7240381 | NCBI WGS metagenome assembly JABNAD01 (sample SAMN11332834, study PRJNA596920) | anaerobic digester metagenome | biome: digested sludge; isolation source: digested sewage sludge-derived enrichment culture grown on H2/CO2 | place: Germany: Goettingen
GCTCTGAGCTTTGCCATGTGCGGCACAGTTCACGGCAGGCAGGCGCGGTGCGGATGTGAAAGAATCCAACGGATGAAGCTGCTTGCCGATTAAGGTTCCAAGGCGGCTGGTTTGCGCCTTTCGCATGGCAGGGCCGAAACACAATGCACGTTTGTAAATGAAAAAGCAAAACAGGCCAGCCGGCAGGCTGGCCTGTTTTGCTTTGGAAGATTGGATGAAAAGAAGTTTTGTCTCTTGCAAGTATTAAGATACAGGAGTTCTATTAACAAAACCAGCCGAAATTGTTACAAAAGTCTTAAATCCCGCGCCTGTCCAACAAATTTTCACCGTTTTGTATCTTCGCCGCCTCGCAGCTTTTGAAAAAATGCCGCCAGCACGGCCCTGCATTCCTCCGCCAGTACGCCGCCTACCAGCGCGGGCGGATTGGGGAAGTCCTCCATGAACAGATTCGTCACGCCGCCGCAAGCGCCGAAGGCGGGGTCCCGCGCGCCATAGAATACTTTGGAAATACGAGCGTTCAAAATCGCCCCGGCGCACATGGGGCAAGGCTCCAGCGTCACATACAGCGCGCAGCCGTCCAGCCGCCAACTGCCCAGATGCCGGTTGGCGGCGGCGATGGCCTCCATCTCCGCGTGGGAGGCGGCGGCGGACAGCTCCTCCCGGCGGTTGCGCCCCTCGCCCACAATACATCCGTCCCGGACGATGACGCAGCCCACCGGCACTTCTCCGGCGTTTGCCGCCTCTTGAGCTAAGGCCAATGCCCGGCGCATGTAATTCTCATGTTCCATATGGTACTCTCCTGTATAGAAATTGGAATAATTGTCCAAACTCTCCGTAAGATATAGAGCGTAAGGAAATGGGGGAGTCGTATGAAGAGCGCGTTCTTTTCCAAACGTCCCGCGCAGGACTCTATGCTGGAGGCCCTGCAAGCGGAGCTGCGGATGGCGCAGGGCGAGCTGTCTCTGGCGTACCGCCAGTTTGATCTGGCCACGGACCCGGAGTTGGTGGAATCCTGCATCTTTCAAATCAGCGCTGCCAAAGCCCGGTGCAATTACCTGATCCGCGCGATCAAGGCCCGCTGCCCCGATACGGCGGCGATGGCAAAGACGGAGGAGGCCGCCACATGGACCTGAGTCAAAAAGTAATCGCGGGGCTGCTGGCGGTCTTTTTGCTGGCGGCCCTTCTGCGCATTTTTAAAGCGCCGCTGCGGCTGGCACTCAAGCTGCTTGCCAACACGCTGCTGGGGTTCCTTGCCCTGTACCTGACGGGGCTGGCGGCCCCGTGGACCGGCATTGCGCTGGGGCTGAACCTATGGAACGCCCTGATTGTGGGGGTCTTAGGCTTGCCGGGGTTCATCCTGTTGCTGCTGGTGCAGTGGATCTTGTAGCGGTTACATATGATATAGGGTGTCCGATTCCCAGCGGAGGCGGTACGCCGCCTCCGTTTTTCTGTGTAAAAAAATAAAAATGGAAAGTTAGAATTCGAGAGATATTAAAAGAAAAACAAAGAAAACAAAAGCAATGGTGGAGATAAATTAAATTCGTGTTGACATTGCAGACATCAGGTGGTATAAATAATCTTGCTCTGATTTTACCCTGAACCATCAGGTTTGTAAAGAAAATCAAGAATTTCATATACGGAGGAAAAAATATGTCCACTTTTATGGCGAACGCGTCCAATATTGAGCGCAAGTGGTACATCCTGGACGCCGCCGGCAAGCCCTTGGGCAAGACGGCCGTTCGGGCTGCTGACATCCTGCGCGGCAAGACCAAGCCCACCTTCACTCCCCATGCCGACTGCGGCGACTTTGTCATCATCATCAACGCAGGTAAGGCTGTGCTGACCGGCGACAAGGGCAACCAGAAGTTCTACCGGACTCATTCCGGCTGGATCGGCGGCCTGAAGGAAACTCCTTACCGCATCCTGATGAAGGAGAAGCCGGAGCTCGCCATGCGCGAGGCTGTCCGCGGCATGCTGGCCAAGAACAGCGTGGGCCGCGCTTCTCTGACCCGTCTGCACATCTATGCCGATGAAAACTACGAGCAGCAGGCCCAGAAGCCCGTGGCGCTCGACGCGGAATAAGGAGGAAGAACAGAATGTATCAGTCTAAGAAGCCCTATCTGTACGGCACCGGCCGGAGAAAGTCCTCTGTCGCCCGCGTTCACCTGTTCCCCAACGGCACTGGTTCTATCACCATCAATGGCCGTGACATCGACGAGTATTTCGGTCTGGACACCCTGAAGATGGTGGTTCGTCAGCCTCTGGAGGCCACTGAAAACACCGGGAAGATGGACATTGTCGCCACCGTTACCGGCGGCGGTGTGTCCGGTCAGGCCGGCGCTCTGCGCCACGGCATCGCCCGTGCTCTGCTGCTGGCCAGCGAGGACAACCGTCCCATCCTGAAGAAGGCCGGTTTCCTGACCCGCGACCCTCGTATGAAGGAGCGCAAGAAGTACGGCTTGAAGGCCGCCCGTCGCGCGCCTCAGTTCAGCAAGCGCTGATTTTCAGCTTTTTTATCCCCCGCGGCCGACTGGCTGCGGGGGATTTCCCGTACTGTGTCACCTTTTTGAACCGCAGAAGGCGGAATATGAAAAAATTCGGCAGAGATTCCGAACAAACGCTTGACTGTGCTCATAAATCATGGTACAATTTCAACCTGCGCGGATATTCCGCGAATTTTGCCATGCGAATGTGAGGGATCTACCGCGTGCTGGAGGAATTAACAGGAAAGTCCAGGGTCGTGGGCATCAAGCAATCCCGCAGAGCCATTTCTCAGGGGCAGGCCGCCAAGGTGTTTCTGGCCTGCGACGCGGATCCGGAGCTGCTGGAATCCCTTGCAAAAAGCTGCGACGAAAATGGCGTCCCCGTGGAGAAAACGTGCACGATGGCGCAGCTTGGCGATGCCTGCCGCATCAGCGTGGGCGCCGCTGTGGCCGTCCTTTTAAAATAAGGATGGAAAATTTCGTTTTTTTCGGAATAGTCTGCCGACTTTCCGCAAAAAATAAAGGCTGTGTGTTCCACAGCCAGAACATTTAGTAGAAAGGAGAACAATATGCCTACTTTTAACCAGCTGGTCCGTAAAGGACGGGAGCAGGCCTCCTACAAGTCCGCATCCCCCGCACTGCAGTTTGGCCTGAACACCCTGAAGAACAAGAACACCGATCTGCCCTCCCCTCAGAAGAGAGGCGTCTGCACCGCGGTGAGAACGGCCACCCCCAAGAAGCCGAACTCCGCTCTGCGTAAGATCGCCCGTGTTCGTCTGACCAACGGCTACGAGGTCACCGCTTATATCCCCGGCGTGGGTCACTCCCTGCAGGAGCACTCCGTCGTCATGATCCGCGGCGGCCGTGTCAAGGATCTCCCCGGCGTCCGTTATCACATTATCCGTGGTACTCTGGATACTCAGGGCGTTTCCGGCCGTATGCAGGCTCGTTCCAAATACGGCGCCAAGCGTCCCAAGTCCAAGTAAGGACTGCAAACTGAAAGCTTTGCCGAACAGGTTTATATATATTTTACCTCTTTGGCAGGCATTCACGGAAGGCAGATTTGCCTTTTGAGTACCTATGACATCATATTATTATGAAGGAGGGAAGTATCGTGCCGAGAAGAGGTAACGTTCCCAAAAGAGAGGTTCTGCCCGATCCCGTTTACGGTTCCATTCTGGTGACCAAGCTGGTCAACAGCGTGATGCTGGACGGTAAGAAGGGCGTGGCCCAGAAGGTGGTCTATGCGGCCTTTGATCAGATCAAGGAGAAGACCGAGAAGGACCCCGTTGAAGTATTTGCACAGGCTATGGAGAACATTATGCCCAGCCTGGAAGTCAAAGCCCGCCGTGTTGGCGGCGCAACCTATCAGGTCCCCCTGGAAGTTCGTCCCGCTCGCCGTCAGACTCTGGGTCTGCGGTGGCTGACCGCCTATGCCCGTTCTCGCGGTGAGCGCACTATGGCGGAGCGTCTGGCCAGCGAGATCATGGATGCGTCCAACAACACCGGCGCCGCCGTGAAGAAGCGTGAGGAAGTCCATAAGGCTGCTGAGGCCAACAAGGCATTCGCGCACTTCCGCTATTAAGGAGAAAGACTATGCCGAGAAAAAACACACTCGAAAATACCCGCAACATCGGCATCATGGCCCACATTGATGCGGGCAAGACGACCACTACCGAGCGTATCCTGTTCTACACCGGCGTAAACTACAAGATCGGTGAGACCCATGATGGCACTGCCACCATGGACTGGATGGCGCAGGAGCAGGAGCGCGGTATTACCATTACGTCCGCCGCCACCACCTGCCACTGGATGGGGTCCAAGAACCAGTTCCCCGATACCCGCATCAATATCATCGACACCCCGGGCCACGTGGATTTCACTGTGGAAGTGGAGCGCTCTTTGCGCGTGCTGGACGGCTCTGTGACCGTTCTGTGTGCCAAGGGCGGCGTTGAGCCCCAGTCCGAGACTGTGTGGCGTCAGGCAGATACCTATAAGGTTCCCCGCATGATCTACGTCAATAAGATGGACATCATGGGCGCGGACTTTTATAACGTCCTGCGGATGATCGAAGATCGGCTGAAGTGCAACGCTGTTCCCATTCAGCTCCCCATCGGCAGCGAAGATACCTTTAAGGGAATCATCGATCTGGTGGAAATGAAGGCCGATGTGTACTATGACGATCTGGGCAAGGACTTGCGCGTGGAGGATATCCCCGCCGACATGCTCGATCAGGCCAATGAGTACCGTGAAAAGCTGATGGATGCTGTTTCCATGGTGGACGAGTCCATTATGGAGAGCTATCTGGCTGGCGAAGAAGTGCCCGTGGAGAAGATCCGCGCGGCCATCCGCAAGGCCACCGTCAACAACGAGATGGTTCCCGTCACCTGCGGTACGTCCTACAAGAACAAGGGCGTGCAGAAGCTGCTGGATTCCATCGTAGACTATATGCCCTCTCCTCTGGACATCCCCGCCATCAAGGGTGTGAACCCCAAGACCGACGAGGAAGAGGACCGTAAGCCCAGCGACGACGAGCCCTTCTCCGCGCTGGCATTTAAGATCATGACCGATCCCTATGTGGGTCGTCTGAGCTTCTTCCGGGTGTACTCCGGTCATCTGACCACCGGCTCCACCGTGCTGAACAGCACCAAGGGCCAGAAGGAGCGCATTGGCCGCATCCTGCAGATGCACGCCAACCACCGGGAGGATATCGAAGAGGTCTACGCCGGCGATATCGAAGCCGCCGTCGGCCTGAAGAACACCACCACCGGCGATACGCTGTGTGATGAAAAAGCTCCCATCATTTTGGAGTCTATGGAGTTCCCCGAGCCCGTTATCCGCGTGGCAATCGAGCCCAAGACCAAGGCCGGTCAGGAAAAGATGACCATGGCCCTGATTAAGCTGGCGGAAGAGGACCCCACCTTCAAGACTTGGACCGACGAAGAGACTGGCCAGACCATTATCGCCGGTATGGGCGAGCTGCATCTGGACATCATCGTGGACCGTATGCTCCGCGAGTTCAAGGTGGAGGCCAACGTGGGCGCACCTCAGGTCGCTTACAAGGAAACCATCAAGAAGAAGGTCGAGCAGGACACCAAGTATGCTCGTCAGTCCGGCGGTAAGGGCCAGTACGGTCACGTTAAGATCCGTGTGGAACCCAACGAGTCCGGTAAGGGCTATGAGTTCATCAACGCGGTGGTTGGCGGTGCGATTCCCAAGGAGTATATTCCTGCTGTCGATGCCGGTATTCAGGGCGCCCTGAATGCTGGTGTGGTCGCCGGCTTCCCCGTGGTGGACGTGAAGGTTACGCTGTATGACGGCTCCTTCCACGAGGTTGACTCCTCTGAAATGGCATTTAAGATCGCTGGTTCCATGGCGTTTAAGGAGGCCTGCCGCAAGGCAGACGCCACGCTGCTGGAGCCCATCATGAAGGTCTGCGTCATCGTGCCCGACGAGTATATGGGCGATGTCATCGGCGATCTGAACAGCCGCCGCGGACAGATCGTGAAGCTGGAAGCCCGTCCCGGTGCACAGCAGATCGATGCGCATGTGCCTCTGGCCGACATGTTCGGCTATGCCACCGACCTCCGCTCCCGTACGCAGGGCCGTGGCCAGTACACCATGGAGCCCAGCCACTATTTGGAGATGCCCAAGAACATTCGGGAGAAGATCGTGGCTGCCCGAAACGGGAACAAGGCCGAATAATTGGGGATTGATTTTCCCCGCGTTTTACGGTAAAATAAGCAGTGCTGAATAAAAACTGCGCTGCCCGCAAGGATTTTTGAATTTGATAGGAGGATTTTCAAATGGCTAAGCAGAAATTTGAAAGAACAAAGCCCCATGTTAACATTGGCACCATCGGTCACGTTGACCATGGCAAGACCACGCTGACCGCTGCTATCACCAAGTGGCTGTCCCTGCAGGGCAAGGCCCAGTTCGAGGCTTATGACAACATCGATAAGGCCCCCGAAGAGAAAGAGCGCGGCATCACCATCAACACCGCCCACGTTGAGTATGAGACCGACAAGCGTCACTATGCTCACGTTGACTGCCCGGGCCATGCCGACTATATCAAGAACATGATCACCGGCGCTGCCCAGATGGACGGTGCAATTCTGGTTATCGCTGCTTCCGACGGCCCCATGGCCCAGACCCGCGAGCACATCCTGCTCGCCCGTCAGGTGGGTGTGCCCGCCATCGTCGTGTTCCTGAACAAGTGCGATCAGGTCGACGATCCCGAGCTGCTGGAGCTGGTTGAGATGGAAGTCCGCGAGCTGCTGAGCAAGTATGAGTTCCCCGGCGACGATCTGCCCATCATCAAGGGCTCCGCGCTGAATGCTCTGGTCTGCGAGTCCACCGATCCTGCCGCTCCCGAGTATGCTTGCATCAAGGAGCTGATGGACGCGGTTGACGACTATATCCCCACTCCCGACCGTAAGGAAGATATGCCCTTCCTGATGCCCGTCGAGGACGTGTTCACCATCTCTGGCCGTGGCACGGTTGCTACCGGTCGTGTGGAGCGCGGCGTCCTGAAGATGAGCGAGGAAATCGAGATCGTCGGCATGGCCGAGGAGAAGAAGAAGACCGTCGTTACCGGCATCGAGATGTTCCACAAGCTGCTGGATTACGCTGAGGCTGGCGACAACATCGGCGTTCTGCTGCGTGGCGTTGACCGTACCGGCATCGAGCGTGGCCAGGTTCTGGCGAAGCCCGGTTCCATTCATCCCCACACCAAGTTTAAGGGCCAGGTCTACGTTCTGAGCAAGGACGAGGGCGGCCGTCACACTCCTTTCTTCAACAACTATCGTCCTCAGTTCTATTTCCGTACTACGGACGTGACCGGCGTGATCTCTCTGCCCGAGGGCGTTGAGATGTGCATGCCCGGCGATAACGTCGAGATGGACGTTGAGCTGATTACCCCGATCGCTATCGAGAGAGGCCTGCGTTTCGCTATCCGTGAGGGTGGCCGTACCGTTGGTTCCGGCGCTGTTATCGAAGTCGAGGAGAAGTAAGAATCCACTGAAAAGGCATTGCTTTAACAGCGTGCCATTCAGATGATTTGAATGCTTTCAAACTGCCGAAAAGGTCCATTGGACTTTTTCGGCAGTTTGCTTTTTTATGAAATCACTCGCCTGCATGGCAGGCGGTAACATCCCATAATTGATTCAGCGCCAGCGTCCGCTTTATGGACGCCGGCGCTTTACGATCACATGTTTCGGATTTGGGAAGAATGTGCCCCCAAGTCTGCGCAGGCGGATCGTCTGCGCAGACCAATCCTCGCAGGGAAACTGCCTTCGGGGAAAACCGAAAGGCAGGGGCCGAATTTCCTTGCAATGCAAGCACTTTCCCGGAAAACGGGACAGAATTCCCGCCTTGTGGGGTAGCGGCACAACAGGGCCTATGGTATACTTTTCATGAAGAAAGGAAGTGAGGAGATGCCTCGGAAATTTGCGGAGCAGCTTCGCGGTTTTCGTCAGGCGCGTGGCTTGACTCAGCAGGAACTGGCCGACGCCATTGGCGTGAGCAATAAGACGATCTCACGCTGGGAAACGGACGGTGGCTACCCCGACGTAGACTTGCTGGTCCCGTTGGCCAGAGCACTGGGCGTTACAGTGGACGATTTATTGGACGGGGAACGACCCGTGCGGCAGTTAACGCAGACGGACTGGCAGAATCTGCTGTCCTTTGCCTTTGCCCTCGGCGGGGGTGCGCTGTTCTTTTTGCTGGATTTGTTCATGCCGTCGGCGGTGTGCTATCTGGCGTACCTTGGCTGCATGGCGTACGGTGTGTACCTCCAGCGCTACTATACCTACCAGAGCCGCTGGTTCCTCGGCGCGAACCTCATCATGGATGCGTCGGTAAATCTGTCGCTGTGCGTGCGTGCGGTGTCGCTGGTTGCTGGCTGGCTTGCCATGGGGGCGATTTATGGGGAAAACGCACTGGAACAGATGCAGTTCTTCCAAAATTTCCAGACGAACCTTCTGTGGGGTTTCGGTGCGGCTCTGCTTCCCGCGCTGGCGCTGACAGCGGTAACCCAATATGCAGTGGTCAGGCGGGGCGGCCTTTCCGCCCCGGAGCACGAGGGCGCGCGGCTGCGGGCTTACTGCCAGCGCCCCCGCTGGCGGCAGGCGATTGGCGCGGCGATCCCGCTGCTGGCTTGCGGATATTGGTTTCTGGCCTATCTGACGCCGCCCCCGATTGGAAAGATTGAGGAGGCCAGACCTCGTTTTGCGTTGCTGCTGCTGGTTCTGGCGGTAGTATTCACGCTGCCTCTGCTAAAAAAGGGCTTTCGCCGATGGATTCTGCCCCAATGGGCGATGACAGCGCTGTGCTGGGGGATGACGGGACTGGTGCGGTATGCTTATTGGATGCCGCGGGTTCAGCGATACTATGCTGAGTGGAGCGGGAAATCGTCCAACACCAGTGTGTCCATCATTGGGCGAGGCTCTGTGGGCATGGAACTGCTGGCTCTGGTTCTGGCGGCAGCATGGGTTGCGTTGGGCTGTCTCCGACTGCGTTGGGAGAAAGACGGGTAGCAGCCGGTCCCCGCGAAAGAGTCCCTGCCTCTTTTCGGACATATCTGCGTGTTAGACAAAACTTTTCTATAAAAATGAACGCTCCCCGCATCGGGTTTGCACCTGATGTGGGGAGCTTTTTTTGTGAGGACAGCGGCTCCATACGGAACCTCACTTGTACCAGCCGATGGCCTTGTTCAAAAACCGCAGATGATCCCGAATTAGGGACAACAGGCGTGCCTCGTCCCGCTGAAGCAGAGCGTTGAGGATCTTGCGGTGTTCCCGCAGGGAAATCTGAAAATCCTCCGGCGTGACCCGTCCTACACTGTAAACAAAAAAGACACTGCCAACGCTCCAGTTGAATTCATACAGCCGAGTCAGCTGATCGTTGCCAGCCATTTGAATCAACAGCAGGTGGAATCGAGTTTCAAGATCCCGTGCCGTTGTCAGGTCGGTGGGGGAGATGTTGTCAAACTGGTCAACGATTTCCTGCAGCTGCGCAATCAAATCCGGAAACTTGTCCACATTTTGAATGGCCGTGTTGACGGCCCAGCACTCCATCATGATGCGGGTGTCAAAATAGTTGCGGATATCCTGTGTGGAAAACTGCTTGACAATGAAGCCCCGGCGCGGAATTCGCTCCACCAGTCCCTGAGAGACTAAACGGTTCAAAGCAGCCACAACGGGGGTACTGCTGATATTCAGATCTGCGGCAATCTTCTGGGGCGCCAGTTTGGAGCTGACAGGGTACACGCCGGTTTGAATGCGCCGTCTGATCTCGTCCAGCGCATAGTCCTGCAGTGACTCGGGATAATCCATAAAGCCTCCATAGCAACTTGGTTTTGCTAATATAGTAACATAAAAATTAGCAATGTCAAGAATTTGACAAACATCCGGCGGCAATTGCATTTTACTCTGAAGAAATTTCGGTAGAGCCACCATTTTATCAGTCGGCTTTTAAGCTGAAGAAGAGAAATTTCAAAAACAACAGCGTACAAAGTATCCAAAAAAAGAAAATGTTTTGGGCAAACTCGCTAGTTTTAATTTTAACAAGAGAAAAGAATTGACATTTGTTCCAATGAAGCCTAGAATCCAAATTAAAGATTTTAAATTTAAAATTTTAAATGAAATTTACGGGTTACGCGTAGGAGATGTGTTTATGAAGAAGATCGGTTTTTTAGGTATGGGCGTCATGGGACTGCCCATGGCAAGCAATATCGTAAAAGGCACCGGTCAGTCGATTCTGGGCTTTGACGTGGCGGAAGCCCAGCGGGAGGCATTTCGTCAGGCCGGAGGCACACCGGTGGACGATCCGGTGAAGATTTACAAGACCTGTGACGTGATTTTGCAGATGCTTCCTACCCATGCCATCATCATCAACTCGGTGGAACAGGCCATTCGGTATGGAAAAGCCGGCAATATCATTGTGGATCTCAGCTCTACTGCGCCCGACATCATTCAGGACCTGTACGAAAAGACGGCGGCAGCGGGTATGTATCTGCTGGATTCGCCCGTCAGCGGCGGCAATCCCATGGCGATAGAAGGCACGCTGGCCATCATGACCGGCGGCGACAGGGATGCGTTTGACGCAGTGGAGCCAATCCTCAAGTACATGGGGCATCCGGTTTACACGGGCGGCGCGGCCAGCGGTGACATTACCAAGCTGGTGAACAATCTAGCGGCGGGTGCCATGCTGGTGGCCTATTGCGAGGCATATGCCTTTGCCGCCAAGGCGGGCATCGATCTGCAAACCACCTTTGACGCCACCCGCTGCGGCTTTGTGGGCGGACCGCTGTATGACAACAAGATCCCCATGATTATCCGCCGGGACTACACCCCAGGCGCGCGGGTGGCGGTTCACCGCAAGGATATCCTCAACGTCAAGCACTATGCCCACAAGCTGGGCGTGGACCTGCCCATGGGCGACGTGGTGCTCCAAGTTATGGATTGGATGAACGACAACGGTCATATCGACGAGGATCAGGCTGCCATGGTCAAATACTATGAGGACAAGATGGACGTGACCGTGGGCAGCAACACTTGGGAATCCCCCTCCCCCGCAAGGCTCCAATAAAAAGAGAGACCGAATATTAAGGAGGAAGTTACGATGAAAAAGAGACTTTTGGCGGGTATCCTCGCGACTCTGACTCTGAGCGGTTTGCTGACCGGATGCGGCGGCTCCGCGCCCACAGTGAGCGGCGGCTCCGCAGCAGCTTCCGGCGGCAGCGCCGCGTACAATTGGAAATGTGCCCTGAATTCCACGGAAGGAGACAACGCCTATGACGCGGCGGCTATCTTTGCGGACAAGGTCAACGAGCTGACGGGTGGACAGGTCAACGTGACGCTGTACGGCGGGGCAAGTCTTGGCAGCACCACTGAGGTACTGGAGGGCATGAGCGTAGGCGTTGCAGACATTATCTGCGAGTCCGTGGGGACACTGGCCCCCTTCACCACACTGGCCAACATTGACGCAATGCCCTATGTTTACAGCGGTTACGATCACTTTATGAACGTCTGGTCCAGCGATCTGGGCGAGGAGATGAAGACTGCCATCGGAGAGGCTGCCGGATTCAAGCTGTTGGGCGGGGCCTATCGCGGTGCGCGCATTGTTACCGCCACTAAGCGAATGGAAAAGCTGGAGGATTTTAAGGGCTTCAAGCTCCGCGCACCCAATCTGGACGTGTACGTCAAGACCTGGCAATGGATCGGCGCGTCCCCCACGCCCATGGCGATGAACGAGGTTTACACCGCGTTGCAGCAGGGAACCGTGGAAGGGCAGGAAAACCCCATGGTGGACGACCTGAACTACTCCTTCGATGAGGTTTGCAAATACTGGATCAAGACCAACCATGTTTATTCCTGCAACTTGTTTATGATGGATCGCAACTATTTTAACTCTCTGCCTCAGGAGATTCAAGACGCTGTGAAGGAGGCCGCCGAGTATGCCGGCCGGCAGATCAGCGAGGTGCAGTCCGAAAAGGATACTGCCGCCGAGCAGACGCTGCGGGAAAAGGGCTGCGAGATCATTGAGGTGGATACCAAGGCGTTCTCTAACGCGTTTGACGGTTTTGCTGAAAAGAACTATCCCGATCTGGCCGACTGGGTCAATCAGATCAAGGCTATGGACAACGCCGGATAAGTGACATGCCGGAAACAGAGAAAGAGGTGCTCCTATGCTGAAAGGCTACTCAAAATTTCTGGATGTTCTGGAGAAAATTGAAAAGTTTCTGCTGGCGTTGGCAGTAGCCGCCATGCTGATGGTCATGGCGTATCAGGTGGTTCTGCGCTATGTGTTCTCGGCGGCCAATACATGGAGCGAGGAACTGGCTCGTTACCTCTTCATCTTTGAGGTGATGATCGCGGCCGCTATCGCCGTACGGCGCAACAGCCACTTGCAGATCGACGTACTGATCAACTGCTTGAAGCCCCGGATGAAATGTGTTTTTACCATCGCTTCCACCTTGGTAGGCATTGTGTTTCTGCTGTTTCTGCTGGTCTATTCCGTGGGGCTGGTACGTACCGGCGGCAGCAATATCTCCGTGGGCTTGCAGGTCCCTATGTCCGTGCCCTACGCCGCTGTTCCGGCGGGCGTGGTGCTGATGATTTTAACTTCTGTTGAAGTTGTTTTGAAAAATGTGGACGCACTGCGGAAGGGGGCGGAGGAGGAATGAATGTTGGTCTTGTTGTCATCGTCTTGCTGCTGGTGCTGGCTTTCCTCGGAATTCCCATTTACATCGCTCTGGGCATCGGTACGCTGGTGGCGCTGAATATGGCGGGAATGCCCATGCTGGTGCTGCCCCAAAAGCTGTTTGCCGGCATGAACTCCGCATCGCTGCTGGCAATTCCGTTCTTTATTCTGGCGGGCAACATCATGTCTCGCAGCATTACAACCAAGCTCATTGACATTGCCAACGCCCTGATTGGACGCATTAAGGGCAGTCTTGGCATGGTGACGGTGCTGGCCTCTTCTTTGTTCGGTGCCATCTCCGGCTCCGGCGTTGCCACGGCCTCTGCCATTGGCGGCATCACCATTCCGGCGATGAAGCGAGAGGGGTATCCACCCACTTTTGCGGCGGCGATCTCTTCCATCGCCTCGATTCTGGGGCCGATTATCCCGCCGTCTATTACGCTGATTGTGTATGCCAGCATCACCAACGTGTCGGTGTCGTCCCTGTTTATCGGCTCGGTGATTCCCGGAATCATTCTGGCGGGCAGCCTGATCGTTTACTGTCTGGTTTACGGCAAGCGCCACGATCTGCCTGCCCATAAGAAAATACCTGCCCGTCAAGTGGCCCGGACCTTTAAAGACGGGGTGTGGGCGCTGCTGATGCCTGTGATTATTCTGGGCGGCATTTTCAGTGGCATCTTCACGCCCACGGAGGCAGCGGCAGTAGCTGTGCTGTACGCACTGATTATCAGCCTGTTCGTTTACCGGGACCTGACATGGAAGGAACTGCCGGGCCTGTTTGTGGACGGCGCGGTGTCCACCGCCACCATCATGGTCATGGTGGGTCTGTCCAAGGCATCCAGCTACGTGGTGGTCACGTCGGGCCTGCCTCAGCAGATGCTGGATGGCTTCAGCGCCATTACCAGCAGCAAAATTGTCATCCTGCTGCTGTTGAACCTGCTGTTCTTGGTGATCGGTATGCTGATGGAGGCCAACGCCGCCATTATCATGATGACCCCCATTTTGACTCCGCTGCTGACGGCGTTTGGCATTGATTTTCTGACCTTTGGCATCGTCATGAGTTTCAACCTGTGCATTGGCCTTGTGACGCCGCCCGTGGGGCTGTGCCTGCTGATCTCCAATCAGATCGCGGAAACCAGCCTGTCCCGCACGCTGAAAGCGATTTTGCCCACGCTGCTGATTTCCATCGTGGTGCTGATGCTGATTACCTTTATTCCCGCGCTGACTACATGGCTGCCGGGATTTCTGGCCCCCTGAGCGGCGGAACGCCGCCAGTAGATTGTGTGCTTTGTGAACTCGAGCGGCGGCTTGTAGACCCGCCGCTTGGGAAGCACAATCCCTCAACCGGGCGTTGGAGCGAGCAAGCGCTCCGACGCCCGGTTCCTCCTTTTTGTGCGAACTGTGCTTTAAAATCTGACGGGATGCAAACCTCGCTGCTTAAAATGGGATACGCGGCAAAGCCCATAAGACGGTTTCCAAAAGCGAAAACCCGGTCCTCTTCCCGAAAGGGAAGAGGACCGGGTTTAATTTGTGTGAACTGCACTTTCCAATGCCGACCGCAAAGGTTGGGCAGGAAATCCTCTGAGAGAATGGGGTTTATCCCATTAAATATCCGTACTTGCTGAACACGGTCAGGATCAGACACTCAATGCCCGCAGGCAGGTCGTTCTTTTCATCCAGATCCGCTTCAAAAACAGTACCGTCCAACCGGACCAACACCTTGCGTTCACCCAGCGGCAGGAAGCCGGCGTTGGGAGTTTCGTCAAAGTCCTCCTTGCTGTGGAACAGGGTGAACTTATCCCGATAAGGCGCGGAGTCATAGGGACAGAACACCGCGCAGTTGCCGCACTCGTTGCACATCCGGTCCACATGCAGAATCTGCCGCCGCCCGTCGGGTGTCTCGACGGACACGTTGGCCCGGTTGGGACATACGTCCGCGCAACACTCGCACACCACATTGCAGCTGAGGCACCGCTCGCCCTCGCACTTGGCAGATTCGCAGAGAATGCCCTTCTTTGCCAGCGCGTCTTGGCGGGAGGCGGAAGAATTGACCGGGTATGCAGCGGTGTGGACCGCTTTCAGCACTTCGTTGGCGAAGCCCTGTGCATCCGCAATGCCCTCCACCACTGTGGCGGGGCCGCGCATAGCGTCGCCGCCGCAGTATACGCCGGGAAGGTTCGTCTTGAAGTCGGGAATGCCCTTGGCATCCACCGCAATACCATTGTCCGCGAACAGCTGGCTGTCCACCTTCTCGCCCACGGCGGAAACCACGGTGTCGCATTTGATCTCCACGGTTTCACCGGTTTCCACCGGCGCACGCCGCCCGGACGCGTCCAGCTCGCCCAGCTTCATCTTCTTGCACAGCAGCGTTCCATTCTTCTGCTCCACGGGGGCCACAAGCTCCAAGAACTGCACGCCGTCGGCAATGGCCAGCTCCAGCTCCTCCGCGTCGGCGGGCATTTGTTTCTTCGTCCGACGATAGACCAGCGTGGAGGATTTGGCGCCTGCCCGCAGGGCGGCCCGTGCCGCATCCATGGCGGTGTTGCCGCCGCCCACCACGGCCACATGGCCCAGAGAAACCTCTTTCCCGGCCTTCAAGTCCAGCAGCCAGCCGATAACGGGGACCACGTTTCCGTCCATTGCCAGCGTTCCGGCCTTCCATGCGCCCACGGCAAAATAGATGTGGGTATAGCCCTGTGCCTGCAGCTCTGCCACAGAGGGTGCGGGCGCGCCGCACTTGACCTCCGCGCCCATCTTCAAAACCAGCTGGATATCCTTTTCGATGGCTTCGTCGCTGATGCGGAAGCCGGGGATGACCTGCCGAATCACGCCGCCAAGGCGGTCAGCCTTTTCAAAGATCGTGCAGGGAACGCCCGCGCGGCCCAGGAAGTATGCCGCGGCCAGACCGGACGGGCCACCGCCTATAATGGCGGCTTTCACGCCGCTCCCGGCGGGGGCGGGGGCTTTCAGACCGCGCATCAGCGCGTCGTAGCCCTTTTCCGCCGCCACCAGCTTGGCGGCGCGGATCTGCACCGGATCGTCGTAGAAATTGCGGGTACACTTGTTCATGCAGCGGTGGGCGCAGATCGTGCCGGTGATGAAGGGCAGGGGGTTCTTCTCGGTGATGAGCCGCAGAGCATCCTCATACCGCTCCTGACGGCACAGCTCGATATATTCCGGAATATCCTGCTGGATGGGACATCCGCCCTCGCAGGGCGCGGTGAAGCAGTCCAGCAGAGGAACCTTTTCATACAGCTTGCGCCGAGGCAGAGGCTTCACGGCCTTGACATGGTACTTGTCGCTCTGCGCGGCAAGGCTCAGCGCCTCGATCCCGCCCACGTCCACAGCGGTAAACGGTTCGTAAGTGAGCTTCTCCAGCTTTTCGCCGATCTGCTTGAAGCGCTGATAGCCGCCGGGCTTCAACTCTGTGGTGGCCATGGTGATGGGCCAGATGTTGCAGGCAAACAGCTTGTCGATGTTGAAAAAGTCCGCGCCGCCGGCATAGCTCAGGCGCAGCCGGCCGCTGAACTCTTTAGAGATGCGGGCTGCCATGATGGTGGTCAGGGGGAAGAGGGACTTGCCCGCCATGTACATCTCCTCGCTGGGCAGTTCCTTGCCCTTTACGTCCACGGGGAAGGTGTTGGAAAGCTTCAGGCCGAATTCCAGCCCGTTTTTCGCCGCCAGAGCCATCAGCCGATGGAACATGGGCACCGCGTCGGCATACTGCAAATCCTCGTTGAAGTGGTGTTCGTCAAAGGCGATATAATCATACCCCATAGAGTCCAGAACCGTCCGGGCGGTCTTGTAGCCCAGAATGGTGGGATTGCACTTTACGAAGGTGTGCAGGTGCTTTTCTGTGATGAGATAGCTGGCGATGCGCTCGATCTCGTCCGGCGGACAGCCGTGGAGCGTGGAGACGGTGACGCTGCGGGAGACGTGGGGCGTGATGGTGGAGATAAATGCCTCCTCGCCGGGGAACATCTGCCGCAAAACGGCAATGCACTCCCGGAAAATAGACGTGCCGGACGCGTCGATCATGCCGTTGAGGAACGTGTCGATCTTCTCTCCCTTGATGCCCTCCAGATCATAGCCCACGGACATGTTGAATACGAACCCGTCTGGGTCGCCCAGTCCGTATACGTGAGCCATCATCTTGCAGGCGCACCATGCTTTCACATACTCCTCGAATGCCTGCGGGATATAAAGCTCCGTGGACCACTCGCAGTTGTAGCACTCGTCGTTGGCCAAAATGCAGGGCTTGTTGACGCAGGCGGCCAGCTCCGCACCGTCCATCTTCTGAACGGTTTTCAGCTCAAAGAACCGGGCGCCGCCGTAATATCCGGCGATGATGTTCTGGGCCAGCTGAGTGGCAGGTCCCGCGGCGGGGCCGAAGGGGGTTTCGATTTTCTCTCCGAAAATGGGAAGCGTTTTCGTCCCGGCACGATAGGGGCGATGGACGCCGAACACAGAGCCTTCGTTCTGGTGCTCCGTAGTGATCCAAGTCATCAGTTCCCGGAAGGGAATGGGGGTCATTAATTCGCTCATGTCTCTTACCTCCGTTTTTAGATTTCCTCATGATTCAACTGGGGAGTTTGGCTTGTCTGCCACGCCTGCCATGGGCTGCGCCCCAGCTAAGTTTTGTACAATTTGTTGTATTGCGTCGAATAAATACAGTCTGTTTAATACAAAGCATCAATTTGATAAAAATTAATACTCTCTGTGATTAAGCTGCCCCCACAGACGCTTGGAACTCTCCAGAACGTGGGCGTTGACAGCCTCCTCGTCGATCTGGGTCAGAACGCGGTCTTTCATGACGATCTTGCCGTTGATCATGGTGGTCTGGCACTGGCGGCCCGTCATGCCGAACAGCATGTGACCATCGATATTTTCGTCGGAAAACGGGGTGTACGGCTTGTAGTCCATAACAATCACGTCTGCCGCCGCGCCGGGCTTCAAAACACCCAGAGGCGTTTCAAAAGAGCGGTTGGCAATTTTCGCGTTGTTGCGGAAGAGCATATCCGTCACCTCACACCAAGCCACGTTGGGGGCGCAGGCGTTGTGCCGCTGAGAACACAGCGCCACTTTCAAGGACTCCAGCATGTCGTTGGTATAGGCGTCGGTACCCATGCCCACCAGAATGCCCTTTTGGCAAAGCTGCAAAATGGGGGAGATGCCCACGGCGTTGCCCATGTTGCTCTCGGGATTGTTGACGCACATGGTGTCCGTTGCCTTGATGATGTCCATTTCGGCGGTGTTCACATGGATGCAGTGGCCCAAAAGCGTCTTCGACCCCAGAATATCGTGGTCCTGTAGCCGCTGGACAGGGCGGCGGCCATAATTTTGCAGGGAGTCATACACATCGTTCATACCCTCGGACACATGAATGTGGAAGCCCACCCGCCCGTTGTTGGCGGCGACCATGCGGTCAAAGGTCTTGTCGGAGATGGTGAACAGGGCGTGACCGCCGAAAAGGGCCTTGAGCATGTCGCTGGGGTTTTTCTCGCAGTAGTCAATGAAGTCCTTGTTTTCCTGCACGGACTGGATGGATTTCTCATCCCCGTCCCGGTCGCTCACCTCGTAGCAAAGGCAGGCGCGCATCCCGTATTCCTGCGTGACCTCGGCGATCTTCATTAGGGAGCCGGGAATCTCACAGAAGGAGGCGTGGTGGTCAAAAATGGTGGTGACGCCCTGCTTGATGGAGTCGATCACCAGCGCCTGGGCAGAAGCCTTCGTGGCCTCCATATCCAAATGCCGGTCGATGGCCCACCAAGTGCCGTCCAGTACCTCAAAGAAATTGGTGGGGTTGTTCCCGGCGATGCTCAAGCCCCGGGCCAGAGCGGAATAGATATGAGTGTGTGCGTTGATCAGGCCGGGCATAATCACGCCGCCCTTGGCGTCCACAAATTCCGCCTGAGGATACTGTGCCTTCAGCTCCGCCGTTGTTCCCACGGCCACAATCTTTCCTCCGTCGGTGACCACGCCGCCGTCCGGATAGAACCCTGTGCCTGCCCCATCACGGGTGATGAGCTTTCCGTTTGCCAGTAAAATCATTTCAAAAACCTCCTGTCTTCCTGTCTTATTTCAATATTCCCGCTTTTCTGTCTGATAAAAAGAAAAGGCGCTCCAAACCCTTTTTGGTTTGAAACACCCATCAAAAAGAAATGATAGGTGTCAGCCCGTGCGCAAGAGCACTTCGTTCCAGCTATCATTTTTCTTTTGTCAGTTTATTGTATCGGACCTGCGCATAAATTGCAAGCAGGCGGGCAAAAAAATTTTTAGGCAGTGTTTTGTGAAAATTGACGAAACAAAATTCTAAAAACTACTTGAAATATTTTTCAAATGATGTAATATAATATTGAAAATGATATTTAACAGATAACCGAAGGGAGTCTCGTTTTATGCGTGATTTAGTGGCGAAAGCACAGGACCGTGTCAGCTTTGAAACTCATGCTCTGGGTGCGGTGGGCGCGCTGGTTGGCTGCATCGTGATGGCGGTGCGGGGCGTGGGATTGAACGTTCCGGCGGCCACGCTTTGGGCGGCGCTGGTATTTTGCCTGTCGGCGCTGGCGTTGTATACTGCCAGCGCGGTCTATCATTACTATCCCGGCAATGAGTTCACCGCCGGAGCAAAACGATTTTTGCGGAAGATGGATCACAGCATGATCTATGTCCTCATTGCCGGAAGTTACACGCCATTTGCCATGGTGATGCTGCCCCAGCCCACGGGCGTTCGGTTTTGCATCACGCTGTGGGCGGTGGCGCTGGCGGGAATCCTGATGAAGCTGATTTGGATCAATGCACCCCGCGTTTTGTCCACGGTAGTCTATCTTGCCATGGGTTGGGCGGTGCTGTTCGTGGCCAAGGATTTTGCGGCGGTAGGCCAGCCCTGCATGACGCTGGTGGCGCTGGGCGGCGTAAGCTACTCGCTGGGCGCGGTGTTTTACGCGATTAAAAAGCCCAATATTTCTGCGGAGTGGACGTTTCATGAGCTGTTCCATCTGCTGATTCTGGCGGGATCGCTTTTTCACTATGCGGCGGTGTACTTTTACGTACTCTGAGTGTCATTCTGAATCATTTTTTGGCGATTATTGACAACTTTCCTTGCCAAGCTCCCTGAAAAAGAGTATACTACTCAATGGTTTGGCGGATGCAGCCATGTATTCGGGGAGAGGTGGAAGGATATGGGCGGCAGACGGAGAGATTGGATTGCAGCACGACGGAGGGCGATATGCTTATCGCTCCTTGCCGTGCTGCTTTTTTTATACGCTCCCGGCGCCCACGCCGTGGACGACGACCATCAGGTGCTGTACATCGGCTCCTATTCCTATGAACTGGAAAGCGTCCCCATTCAACTGGAGGCGATTTCCGGGGCGCTGGGCCGCGATGCCGGCGTGAAGTATCTCTTTATGGATACCCGCAACCAGAGCGAGCGGGCGGCGTCTTTGGCGCTGCGCCACAGGCTGGATACATGGCGGCTGCTGCCCACCATCGACGCAGTAATCGTCAGCGGAGACGCGGCGCTGAAGTTCGCGCTGGAATATCAAAACGATTACTTTGCTGGTATGCCCATTCTTTTTCTGGATGTTCGCCAGCCGCTTCTGGCCGCCACCGCCGCACAGGACAAGCTGATCTCCGGCGCGGAGAGCTCTCTGCCGTTCCGGGAGACAATTTCGCTTGCCACGCGCCTATATCCCAATGCAAAGCAGGTGGTTTGCATCGGGGACGGAACCGACGCTGCACGGGGGATGATGGGGACCTTTTACTGCTTGGAGAGTACGTTCCCTCAGCTGGATTTCAAGAGCTTGGATTTGAGTACAAGGAAGCAGGACGAAATCCGTCAGGTGATGGGGGGATACGGCGAGGATACAATTTTGATCTACGCGCAGGTGAGGCTTGATGGCAGCGGAAATACATACAGTGACTTGCAGGCCGCAGAAATGCTGACGGCCATGACGCCCCGCCCTATTTTTTCTGCCAGCGCCGCCAGTCTTGGAACCGGTTTTTTGGGCGGGTGCGTGGTTTCTGTGGAGGATATGGCCGATCAGATCGGGCAGTACACCCGTCGGATTCTGGACGGAGAGACTTCCATCACGGATATGGAGCTTTTAAAAATGCCGGTGATCTCCCGGTTTGACAAGCAGGTGATGGATCGCTGCCAAATTTCGCGCGGTGCCCTGCCCAGAGGTACAGAATATCTCAACGACCCTGTGCGGGACGCCATGCACCAGTATCAGCAGTTTCTCTTTGGCGGCGCGGGCGTCTTCATCCTGCTAATTGCGCTGCTGGTCATTGTGCTGCGGGACAACCGCAGACGCCGGGTCCTGATCGGAGAGGTTCAGGCGCGGGAGCGGCAGCTTCAAAACGTGCTGGATTTGGTGCCGGGGGGCATCTGCTCGTTCCGGGTGGACGGAGCAAACGATTTCGAGATGCTCCATTTCAACACAGGCTTCTATCAGATGCTGGGTTATTCGTCCCCGCCCGAAGACAGGGACCCTCATCAGGTGCGGGAGATCCATCCCGATGACCGGGACTCTTTCTGGAAACAGATCAGCCTTTGCCGACAGGGTGCGCAGCATGTGCAGGAAACTTTTCGAATGCGCCGGCAGGACGGGACCTATATTTGGATGTCTCTTCAGGCGGCTTTGGCCCAGACGGAAAATGACAGCCGGACTTATTACGGCGTATTCAGCGATGTAAATGCGCTTAAACAGCTGCAAGAGCATCTGGAGGAGGACGAGCGCACGCTGCAGGCGGCCATGGCCCACGCCAATGTGGACTATTGGATCTATTACCCTGAGCAGCAAATTGCGTATCAGAGCAAGTTTTCCTGCAAAATGTACAATTTGCCCGAGAAAATGGTAAACTACCCGGATTCCTGGTATGCCCAGAACATTACCCTTGAAGAAGACGTGCCGGAGCTGCGCAAGGCGTTTGAGATCATCGACGCGGGCGGAGAACATGCCGCCTGCGAGGTGCGGGAGCGGCAGGCAAACGGAACGGTGCAGTGGATTGAGATCAAAATGACCGCGCTGCACGATGGAGAGGGGAATCGAACAAAGGTGCTGTGTACCGGTGTGATCTGTACGGAGCGGCACCGAGAGATGGAGCGGTATGAGCGGCAGAACCAGCAGATTCAGGCGCTGCTGCCCAACGCTGTGGCATCCGCGCAGATGAATCTGACGAAAAACACCTGCATTCCCGGTCCCGCCCTGTATCCGAATCTGCTGGCGGAAATGGACGGTACGGCAGACGCCATGTTCCGAAGAATGAAGGAGCGGGCCGTAAATGCGGAGCAGGCGGAGATGTTCTTTACCCGCTTTAACCGACAGGCGCTTCTGGACGCCTATGAGCGGGGTACTTCTCTGATATCCGTTGACCGGAGCTGCTGGATTAACGGGGCCTGCCGCTGGTTGACGCTGCGGGTGGATATGGCCCGAAACCCCGCTACCGGGGACGTGGAGGCCAATATCTATTCCTTTGATATCGACGATCAGAAATCCATGGAGCAGATCATGGACACGGTGATCCGCCGGGAATATCTGATGATCCTGCGGATTGATCTGGCGTCGGATACCGCGCGGATTTTCTCCTCTCAGGACGGCCAGAATTTCATTCATGAGATCGCGCATGTGGAGGAGTCCATCCTGGGTACGGTCCGGGATTCCTATGCCGGAGACGACATGGAGGACACGCTGGACCGCCTGCGTTTTACGGAGGTTCGCGCCCAACTGGAGAAAAATACGGAATACGTGGTCTATACCGATTGCCGCAACGGCTCCGGAAATATTCGGCGGCTGCGCTATGCCTTTGACTGGCTGGACAGGGACAGCGGTACAGTTTGCTGCACGATGACCGATACCACGGATGTCTTTGCCAAGGAGCGCCGCCGAAACGAGGCGCTGCGCTCCGCTCTGGAAGAGGCCCGGCGGGCAAATCAGGCGAAAAGCGAGTTCCTTTCCCGCATGAGCCATGAAATCCGCACCCCCATGAACGCCATCCTCGGCCTTACCCAGTTGGCAAAAGAAGATGCGATGACGGCCGGCGTTGTGGAGATGCTGACGAAAATCCAGACCTCGGGCGAATATCTGCTGGGTCTGATTAACGATGTGCTGGATATGAGCCGCATCGAGTCGGGCCGCGTGGAACTGCACCCGGAAAATGTAAATGCGCAGAAGATGTTCCGCACAATTCGGGATTTGATGGTTCCCCGTATGGAGGAAAAGCATATCCGCTTTCACATGGATATCAGCGGTGCGTCCGCACCGTTCGTCGTGATTGATCCGCTGCGCGTTCAACAAATCTACGTGAATATCTTGGGCAACGCCGTTAAATTCTCAAAGCCCGGCTCGGAAATCTTTTGTACGGTGAACCATGCCCTCTGCGGGGAAAATCAGGTCACCAGCACCATGGTGTTCCGGGATCAGGGCTGCGGAATGAGTAGGGATTTCTTGAAACGCATCTTTGACCCCTTTGAACAGGAACACAACATTTATCAGAACCCTCAGTCGGGGACGGGGTTAGGGCTGGCGATTGTGAAGAATCTGGTGGAGCAGATGAACGGTACAATCCGCGTGAAAAGCGAACTGGGGAAGGGCAGTGAATTTACTGTCCAGATCACGGTGCCCAAGGGCCAGCCGATTGACGACGCAGAGGAGGAACCCCCCGAAACTGCCGCATGGGTCTGCTTGGAAGGAAAACGGATTCTTCTGGCAGAAGATCATCCGATTAATACCGAGATTGCAAAAAAGATGCTCACCCGCCACGGGATGTTAATTGACCATGCGGAAAACGGGCAGACGGCGCTGGAATGCTATCTCGGTGCCGACGTTCGGCATTACGACGCGATTTTAATGGATATCCGGATGCCCGTGATGGACGGCATTAACGCGGCGAGAGCCATTCGTACCTCTGGACGGCCGGACGCGGCGGACATTCCCATCATTGCCATGACAGCCAACGCCTTTGAAAAGGACCGGCAGGAGACGCGCGCGGCGGGGATGAATGCCCATCTTTCCAAACCTGTGCAGCAGCAGGAGCTGTTGAGCGTCTTACGCAGATTCCTGCGCTGAATGAATGCGGGGGAATCCGCACTGCCACTGATAATAGATGGAAAAGGACGGCTCTCCGCGTTTGCGAAGAGCCGTCCGCTTTTATCATCGAAGTGTAGAAGCGAAAATTTCCGGCGTAATTTCGTCCGCGCCGGGAACTGCGGTGCAGGGGGAAAAGACTGCGGACAGCGCCTGTCTCATCTGATCGAAACCGCGCGAAGACGGACGGACTTGCGGCGGACGCTCCGCATCAGCTGACGCGGAGCGTACAGCCTTTCGGCAGCGCCGCTTCCAAAAGGAGCTTGGCGCTGCTGACGGCTTTTTCCCGCCCCTCTTTTAAAAGCCCTTTGGCAAGGGCCTTTTCCTCCATGGCAGCCTTCTGGTCCGCCTGAAAGGCGGTGAAATCCTCCACGGTGAAGGGGTTGAAGATGGAGGTTTTCTCGTCAAAGACCTCCACGCTGTCCTCGTCGATCTCGTGGGATAGAATCTCCGCATCCGGCAGATGGACGGTGACTTCCGTACCGGATACGTCCACAACCGCCTTTTGCAGATTCACGCCCACCTTAATCTCGCCGTCATAGGTGAGAATGAATTTTTTGGTGGTGAACGGCAGGGTCATCCCGTAAAATTCGTTGCTGCTTTCAAACTGCGCCATGTTCGTATACGACCAGCTGACGCTGGCCAGCTCGCTGATCTCACTGAGCTGATTTTCCAGCACGACCGCGTCCAGTTCCACAGATTGCCGGATTACACCGCCTCCGGCCCGCCCGGCAAAAAAGCAGACAACGCCCACCGCAGCACACAGCGCCACACCGAAAATCACCAGCCTCAGGGATCGGATGGGACGAAAGCGGGGCTTTTTCTCACAGGGTGGGGCTTCGTTTTCCAGCTGTATTTTGGTTTCCATGGGTGTCCTCCTTTTGAGACGGCCGCTGTCATCCTGCTCTTCCCAAAAACGCCTTCCGGTGTTTTGACAGCAGCGCCATAAAACCGTATGACGGGTTTGCAACAGATAGGAATGAAACGGCCTTTGCATACGGTCATTTTACCAGTTTCGACAAAAAATGCAACCGGAAAGGGACGGAAAAAGGGCAGCGGACCAGCCGCTGCCCTTTTTAATGAATTAGTCATCCGCCCGCCGCACCTGCCACTGACCTTTTGTCAGGCGGGTGATATGCTCGGTCCGAAAGTCGTCCATAGGAGTCCAATAGACATCCGGGACGGTGTGGTGGAAAACAAAGCCGCACTTGGTCTGTGCCCGGTGGGATTTTTCATTTCCATCAAAATATCCGCACCATAAAACCTCAAGACCCAAATCCTCAAAGGCATGGCGAATCAACGCGCGGGCGGCCTCGGGAATCAGCCCTTGCCCCCAGTAGGGCACACCGATCCAGAAGCCCAGTTCCCCTTCCTTTTCCAGCAGCGGCAGGTTGCTGGCTCTGCCCCGCAGAAGGCCGATACTGCCCACGGCCCGGTCGCCCTCACGTTTGAGAACCACCGCGTAGGTTTCCTTTGCCAAGAGGACTTCCCGAATGATTTGGCGGCTGTACTCCACGTTGGCGTGGGGCATCCAACCCGCGATGGGGCCCACCCGGGGGTCTTTTGCATAGTCGAACAGACTCTGCGCGTCGCTCTCCCGCCATGGGCGCAGAAGCAGACGTTTGGTTTCCAGACGCATGGCGCGGCCTCCTGAAAACGGTTACTTTTCCGATGCGGCTTCCACCTGCAGATAGTAGCTCGTGATGATGTCCACCGCAGCTTCAATGCCGATGGAGCTGGAGAGAATCAGGTCAAAGCACTTCCGGTCGCCCCACTTTTCGCCGGTGAAATGGAGATAGTAGTTGGCGCGGTTCTTGTCGGTCTTGGCGATTAGACTTTCCGCCGCCTTTCGCTCCAGAGCGTGACGCTCCATGACCCGCTGCACACGCTGGCGCAGGGGGGCCTGAATGAAGACGTTGAGATGGTTGTATTTTTCCTGCAGCACATAGTCCGCGCAGCGGCCCACGATTACCGCGCCGCCCTGCTTGGCAATGTCCCGAATGACCTCGGACTGGGACAAAAACAGCTGGTCAGCGGGGGGCAGAACGTTGACGCTGTTTACCCGCATTCCCATGGAGAAATTGGCCCCGGAGAAGGAGTATAGAAAGCTGCTGACAGATTGTTCGTCAAGGCTGGTGAGATATTCCGGACTGAGGCCGGACTTCTCTGCCGCCAGCACAATCAGCTCCTTGTCGTAATAGGGAATGCCCAGCTTTTGAGCCACCAGTTTGCCGATTTCCCGACCGCCGCTGCCAAATTCGCGGCCAATGTTTAACACCATTTTGTGTTCCATATCCATGCTCCTTCCAACGGGAAGTTAAGATTCCCGCGATGCTGTTTCCTCGTTTGTTGTTTCTATTTTATCACGGATTCCGGGGAAAAAGCAATCGTTTTCGCCATAGGGCATGGAAAAAACCGGAATACCCTCGGCCGATGGGGCCACGGTAAACATCTGCCAGAACCAGAAAAGTTCGGTTTCCGAGAGATAAAAATTCTCCACATTCAAATTCCGGCGCAGCCGCCGCCTCCAGCCCTCGTAGTACCGGGCCACGCCCGCGCGTTCCTGACGCTCAACCTCCGCTTCTGTCCGGCGCAGCAGTGCTTTGCGCCAAGGGGACTTTCGGGGGAAACAGGCGGACAGGGGAATGGGATAGCCGGTGAGCAGGTCCCAAGTGTCGCCGTGCCGCCGCCGTTCCGTCCGCCCGTTGCAGATTTCCGAAGATTCTGTATACAAACTCAGAATCCCGCCGCCGTTGCATGTGACGCGGTAAGAGAGCTGGGCGGAGTCCTGCGGCAGGGGCGCGCTGGTTTCCAATGCCACGCGGCAGGACTCCGCAGATTGGGGAAAGAGCCACCGCTCGCAATAGCGGAGATATGACCGGGCATAGAGCTGATAGTACCGGTCCAGCCGCCGGGCGGCCCGTCCCGTCTCACCCACGGGGCGGGGAAGAGACAGCTCCGCGGTGAGCACCGGAATGCCGTCCACCGTCCATTCTCGCCGGGCGACAAACGGTTCCAGAT